>ERZ1292644.1164-Hain-H14-01um-R2-1164-length-14279-cov-5_pt1 | contig 14279 bp, 16 predicted proteins | sample MGYA00564402_ERZ1292644 | MGnify/ENA primary metagenome ERZ1292644 (study PRJEB36523, sample SAMEA6512644) | groundwater metagenome | collected 2019-01-09 | study: AquaDiva: Metagenomics assemblies of 32 groundwater samples
AGCCGATGCCAGCAGCGAAGCCGGGTGATGTTTCACTCATGGAGGTAACGACCACTGATTGCTGGCCATTGACGTTCCCGTTCTATGCGCAGATCGACAAAGGCGAAATAGTCCGCATCCTCACCTCGACAGATGGAAAGATAGAGAAGATAACCGGCGTGCAATGGCTCGCGGAGCGCGGGCAGCTGGGAACGAAAGCCCCAGCTCATCCCAAGGACGCAAAAGTCGAGTCCACCTTGCGCCCCTGCGCGTTCATCGAGGTAGCGCAGGATGTTGGCGGCAATTGGGTCCATGTCAAGGAGGGTCGGCAATCGCGGATCGGCTCAGTCGTGCTCAACGACCCAGGCAAGCCGGGCCTCCTTAATCCGTTGCCATTGCCGACCGAGTTGGAAACGAAATGGCAGCATCATGGCCCGGGCCCGTATTACAAGCAAATTCCCAACGACTATCACAAGGGGCGGGATGGATGGAAAGCTGACGAAGGGCATGGCGAACACACCAGCGATGCAACGCCTGGCAATCCGCCCGACTTCGATCCATTCAAGGAACGCGATTGGAACTTTGACCTCGCTAATCCTCGTGTTCCGGGCGAATCGTTCGACCGGTTCGGCGTCTACAATGATTTTCTGGACACGATCCGCCCACCAGCATACGAGGCAAAGGGTTGGCCCGTGTTGCTTGGCGCGGTGGTCCAGATGTGGCCCGGATACCGTTCGACTCCAATCAAAAAGCGCGATGGACCCTGGCCGAACGCGCCTGATTACTACATCTTTGAATGGTGGCTGCCGTGGTCGGACGTGCCGACTGGTCCGGTCGTGGAGATTCGCCCATACGATTTCACCGACGACGTTAATTTTGACGGTCCAGTAACGCACCGCGGCCCACATGTCCACAAGCCGCGCCGGTACACTCTATACTCCGGCAAGTGGCACAATTTCCTATTACCCTGGGGCTCCAAATGGGCGTTCCGCCCGTTTGGTGCCGTGCGCCTAAGCGGCTTCCGTTTCTGGCAGCGCCCGAAAACGAAGACCATGCCCCAGGAATGGCCGGCCAATTGGGATAAGCCTACGCCGCCGCCATTGGGAGTGCGCGTCTACATTGACGGCAAAGGGTTCCGCCTCAAGAAAGCTGTGAAAGGCTTAACGCTCAAAGAGGCAATGGACCAAGGAAAACTTTCCGAGTATGACGCTGACAATGATCCCAGCAACGTTGAAGGAGACTCGATCCCGCAAGGCGAAGTCCTCATCGGTGATGCCGAGTCAGCCACGATAAAGGGCAATGGCGCCGCGACCGAAGAGGCGGCTGATCCTGCTGATAACGTGCCTGATCCTTATGTCGATCCCGAGCTTGCCGCGGAGTGGACGCCCAAAGACGGGCAGCAAATAGTGGTTCACAACGAAGGTCCGGGGTATCTACGATTACTCCACAATGATGGCGGCAGTCAGCCAGAGTATCGGTTGCGCTTCGCGGGCGGCGAGGATGTTGTTCTCAAGCCCTGTGAGAGCATCGTCCTGGAATACAGCAAGAACGGCTGTGGCGGCGTGAGCCGGTGGACATCGGATAGCAGCCAGCAAAGCTACCCAAAGGATTGCCGTCTCTCCTATCGCTGCGTAGAAACAGCGCGTCAACCGAGTATCGGCTCTGGAACACTCACGCAGTCCGGGACAACTGTTACCGGGACCAGTACACAATTCCTTTCGGAGCTTCTTGTCGGGGATACATTGCGGTCCGCCAATCAGAAAATCAATAGCCAAGTCACGGCGATAGCAAGCAACACCTCGGCCACGGTCCAAGATGCCAGCACAAGCGCGGATGGTCAGCCATACGAGATTATCCCGCGCACTGATCCAGTTGCCGGCTCAGGAACCATAACGCAATCCGGCAGCACCATCACGGGCACGGGCACGTTGTTTCGGACAGAAATCGCACCTGGAGATACGCTGCGCGATGCTCCAGGAAACGTCATCCTCGGCAGGGTCCGTAGCATTGATAGCGCTACTTCACTGACGCTCGACAATTCGCGGACGGTGAGTACCGGGATCGTTTATCGGATCGTGCCTGCCATTGGTGTCGGCGGAGTCGGAGCAATCAGCCAAGATGAGCGCTACATCACTGGAGTCGGCACGCGCTTTTCGACTGACGTTGCAGTTGGCGACCGGATTCAAGGTGGACCAGGAATCAATGCCGTAGTTCAGCGTGTCGAGAGCGACACAAGGCTGTTCGTTGATACGGCGATGCGCATTGACGCGCCAGTAACCTACACGATTGTAACCAGTCTGCCGCGCGAATGGCAAAGCGAACGTATCGAAGACAAGAACAGCCCAGCCGGTTACGTTGGGATCGGCCGAGCCGGAATAGCGCTTCCGCGTGCCCTCGGGCACGGTCTTCCATCGTCAACCACCTTTTTGCGCGGGGATGGTATCTGGAGCGTTCCGACCGGGTCCGGCGGCGGAACGGTTGACGATTTGTTGGCGGCGCCGGTGTACTTGGACGTTGCCCTCAGTGGCAATACGACGTTGACTTGGCTGGCCAACGGCGCCGCCTGGAACGTCATCAGCGGAACCAGCTCTACACAGACGCTCTATGATCCCACAGCGGTAGGCAACACGAGCACGTTCATCGGCTTCCGGGTCAGCAAGAATTTCACGGGACTCGCAACTATCACGACGCCAGCCGGCACCATTGTGGGAGACGGCACTACCGGGACCAGCCGATTTTATGCAGCGGGGGACGTCGTGATACTGTACGCCAACGGAACGGATTGGGACATCATTACCGAGCAGAGAGTAGCGGACATTGCCGGGCGAGTAACCATGAGGCTGTAATGCTGTTTGCTGACGCAACCCGCCTTATCAAGTGTAAGTTGGCCGGCGCTATCACCACGAACAATCTGCCAATTACTGGCGGTTGGAGCGAAGTTGTCGCCGCCACGGCCGGTTGGACTGATTGCCAGGCGATTCACACGGTGACTAGCGGCGTAACAGAGATCACCCTTGTCGGTCTTGCTGCTTCGGGCCGGATCAGGAAGCTCCAGGGTCTGCACGTCCAGAACGCCGACACCGCAACCGCTACGTTCATCCTCTACTACGACGACGAGACTAATGAGCGTGTTGCCATTCGCGCTGTCCTCGCAGTGAACGACAACCTCTACGTCGCCGATGACGGGTCGTGGCGAGTCGTGGACAGCAACGGCCAAACAAAGACAGTTCAAGGCACGTCAACCAATGCCTTGCTCGACGGCGTCAACCACAGTGATACGGTTGCCCAGGCAGTTACGCGCGGCAGCCTGATCTATGGCAATGCCACTCCGGCATGGACCGAATTGGTCATAGGCGCCGCCAGCCGCTTTCTGCAATCGGACGGGACCGACGTGGCCTGGGTGGCAATGTCGGGCGACGCCCCCCTGGCCGCCGGCGTCATCACCGTTGCCAACAACGCCATCACCGATGTCAAGCTGCGGGACTCCGGGGCCCTGTCAGTCATCGGACGTGCGGCCAGCACCAGCGGCGACCCGGCCGACATCTCGGCCGTTGCAGCCAGCGGGGCCGTCCTCAGAGAAAATGGAGGGTCGGCACTCGGCTTCGGCACCGTGGACACGGCCGGCATCACCAACAACGCCGTCACCGACATCAAGCTTCGGGACTCGGCCGCACGTACCGTCATCGGCCGCAGCGCCAACAGCTCCGGTGATCCGGCCGACATCAGCGCCGTTGCCGAACTTGTCCCGGAGTCCCGTACACTCAATAGCTTTCTTAGCGACGACGGCGACACTGTTGGTTTTCGCGTCGTCGATACTTTGCCCCAGGACTTGAACCTCACCGGCGACACCTCCCCACCGCAGATAACGGCCGACCAGAACAACTACAACCCGACCGGCATGACCACCACGTCCGTGCTGCGGCTCTCCACTGATGCCAGCCGGAACATCACGGGCATGGCAGGCGGCCGCGATGGCCGGATCATGCTGGTCGTCAACGTCGGCAACTTCGATATTATTCTCAAAGACGAATCCGGTTCCAGCACAGCAGCCAATCGCTTCGCCATGAATGGCGATTTGGACTTGGCGACAGATCAGTCCGTGCTGCTCTGGTACGATTCAACCTCCTCTCGTTGGCGTTTAGTCTCACATGGATTGATCGACTTGGTTGCCGATGCACTCGGCACCTTGCCGATAGGCAACGGCGGGACCAACAGCAGCACGGCGTTGAACAACAGCCGTATCATGGTCAGCAGCGCCGGCACCATCGTGGAAGCCGGAGCTATGACCAACGGCCAGCTGCTGATCGGCTCGACGAGCGCGGCCCCGGTTGTAGCTGCGTTGACGGTCAACGCCGGCATCACGCTCGCCAACGGGGCCGGCACGATCACGCTTGGCCGGCCGGCCCTTACTGGGGCAATCGCGGCCTCCGCTGACAGCAATGCGACTACCGAGACAATCGACATGGTGGTTGTCATCGGTGACGGCACCAACGCCATTACGACCGGGGTTAAGGGATTCTTGCCAGTGGACTTCGCGTTTACAATCCTTCAGTGGACCCTCGTGGCCGACGCGAGCGGGTCAATCGTCATCGATGTGTGGCGTGACTCGTACGCCAACTTTCCCCCGACTGTTGCCGATACAATCGCCGGCACGGAGAAGCCGACCTTGGTGAGCGTGCAGAAGAACCAGGATACGACCCTTTCCACTTGGACGACAGCGTAGCGGCCGGCGACGTGCTCGGCTTCAACGTGGATTCTGCTACGACCGTCAAACAAGTGACGTTGACGATCAAGTGCAGCAAAACTTCGTAGGAGGACCAAAATGGCGCGCGATTTCATTCCGATTACAGTGTCTCAGACTGCAAGCCAAGCTGCCTTGTTACTCAAGTTTAAGGAACTACTCCGCAACTGCGAGGAGTTGCTGGTGCTGCGGCACAATGACCAGATACGGGCCTGCTGGTACGTTGGCAATCGGTGCAAGGCTGTGATGGATCATCTTCATGATGGCATTGATTACACCGATCTTGAGAGGCTCTTTGGCTTGCCAGCCGGGCGCGGTAAGGAAGCCTACGACCTGGTAAGCGCTTCGGTCGTATCGCTCGACGCGATAATCCGACTCAATTCGAGCGCTGATCTCGTCAAGCGTGTGGCGGACCAGGTCGGCTGATAAGGTGCCCAGTGCCCGACACGGTAGTATTTTTGACCTCGGGTACTAGCTGGGCTGTCCCTGCCGATTGGACTGATGTCAACACAATTGAGACCGTCGGGGGCGGCGGCGGCGCTGGAGGTGCGGCAGGCGGCGGCGCTGGCTCGGGCGGTGGCGGTGCGGCATATTCGAAGATCATCAATCTGTCGGGGCTTTCCGGCAGCATCACTTACGCGATTGGCGCTGCGGGCACTGGTGGGGCTTCAGGAAACAATGGCACGGCTGGCGGAGACACGTACTTCAACGGGGCAAGCCTGGCAGCCTCGTCAGTTGGGGCCAAGGGCGGGTCTTTTGGCAGTCCGAACGCGGCGGGTGGCGCTGGTGGCGCAGCGGCCAGCGGTGTTGGGACTACTAAGAATTCTGGCGGCGACGGCGGTGGCAGTGGCGGAGCGAATAGCGGCGGCGGCGGCGGCGGGGCTGCTGGGCAACGTGGCAATGGTGGTGCTGGTGGTGCTGGTGGCGGGTCCAGTTCCGGCGGATCTGGCGGCGGCGGCTGCGGCGGCGGGGCCAGTGGCACAGTCGGCGCCGCCGGAGCTACTGGCAGCGGCGGAATTGGTGGGGATGGCGGCAACAACGCAGCTGGGGCCGGTGGGGCAACCACATCAGGAGCTGCGGGCACAGTCGGCGGCGGCGGGGCCGGCGGCGACAACAACGGCCAGGCGGGCGGGGCCGGCGGGCCTGGGAACGATTACACGCAGACTTCAGACAGTGCCGTGGGCGGAGCTGGCGGCGGTGGGGCCAGCGGTGCTGCCGGTGCGAATCCGCCCGGTGCCGCAGCCGCTGGCGGCCTCTATGGCGGCGGCGGGGCCGGCGGCGGGGCGAATGGTGTTCTGTTGGCTGGTGCCAATGGCGCCGGTGGCATCATCGTGATCACCTATACGCCAACGGCCGGCGGAGGACCGCAGTTCAGAGCATGTTGGCTGGGCGGGCTTGGAGCGACGTTCAAATAAGGCAGTGCGATGACCGTGGCCGACTAGGGTGGCAAATGGGCAAACTTCCCAAAAGTATGCTGGCAATCTGCCGCTGGGCCCGCCAGGATGGGGCTGTGCTGTCCCTGCTCCGGGATGGTACATTGTGGGTGAAAGAGCCTGGGTCCGCACAATCGCGGATGGTCGAGAATCGGCGATACAGCCCGCAGGAAGCCGATCAAGTAGCGGCCCGCTGGAAGTTCCCACCAAGAGACTCGGTATGGAGCTAGGACGATGGATCGTAGTAAGCCGGCAACATGGATGCCGTAGTCAAGAACTTCGTTGCCTGATGCGTGGCTCCGAAAGATCGCACGTAGGCCGTAGATGTGGAGTGGTTGATCGTATCACTGCTAGCTCTCATCATCGTCCTGGTCCTTTGGACGCAGCGCCAACTCTCCGCCATCAAGAGGCGATTGACCAACGCCGGGCTGGCATTTATCGTTGTCCTGCTGCCGGCGCAGGAGAAGCCCAAGGCGAATGTCTGGAGCCCCAATGATGCCTACGTTGCTGCATGGACGGACTTGCAGCAGTTCGCGCCGGCCAGGCGTCGAAGTCTGCGTTACTTGTCCACCCGAGACATGGACGGGGCACGACGGGCGAACATCGCGCTCAATGCGTCGTCACGCGGGGCCGTCATCCATCCGCTGATGCCGATTGCCAACGGCCAGTTGATCCGGGTCGATCTGACCTATTTGGCCGACGATAAGAACCTGGCGGAGTATGCGGCGGTCTGGGAGGAGCTGCGGTTCGATCCGCAATTCAACCTGCTGCTGACCCCGGCGACTTTGAAATTTGCGGCGATCTACGGTCTGGACCCAGGCGAGCTTCCGCCGAGCAAGCCCGTGCTGGTTCCCAGCCCACCATGGCGCGACCCGAATACCGGCATCACGTACAACCAGCGATGGGAAACGCCGCCTGTGCTGGTCCGCAAGGTAGGGCAGCATCTGGACCCGTTGATTGTGCAGGCAATGATCGACGCCACCGGCTCGGCGGCCCCGGTCGTGCGGTATGAGTATCACACCGCTCGGGCCATCAGGCAGGTGCAACGCAAGGGGATTTACAAGACCATCTTCGGGGGACTGTACTACCGCTTCCTTGGGATCAAGAAGGCCAAAGGGCCGGGTGCCGACGAGGATGAATTCTTCCGTGACTTCCTGGGGATTGGTGACGGCGGAAAGGGGAGCGCGGCCAAGGTCTACGAGAAGCTGGCCAGCGACAGCCGAGTAGGCACCTTCAAATCAAATGTGACCCACAAGCCACGCCAAATCGAAATCCTCAACACGGCCGTCGGCCGTGGGGTCCTATCCATCGCTGGCGTCACGCACGACATTGACGACGAGGATATTGACATTGACGTTCATCCGATGATGAACCTGTCGCCAGGCGCCTTCACCGACAAGGCCCGTGAAGTAATCTTCTTATTACGGAACGGCATGATAGGCGGCGTGTTGTTCAACGGACAGGGCTCGCTGGTCGATTCGGTGCCGGAGACCGTCGCCAAGGATTCGACGGACCCCACTGGCATTCTTCAGCCGGTCCGCGGGTGCATGGCTTGTCACGGCAAGCACAACGGTTGGCAGCCGGTCGTCAACGACGTGCTGGCGCTGACGACCTTGGATGGCGGCCTGGATATATTCAATGACGTGGTTCGCCTGCGCGGGCTGTACAAGGGCGACCCGGAACGGAAACAACTGCCCAGGGCTCGCGACGACCAGGCCGAACAGCTGCTAGAATGCCTGAAAGAGCCGAGCGGTCTGGCCCACTGGTGGGGACCGCGTGAGAACTTGGCCCGCGCGGCCGAGATCGGCTTCGGCCAAGTGACGGACCACGATACGGACTGGTGGCATGGCGGCGTTGACGCGGCCAGGGCCGGTCAGGAGATGGGGCTGCAAGGCGACTTGACGATCAAGTCGCTGTATCCGCCAGCAAAGCGGGGCGACATTTACCCCGAAGACCCTCGGCTGAAATGGATACTGCTGGGGCACAAGGCTTCGCGATTCGACTTTGAGCTCGGTTACTCGTTCTACCAAATGCGTGTGCGGAGATAACCCATGAGACTGCGGATCCTGACTGCTTTGCTGCTCCTGCTGGTTCTGGCGCTTCCAGCCCAGGCCAGCGGCTACGTCTACGACGGCACGTATCATTGGAATGCCGGCATCGCCTACAGTCGGTCGTGCGTCTGGACGCCAGGATATTGGTACTGCGGCTGCTACACGCCTGGCTATTACACCTGCACCTACTATCCCGTTGCCGTCAAGCCAGCCATTTCCACGAAAGACCCCAATTGGCGGGACAAGGTGGCCGACGCCTTGGCCGAGCGATCGCGGACCCAAATGAAGCTGCTCGCCGACGCCTACGAGCAACAATACTTCATGGAGTCGATGACGCTGCTCGGCGACTTACGAGGCAGGGGACTGCCGGGCTTCCCGTATGTTCCTATGGGGTATGCAGGCACGAACGCTTCGACTCTCTATGGCTACAGTCAGCAGACATACAACCAGACCTACGGCGGCACTCAGTCCCAGCTGGAGCAGGGCAACAGACTGACGACGGTGGCCGGGATGCTACGACTGGTCGAGCAGCTCGGCGGCACCTACCAGGGGACGTTGCAGGGCCAGCAAGCCCTGGCGGGGCAGGAGTTGGACATGGAGAAGGTGCGACAGCAGGGGGCGGTTGCCGTGGCCATGATCCGAGCTATCGAGGGCATGGGGAGCCGGACGGAAACCCGCAATACGATCTTCGGGATCGGCCCGGCTCCACAAGCGGTGCCGGGCGTCTTGCCCCAGCCGCAGCTGCAACGCGACGATAGCCGAGTAACGCCGGAGCAGCGGACGCAAATCGCTACCCTATGGGCGCAATCCGCCTCGAAGTGCATGGCCTGCCACAACGGAGGCGAGGCCCAGAGAGGGAAGTTCCTGGTCGGCAAATACCCGGAGTTGCCCATGCCCGATAAGGCCAAGGTAATTCAACGTCTATTGCTGGCCCCGACTGATAAGGATTTCATGCCCAGGCTGGAAGCCGATGCGGCAAAGCCGGGGCCAGCATTATCTCAGGCAGAAGTGCAAGTCTGGCTTGCGAGGTGAAAGGTTGACCTGCCCGGTGTGCGACCGCCAGGCTTATGGTACGGCTCGGCAGGTCGAGTATCGCAGGGCGCAATTCCCTGTGAGCCGGGCGAAACTTAAAAGGAGGTTGTCATGAGAAAGTTTCTTCTGGCCGGCTTGCTGGCCGTGTCGCTAGGCTTGATCGCAGTCGAAGACGCGAATGCATTCTTCTTCCGATTCCGCCGGCGAGTCGTGAACAACGTTACCGTCGTCAACAACGGTTTCGCCGGGAGTTCGGCTGTCAGTGTGAATGCCGGCTTCCGCCGGTTTCGCGGCAACGTTACCGTCGTCAACAGTTCGGCAGGCTTTGTGCCGGTGAATTTCGGCTTTGCGTCGTTCACGCGAGTAAACGCCGGCTTCCTAGAGGTCGTTACCGTTGACCAGTTCGGCAACGTCATCTCGGTAGCACGATAGTTCTGCTCCCTTAGGGGCCCCGTCGGGTGCGTCTGAGCCCGGCGGGGTTTTTTCATTGACGCGCAGCCTGGTGACAGGTACGGTGGCGTGTGAAATGGATCACGCATTCATTCCCTGCACGACGATGTACCTGCCGAGCGAAATGCAAGTCGCAGCCGCGGAAGAGGCGGTGCGGCAGAATCCAGCCAATCGGCCGGCGAACGCACCAGCGGCGGCAGGCAACCTCATCTTGCCGCCTGAGCAGCTGGCCGTGCTGACCTCAAGGTATTGGGGCAGCAAGGGAGTCAAGCTCACGGTCAGTTTCCTGGAACCAGCGCCGGACGATTTGAAGAAACGGATACTGTCTCATGCGAATGCTTGGGGCACTTACGGCAACGTGAACTTCGTTCTAGTCGATTCTGATGGGCAGGTTCGTATCACCCGCTCGCTCAGCGGTTACTGGTCATATCTCGGCACGGACATTTTGAGCATACCAAAAAACGAACCAACGATGTGCCTACAGGCATTCACCATGCAAACGCACGAGTCCGAATTTAAACGGGTCGTGCGGCACGAAGTTGGGCATACGTGCGGCTTTGTCCATGAACACCTCCGTAGCGCTATCATCAGGCGCCTTGATCCAGAGAAGACCATTGCCTACTTCCGCCGGACTCAGGGCTGGTCCTCGGCGATGACCCAGCAACAAGTCCTCACGCCGCTGGCCGAGTCGTCGATTATGGCAAGCCCCGACGCCGACGAAGCGTCGATTATGACCTACAGCTTGCCTGGCATAATCACCCGAGACGGCCAGCCAATCCTCGGCGGCTCTGATATCGAGGATCAGGACGCTGCGTTCGTGGCGAGCATCTACCCCAAGGCTGTGGCGCCGCCCCCGCCAGTGATGACCGGCCTTGACCTGTCGATGGACTTCGCTAGAAAAGTGCTAACCCTGAATCTGCCCGCCGGGTGGACAGTGGGGAAGAAGTCTAAATCCAGCGAGGAGACTCAGACAATGGACTTCACGACTCTGGCCAACGAGCTCGAAGCCACGATTCCCACAACTGACATCGGTGTTGCTGCGGCTCAAGGCGGCATCATCTCGGCCGTGCTCAATCTCATCACGGCTCTCCGAGCTGGCGACGTAAAGGGTATTGCCGTCGCCTTGCGGGACTTGCTGAATATCCTGCTGGCCGGGGTGGACGGCACGGAAATCAGTTTTCAACAGCTGGCCGCTGCGGCTCGCATCGACTGGAAGCGGCTGATAGGTGTGCTGGTCAAGATTCTCCCGCTCATTCTTGGCGTCTGAATGGATGCATGATGCGGGGGCCGGCAACGCACGTTAGGACAACGGCGCTGCCGGCCTATTTATTCATCGACCTCATCGCGTTTCCAGAAATCCGCTGGATCGCGCTGGCTTTCAAGACACTGCCGCAGCTGCACGTTTTCGGCCACCGTCCGGCCAAGCTCCCGCGCCAGCCAATCGTGATAATCCCTCTCTCGCCGGACGCCGATGCCATAGCCTATCAGCCATCCGCTAGCCCAGATGCAGGCCACGAAGAGCACCAAAGATATGATCTCAGTGGTCATTGGTCGTTGGGGGCATTGATTGATTCTAGGTACTCGATGCGCCGGCGCAATTCCGCATTTTCCGCGAGGCAAGTGGCATGCTCTTTTTGGATGCCTCTGATTTCGAGGGCGTGTTCGTAGTGCATGCTTTCGACTCGGATCTCAAGCTCTGAAATGCGCGAAAGGAATTGCTGCCGGTCACGCCAGAAAATACCGCCAAGTGCCGTTAGCAAGGCAGCAAGTGCCCCACCGATGGCAGTGATAGCGGCGTCGTCCATAAGCTCATTGTCGAGAGTGCACGGTCCCGAAGCGAACTGGACTCTGGACAGCGCTGCCCAGCACGCTGCTGTCATGTTTAGTTGGGTCAGAAACCTGCTGGCCATACCGCTGCTTGGCGGACCCGTACCGCTCTGCACTCGCTCCTGGATGTGGCCAGCGCTACGCGATGCGTGGCTCACGACGCACCCGACGTGCGCTGCGTGCGGGTCGCGGTCCGACCTCACCGCTCATCATCTGACGCCAGTACACGTGGACTCCTCTCTTGAGCTGACGCCCATCAACTTGTTGACTCTTTGCCCGCGCTGCCACTTATTCGTCGGGCACTTATGCCAATGGAGTTCATGGAATTGGGATGCACGTTTCGATGCCGACAGTTGGCTTAACAAGATCAAAGAGAGGCCACATGATGCGCGTGGTTGAAGTGGTGGACAAGTTGCGGAAACACTTGAAGGCCGGCTTTGCCGACCGGGAGGTCTTCGATGTGCTGCGCGCTTTTCAGGACGACGCGATCGAGTCCGCCGCGTGGCTCGCTAGCAAGCGATCCAAGAGTATTGCGGACGACATCCGAATGATGAAGGCACCGAAGGCATGACGCGCGCCGCTGCCATCGTCGCTTTCCTCTGGCATCTTCTTTTGACCGTCGTTCCCATTGTGATCGCCATTTCTCTTGCTGCCATGTGGTCGGGCCGGCGCCGCCGCCGGACCGCCCCCGATTGCTTCCGTTTCGAGAGGATTCAGCGCTATGATCCAGAGCAGCGCGCCGAACTGCGCCAGGTGAGCAAGCGACATACTCGCCTTTTCTTCATGCGCCTCGGCGGGGCCTGCTCCTTCGACGGTTTCTTAGTCGATTACTCGCCATCTGGACTGGCGATGGTGGTTGCCTATCATGAGTTGGTTGGAGATCTCCGCTGGATCGTCTGCCCTGGGCAACGGCTGCTCATACAGTCCGCGCGAGCGATGGAATACTGGTTCACGGTCGAGGTGGTGCATGTGCGCGACGAGCGCGACTGCTGGCGTATCGGCTGCAAGTTCGAGGGAAGCATTCAGCCCGTGATTCTGGCAGCGTTCGGAGGCAGACTATGACCTTCGGCCCCTGTGATGGCTGCCGTTCGTGGACACATAGCCTGCGCGACCGGCAGGATGGATTGATCCATCGGCGCCTGTGCCCGGCGTGTTATCCGCTTCTCCCCGGCCGGTTGCCGGTCAACCTGGATCGGTGGGATGGGCCGAGCCCGCTGCTGGTCGCTATGCTTTTGGCCAGCCTGATTGTGTCGTTGGCAGCTTGGATGTGGTCGATGCTGCTTTAAGATGCCATGCTCGGCAAATTGACGGATAAACAGTTCGCCATAGATTTGTGCTGCCTCTCGCTTGCTTCCCGCGTTCGCGTGCTGTCCGCCTATGCCAAGCACATCAAACGGCTACACGACATCAGCGCATCGCAAACGCTCATCACGATAGATGACGCCGCACGGTTACGCGACGTTCACAGCTGCACGATAAAGGAGTGGCTTCGAGGCGGCAAACTGAAGGTGGCTGGTAGACGTGGGCGGATTGTGCTGCTCGACCGCGACGAGGTGTTGCACGTGAAGCGACAGAAACATTCGGGGCCTCCATGAACCGAGCCGTCATATTACTGGCAGTCATCCTGACAGCCATTGCCGAGCCCAAGCAGGCTGATAAGCTCGTCCTGCCGGCGCCAGTCGAACTCAAGGAAGGATACTACCTTTGCTACGCGATGGATGGCGAGGCGGTGGCCTACGAATGCACCGTCACCATCCGCCGGCCCAAGCCCAGCTGCATTATCGCAATCTGGTCGAGCGGCTATCAAGGTGTTGGGATGCCCAGCGGCAATCAAATCAGCATCGGCTGGCGATCCGTCAGAACGGAGACTGTTGGCATCGTCTTGCTATCTCCCACCGATAAAGATGGCAAGACCTGGACCGCTAAACAACTATTTCTGCCAAGCCAGGGCGAGCCCTCGCTAGAAACCTGGGAGTTTCTATGTCGCCTGAAGGGCCAGGGCCAGTAGACGCGCATCATAAAGACGCATACTTTGATTTGTCTAGGCTTGCTAGAATCATATCTGGCTAGTAAACTTGTGGCGACAGGAGAGGTGGCTGGGGCGTAGTCGTTTGCCGCAGCCTCGGCTGCGCTCCAGCCTTTCCTGTCATCTCTTCCTCCTTCCGAACCTCCTGTCACTGATTGCATCCGGGGAAGTCCCTAGTTTACGGTGCGGTATCTACGAGATTAGACTGATGGGTTCGCTTGATTGGGCGGCAATCAAGGCAGCCGGCGTCGATCCGGCGAGGCACTCAGTCAGAGAGCGCCCTCTTCCCACGCCCACGGACATACCGGCTGCCAGCCCGGAAAAAGTGAAGCTCCTCGCAGCCAGGCACCGCCTTGGTCAACTCCTCTGGCATCCAGCCGACCCTGTTTGGGTTGGTGCGCGCGAATTACTAGAGACCGGCAATCCGCTGGCGTTCTTAATCGCCGCCGGGCAGCCGGAAAATAATGGCCGCGTAGTCAACGATGCGCGCCAGCTGCGCGAAGAGGTCATTACACGCGCCAGTCGTACGGAAATTACAGCCAAGGTCTCCGATTTGCCCAAAGCCATGATGCAACTCTGGGCCGCACGCGGCCGAATTATCGGCGCCGGCGCCGATCCTTGTCCGCGCTGCGGCTGGACCTATCATCGGCGAGGCGAGGCATGTCGCTTCTGCCGGTGGTGCGAACTGCCTATCCCTGATGACGAGGCTGCGTTCGTCGCCCTTCGTATCCAGCTAGCCA
>ERZ1292644.1165-Hain-H14-01um-R2-1165-length-14273-cov-59_pt1 | contig 14273 bp, 18 predicted proteins | sample MGYA00564402_ERZ1292644 | MGnify/ENA primary metagenome ERZ1292644 (study PRJEB36523, sample SAMEA6512644) | groundwater metagenome | collected 2019-01-09 | study: AquaDiva: Metagenomics assemblies of 32 groundwater samples
GGCACCGTGACGCGGCGCGGTCCGCCCGCCTCAATGAATTCCGGCTTGAGACCCTCGCGCTCGCCGGGATACGCGGGCGGTAGCCCGGCAGCCTCTCGCGTGGGCACGCGCCCGGCCTCTTCCGCCAACCGGATCGGGCTCGTTGCTTCCTGCCCCACCTTCGTCACCGCAGCCCGGACGACCTCAGACACCTCCGGTGTGGGCATCCCCGGCAGAACAGGCTCGGGCACCTCCTTCAGCCGCCCGAACCGGATCTCGGGCGGGGCGGCGGGCGTGGCGAAGAGGCCGGGAGCCCCGCCGGGCTCGCGCCGGGCCATCTCCCGCTGGCCCGCGACGGGCGGCACCAGCCGCGTGGTCCCGGCGATCCGCTCAAACTCGTCCTCCTCGGGCGCGGATTCGGCAGGGGCCAACACGCCCTTGACGGCGCGGAAGGCACGCACGGGCAGGCTGGCGGGGCGCGAGGCCTGGTAGCCGGCCTCAAGATCCTCAAGGCTCGGCACGACACGTTCTGGCCGCTCCGGTTCGGATCGCCCCTCGGCTTGGTAGCCCGCCTCGAGGGCGTCGAGGACCGCGTCAGTCGAGGAGGCCACGGCGCTTGAGGTCGGCCCTGGCCTTCTCAGGGGTAAGGCCGCGCTTGCGGAGCCGGTTGTATTCGGCCTGGAGATCCACCGAAGAGGCGGCCTTCGGCCTCCCCACCCCGGCCTTCCGGTCACGCGCCTCTCGAAGCAGCTTGAGGTAGGCCTCGGCGTCTTGGCGTTCCTGCGGATCCACAATCGCGTCGAGATCGCGGGCGGTGCGCTGGATGAGGATCGTCAGTTCGTTCGAGGTTTTGGTATCGAGGCTCTCGGGCTTCTCCATCGCCTCGCGGCGTATCTTGAGGATGGCCGCCCGATGCTCCTCAATAGCCTTCGCCTCCGGGGTTCGCTTCGCTTCGGTCTCCTGCTTCTGCATCTCGTTCAGGTTCGCGACGAAGCGGTTGAGGACGCTCGGCGGATCCCACGGCGTGCCCGCCCGCGCGGCAGCGGCGGAGTCGAGGAGCGTCTTCTGGTGGGCCGCCCCGCGGAGGGAGAAGTCCTTCAGCCCAAGCGGGCGCTTGAGGCGCATGCTGTCCCATATCGAGTCGGGCAGCACGGCCTTGCCGCTGCGGAGCTCCTGGATCGCGAACTTGAAGAGGCCCTGCGGGAAGCGCGTGGCCGCTTCCTTCCACGCCTGCTCCTCGGGCATCTCCTTGGGGGCCTCCATGAAGGTCCGCAGGAAGCCCTCCTCGTCCCGGTCGGGCGAGAGGGCGTGTTTTAGGCGCTGGTCGACCTGCTCGGCGGCGAGCCGTTTGCCGCCGAGGCTCGTAAGCGTGGCGACGGCAGCCTTGATGGCCCCCAGCGTCGTCGGCGTGGGCTCCTTGTCGTGGGCCGCGAGGGCCGCATTGAGACCGTGCATGTCCTTCGTCCAGCGCTCCGTCTCCTGCGCGTCCGCGCGCGTCTTGGCCGAGACCTGCATCCAGTAGTTGGCCTCGGGAGGGCGCCCGAGCCGGCGAAAGGCCGCCGCGCGCAGATCGAGGCCGTCGAGGCTCGCCGGATCCTGGCGGAGGAGCGCGCTCGATTGCCCGAAGAGCGCCTCGGCTTCCTGGCGGTCCTCGTCCTGTCGGCGCTCGCGCTCGCTCGCCTCGAGGGTCGGTAGCACCGCCCGGCCCGTGCGGGAGGTCAGGACGCGCGCGGCCTTCTGGGGGGTGAGTCCTCCGAGGAGCGTCTGCGCCATAGCTGGGCGCGGGGGCTGCATCAGCGCCGCGAGGCCGCCAGCGGCGACGGGCGCAGGCGGAGCCTCAGGAGCTTCGGGATTCGGCAGGCCCTCGTAGGTGGCGCTCGGGGGGGCAGGCAGGCGCGTCTGCGGGGCCCAGCGGAGCCGCTGCGCGGCGATGAGCTCGGGGATCGTCTGCTCCTCCACCTCGCGCTCCCGCCCCAGTTCCTGCAAGTAGTGCTCGGTCGAGAAGACATCGCGGGCCTCGACCGCGGCGGCGCGGTTGCGGCCCTCCGCGAGCGCGCGGCTCCTTAAGACTTGGTCAGCGAAGGCCGAGAGGAAGTCGCCTGCCGCCATGGCTAGTCGTAGACGGCGGGCAGGCGGTTGAGGAACCGCTTGTAGTATTCCTCCATGTACGAGGGGCGCGCCATCACTTCGCCCCCCACCATGCCCGCGATGTCGCCAATCCCACGCGCCAGACCCCGCTGGCGCGCGGTTTCGGCTCCAAACCGCATTTCGCCGGCCCGCCCCTGGAGTTCCGCGTTGACCAGATTGGCCCGATCGGGGTCCCCCCACATCGTCGCCAGCGGCATGATGTTCCGGAACGCGCCCAAGTTCTCCGGCGTGCCGCGCACGCCGAACTGGCTCAGCCGCTCGACATCCCCGAGACTCGCCCGCCGCAGCCCTTCGCGGCGCCCCAAGATGTCCGTCGGCGTCATCGCGGAGAACCGTCGGCGGCTCTCCTCCATGGGGGCCAGCCGCGCGATGGTCGCATGCCGCTCCGTGAACTGCTCACTGTTGTGCCGCTCCTTCATCTCCCGCAAGGTCTGGATGCCCGGCGTGGTCAACTCGTAGTCGGGGCCGAGCTGGCGGTAGAGCCGCGCCCGCGTCTCTTGCTCCTCCAGCGATTGCCGGCGACCGGTTGCGGGGCTGACGCCCGAGCGACCCCCGCCGAGCACGCCCATCACCTCTTCGCGGAGCCCCTGCTCGATCGGGTCGACGAAGGGGCTCTCGGCCCCGCGCTCCATGAGCCGCTGGACATCGGCCAGCGAGGCGAGGCGGACGGCGCGCTCCCCGGGGGCCATCTCCTGTTCGGCGAGGGTCTCGCGGCCGACGCGCTCGCCCACTTGGCGGGCGATGTCCCGCTCCCCCCCGAGGCTCGTCGTGATGGCCTCCGTGAGGGCGGGCCCGCCGGGCCCTTCCAACGCCCGACGGACGGCCTCGTGGCCGGCGCTCGACACCGGACTCGGGGCGTAGGTCGGCGGCCGGTAACTCGGCGTGCTGCCCGCGATCAACTGCTGGAGGCCGAGCCCGAGGGCGCCCACGCCGCCCCCCATGAGGATGCGCCCCCAATCAATCCCGCCCCCACCCGGCGCGCCCCTGTCACCGTAGCGATCCCGCCCTGCCGCATCCAGCAACCGCCGCGCCTCCTCCCTCCCAGCGGCGCCCGCCTGCCCTAGGGGGATGTCCGGAGAGGCTGGTGGCCCGCCCGGCCCCCAGGGAGTGCCGAACGGGGTTTCGCCCCTCGCCGCCGCCCCAGGATCGCCGAAGCCCCCCTCAGCGCCGACGGGCGTCCCAGCCGGACCGCTGATCTGTCCCGTCGTCGGGTCGAAGGTGTAGCCTTGCTCACCCGCAAACAGCGGAGCGAACTCTGGCGATTCCCAGCCCGCCCATTCGGGCACCTCGATCTGGCCGAAGTCGTATTGGCCGAGGTTCTCGCCCGCACCGGGGTCATAGCCGCCGTATTGCGGCATCTCCGGCATCTCAGGAAACGCGAAGTCGTAGCCGCCGCCGCTGGGCGCGTCCGGTGGTACGAGATCCTCCCAGCTGAACTCACCCCAGCCCACGGCTACTGACCCTCCTTCCCTTTCGCCTTCTCGGCTTCCAGCGCCCGCACGTGGGCGCGGAGAACGTCGAGTTGCGTGAGCAGGTCCGCCATCGCGTGCGCCGCCTCAACCTCCGCCCGCTGGCGGGAAAGGGCATAGCGCTCGGCGAGGATGCGGGTGGCGCGGAGCTGATCCTCGCAGGGGCGCGGGGCTTGGGCGGTTGCCTTGAAAGGCATAACCGCCACGCTGACGGCGAGGGCGAGCCCGACGAGCGCGGCGCGAGCCATCAGGGCGTATCCGGCTTGTCGAGGAGCGCACGAATCGCCGCGTCGGGCGGCAGATTCGGGTGCGCTCTCAGAGTGGCGCGCCGACTGCCAGTCGGCGGGCTATCGGCCAGATAGAATTCGATCCGGATCAGGTGTGGCTCCGGCGGAACACTGTGCCGGATCATCACCGCGCCATGGACGGCATCGGTGTCCGTGTCGGCCTTGAGTTTGAAGGTCGGGCCGTGGCCGAGCTTCGCCAGGATCTCGTCGCTGCACTGCGCGGGCGTGAGGCCCCGCCCCACGCAGTCCCGGAGGATGGAGTGCAGGATGGTGCGTCTCTCGACCTCGGCCGTCGCCTGTCGCGCGAGGATCGGGAGCGCGACGCATGCCACCGCGCCAGCGATCAGCCGCCTGCGGGTCATCATCGTCCAGCCCTCCTAGTTGAGCGTGAAGGCGCTGATGCGCCGGTCGATGAAGGTCCCTGTACCGGCCGAGACGCGATATTTGAGCGTGTGGGTACTCCCATTGGCCACACTGGTCGGGAAGGCGTGGGCTGAACCCCGGTATGGCTCGTTCGCATTGGCCGAGGTCGCGATAAACGCATTGACATCACTTGCGGCTGCCCCCGCAATGGCCGGTGAACTATAGAGTTGGCCACCAACACTAAGACGCATTAACGCCCCATACATCAAGACCTGGTCCGTCGTCCGTCCCGGCGTGATCGTGACCGCTGGGCCGACGGTGGCGAGATCGGTGTAGCTCGTGCTCGTGGTCGTCTCACTCGTCGTCACGTCGGCGGTCGCGCTCGTAATCGTGGCCTGGCCGCCGAACACCATCTGGCCCGTCTGATGGGTGATCGTCACCGTGCCCGAGATCGTCTTCGTCTCCACGTAGCGCCCATCCGCCGTGAGCCCATACAGTCGATTGGCCCCGCCGGTGATGCCCGTGCCGTGGATCATGAGGCCGACCGCCGCGTGCCCGAGGACGATCGAATCCTTGTAGGCGGCGTCGTTCTCCGAGCCATCGTCCGAGATGCCGCCCTGCCCAGGAAGCCCGCGGTGGATCTGGAGCGCCGTCACGTGCCCGCGTTGGCCCCCGTGCATCTGGGCAGTCGAATGCGCGAAGCGAAGCGCCGCCGCATGGTGGAGCGTGACCGCCGTGGCGTGAATGCGGTAGGATTCGACCCCGCCCTGAACCCCGCCGCCCACGTTGTTGTCGCCGAAGACGAGCGAGAGATGCCCCACGGCAGGCCAGGCGAGGCCCGTCCAGTGGTCCGCGACCGAGGTGATCGCCGGGTACTGCGCCGGGCGCGGCGCGCCCTGGCGGAAGCCGGACCAAGTGTGGAGGGCGACGGCCGTCACGTGGCGACCAACCCCGGAGCCCTGCACGATCGCGCCGGAATGGGAGTTGGCGAAGTCCACATTTCTGTCGAGGCGATACCAAAACTGGAGGCCTAGGAAATCCGCGATGACGTAGCGCAAGCGCTGGAGTTCACCCGTGCCCGAGGTCGCGAGCGACTCCGTCGCCGAGGCCCACGGCGCGGTCACCGCCTGCGCGTTGGCGGCAGAGTCACTGATGCCGTCGATGCACGCCTGCGTGACGTTCGTGACCCCGACGGTCGTGTAGGAACTGTTGAGGTCCCCGGCCGTCAGCGAGTCGCCGGTTGCCCATGTCCGGAATACACTACAATTCCCCCCCGACTGCGCGGCGACGGGCTGCCAACCACCGAGCACGAGGGTGGCGATGAGAACGAGCGCCAGCGCCTTCCGCATGGTTATTCTCCGACCTCCAGGCCGACAAGAAGCCGCGTGAGGCTCACGTCCTCGTTTAAGACCGACGTCGTCCCCCGGAATGCGATCCGCCGCCCCCGCCCTGTGAGCCGCCGGCGCCCCGTAATCGAGAGCCCCCCCGTGCCGAGCGTCGCGGGCAGGGTCACAGGCAGCGTCGCCCCGCTCGCGGCGAGCGTCATCGCCACGGTCTGAGCGAGGTCGCCGTCGAGGTAGACCTGCAGGGAATGCGTCGCGGCGCTCCGCGCGTCGTATTCGAGCTGGACGAAGCGGAGATTCTTGTAGCGCCCCTGCCAGCCGGGCACGAGCTCGCCGAAGTCCGAGTCGCGGAGGAACCACTCCGAGGTGTAGGCGGCACCGTTGGCGTTCCGCGCCGCCCGGTCGAGGTTCCAGAGCCGCCCCTGCTCGTCGATCATCGCCGGGGTCGAAATCCCGCTCACCTTCCGCAGGAACAGGGCCTCGTTGCGGTCCCGGTCCCAGAAGATCCAGCGGTCGCCGATCTCGGTGCGGCGGTTCAGATCCAAGTGGAGCCGTCGGTTCTTCGCCGTCTGGCCGATCGCCGAGAGGGCCGCCATGACCTCCTGCTTGTAGGCGTAATAGATGAGGTGCGCGGCCTGCATCCGCGCCGCCGTGAGATTGAACTGCTCGCCGATGAAGCGGCCGAGCTTCCTGGCCGCGATGTCCTCGGCCCGAACCGAGCCCGTCGCCGTGGTCGCGCTGATCAGATGCCAGGTGCCGTCCGGGGCCATCCAGATCACGTCGTCCTCGATCGCGACGATGTTGCGCGGCCCGGCGGCGCCGGGGGCCCCGACCTTGATGACGCGCCAGTTGGTGTCGCTGGCGTCTGAGGTGTCCACGGCGTAGACGCCCTCGGGGTATTTCCAGACGAGGAGCACCCCCTTGTAGGTCAGCCCGGCCACGAGCCGCTCGCCTTCACCGGGGAACACGCGCAGGTGATAGACCGTGCCCGTGAAGTTCTCGTGGTTCGCCTGCTGGCTGCGATCGAGGGCATGGGGGTCGTTGCCCATCCCCCCGGCCCAGAGGAACCCCTGGTGGACGACGCCGAAGCCGGGGTTGTTGGCTCCCGTACCCCAGGCCGCCGGCGGGGTCGCGATCGCCGCCATCGTCGCCCCGTCCCCCGAGAGCACCTGGACCGCGTTCGCGCGCGTGAAGAGGAAGAGCTTGCGGTTGTTCCCCGCGGCCTCTGCGCCGCCGGGCACGAGGTGCGGCACCCAGTCTGCCGTCGTGAGCCCGGAGACGAGCACGACCCAGCCGTTGCCCGTGCCGTCGTCCTTGTAGACCGAGCCGTTGTCGCCGGCGACCACGGTGCGCTGAGTCGAGACGTCGGGCCAGAAATCGATCGCGTCCACACCCGCCACCGTGCCGCCGCCGAAAGCCACGCCCACGAGGGCGGCCCCGCCGCCGACACGGAGAGAATGGTCCTCAAGCGTAAGGTTCCGGGCCTGGATCAGGCCGCCGATCAAATCGGAACGAGATTACGGTTGCGTTCTTCGTAAGCCCCAAAGCGCTTCACGCCCTAAGACGATCTCAAGGACCGAGACGCCATCGTAGCTCATTCCGAGACCACCCTCTTTCCCGCCTCCCGAGCCGTAACCCGTTCGGCGGTCCTTCTCCAAAATGAGAACGCCCGGAGAGGGTCGTGAAACCCCCTCCGGGCGTCCCGGTCACACCAGGTCGGCCCCCTGCAAGGTCCGCTCTCGATTATAGCCTCATCGCCCCTCGGACTCTCTGCGTTCCTGCTCTTCGTCCTGCTGGTCGTCCCCCCGCTCGCCCAGCACCTCGAGGCCGTCCAGGACGGGGGGCTTGCCGACGAGGGCCCGGTGGCAGTGCAATTCGCCCTGCGGGGCGACCTTGCCCGACTTGTACGTGAACCCGCCGGACTTGCGCACGGTGTGGCAGCCTGTTTGATCCAATCTTCCGGGGTGGCTCGCCGCAGGCCCGGTCAGGGCGACCAGCACGAGCACGGCGATGACGGCGGCGAAGACCCCGAGCACGGCCAGCCACGCTCTCATCGCGTTCCGCGTCCCCGACCCTGCACGAGCTCCCCCCGCGCCCGAAGCTGCCGGGCCACGGCGCAGACGCCTGGCGTGGACAACTCGAACCGCGCCGCCAGCAAGGCCTGCGGCACGCCAGCGTTCCACGCTTCGACAAACCGCCGGCTCACCGCCTGATCACGGAGCACCCTCGGTCGGCCGATGAGCCGGGCGCTCATAGGAACGGTGACCTGACGCTCTGCCCCGGATGCGACCCGATCCCCATGAGAACTCTTCGCTGGTAGGCCACGCACTCCTCGATCCCCCGCTCGTAGTCCTGCTTGGCGGAGGCGGCGCGCTTGTCGGACTTCATGAGATAGAGGTAATAGAGGATGCCTTCTGCAAGAAGCCAGCGCCACGCCGGGTCGATTGTGAGCTCGGTCGTTCCGTCAGTCGGATCGATATCGTCCGGTTGCGTGCTGTACGGAAATTCCACTCGTTTCGAGGCAATCGGATAATGACTCAGCCGCACTCGGCGCTGATCCAGCCGACAGAACGCCGTCGGGGGCCATGAGGGGCTCGGGAGATCGCCCCAGTCCTTGCGGATGCGCTCCTCGGGCTGCAGTTCGATGAAGTAGCCGTCCTCCGTCCACAGGCCGTCCACGAAGAGCCCGAGGTTGGCGGCAAGTTGGTACTCGTCCTGCACGATGACGGTGGCCGTCCCTGCGGCGAGGGAGGTCGGCACGGAGTCGAGCGTCACCGCCGTCCCCCCGCCCGTGTGCGCCGTCACGCGCGCGAACCAGGGTTGCCCCGAAGGCAAAATCTTCCGGCCGGTGATCGAGACCGAGCCGGCGGGCGCCGCCGAGAGGGTGGCCGCCACCGAGGTTCCGACCGTGGTTGCCGTGATCGTGAGGTTCGTGATCCGCGCGGCCGTATTGAACACACCGGGAGGATATACACGCGCCCACCAGAACGGATAGCGATTATGGATGTCATGGTGGACCATCACCGCCCTACGGCGCGTTGCCGCAAGGAAATCACTCGTGCCATCAACGGGCTCATCGCCACGGAACAGTGCGTCATTAACACAATCCGATGGCGTGTCTAGGTTAGCCATTATTTCACGTCTTCCGGATAATGTGTTAGCATTATCCCGTGCGCAGCTTGAGACCGACTAGAGGGCAACCTGAAGGCTACTGGTGGTGCCCACGCTGCCAAACATGCAAGCCGATGGCTGAGTTTTGTAGCCGCGCCGCCTCCTACTGCCGCCCCTGTTCGCGTCTGTGGCAAGCCGAACGAAGGGGGGGCTACACAGTTGGACCCCGCATCAATCGCCAAATACCGACGACAACCGGCCGGCGGCGCTGCGCTTGGTGTGGCGAAATTAAGGCGCTGAGCGAATTCTATTTTTCGCCGACGCGGCGACCTGCATACACATCTCGCTGTCGTTCCTGCATCCGTAGCACGACGGATCGCACGGCGATGGCCGCCGCCCAGCGAGCCATTCGTTTGCGCCTGCGGCAAGAGGTGTTCGATCACTACGGTCATGTCTGCGCGTGTTGCGGCACGACGATCGAAGTGTTCTTGAACATCGACCATATCAACGGAGCGGGAACCGTACACCGACGAAGCATCAGCAAAGCCGGTGAAACCGACGCGACAACCCTCTATCGCTGGCTCAAAAAGCGAGGCTTTCCGCCTGAATTCCAGACGCTGTGCTTCAACTGCAACATGGGGAAATACCGGCTCGGCACCTGTCCTCACCGCGCCGCCGCCTCCGCCGGATAATCGAAGTTCGCCATCGCCTACGATTCTAGCCCCTCACCGGCCCATCCCCATCATCGTGCGGAGCGGCGGCGTCTCACCACCCGGAGGGGGCGGCGCATCAGCCACGCCCGGTTCATACAGCCGCACGTCGTTGGAGGCGGCGTCGGACGGCACGTTGCGAAGGTTGACGTCATAGGGAGCGGCCATATTACCCGTTGGCTGTAGGTACTAAATCGTTCCGACTAATCCCCGCGCGATCGGGCGAGCCAGCGAGGTACGCGGTCACTTGATACAGTGTGTTCATGGGGACCGGAATCGAGTAGTTCCCGCTCCCGTCAGAGTCCACTTCCCCCACTTCGGATTCTACGAGGTCAAGCGTCATGCGCCCAGTTTCAAAGACTCGGACCCGACAGTTTCCCAGGGCCACGCCGTCTTTGTCTCGGGTCACTCCGGCGAGCACCCAGAGGACGGTACTCTCATAGAACGGGTCCATGAGATGTTGTCCGAGGGGGATACAGTAGATAGCACCTGTCGGAGTGCAGACACAGGCATTGGCGCGTGGCATCGTGCCGTCCATCGGGTTGAGGAAGGGGCGAGGAGGAAGCACCCCGTTCTGCATCATGGGGAGGAACAATTGCGCTCCCGCAATCAAGTTCGGGTTGTTCAGGGCGCTTTCTTCCACTCCACCTTCCAGGACGGGGAGCATCGCCCTCGGGGGCGGAGCGGCGTGGACTCCCCCTAAGACCGCCGCGGCGCGCATCCCCTCGCCTGCGATCACGAGGTCCCTGGGGTCTTGTGGGACGTACCCAATAACGGGCATTACGGCGTCAATTGCTCGATGATCGCTTGATGGACCGTCATGGAGCCAGTCGCCACGGTTTGCGTGAAGAAGATGTCAAGCGTCAAGGCCGACTGCGAATTGAACCCCGTTCCTACCGCGGGAGTCACGTTGTAGGCCACCATCTGACCACCGGGGCCTGGGCCGGTTGCGGGCAGGGCCGTGTTGATGGACGTTTCCGACAGCCAGACACCCTGCCCCATCAAGTTGGCGCTCGTACCAGAGCCGACGGCGCGGCAGGTCAGAAGTACGTCGAGCCACCAGTGCCGTGTAGTTTTCGCCACGATGTTGAGGGGCATCGCGAGGGTATCGAAAGCCACGACACCCCCCAGCCGCACGTCCCATCGTGCGGTGCCTGGCGTGGTCACGACGCACGACAGTCGCCCGCTCATCACGAGCCGCCAGATACGCCCGATCTGCCAGTACCCAGCCGGGAGGGTCGTGGGGAAATAGGTCGGGACGCAGGACGCGGCTGCCGCGGCGGTGAGCGTCGGCCCGTCCGTGTATGCGGACGCGATGACTTGAGATGGCATTTACCTCTCCCTTTAAGGCTCTGTCAGGATGATGACCACGCCCCGAGCCGCACCCAGCGTGGTCACGAGATCAAGGGCTCGATTGGTGGCCCCCGTCTCTACATACGGTACCAAACTCGTTGGGCTCACGAGCCCACCCGTCGCCGCGATATCCATCGGGCCGGTCAGGTCCGCGACCCCATCGTTGAACTTGAGCGTCCCGAGCAGGCTCATCGTGAGTATCACTCCGAGAACCTTGTGCTTATTGCCCACGGAGGCCGCCGCCAGCGTAGTGGTCCCGGCGACCCCCTGATTCACGCTCACATAGGTGAGAGTCTTCCCGGCGTAGGTGGCGGGGTTGGCCGTCAGCGCGCCCGTGTGGTCCACCCGGGCCCGGGCGTTCGGGTTAATCGGGTCACGGATCACGAGTCCGCCGCCGGCCGCTTCGATGTGGGTGACGGACGAGACGTGGCGAATGTTCCACTCGCCGCCTTGGTGGGCGGCCTGAATGGTCCAGGCCCCCGATTGCTGGGCGTGCGCAGCGACCGCCCACATGCCCCCTTGGCTCACGGACGGGACGCCGGCGAGGTGGGCGGCCTGCACGGTCCACGCCCCCGACTGCTGAGCGTGCGCGACGACCGCCCACGCCGTGCCCTGACTCACGCTCGGGACTCCAGCGAGATGGGCGGCTTGGATCGTCCATGCGCCGGACTGGAAGGCCCAAGCGTGCGCCGAGGACACCGACCAGGCGCCCGACTGCGCCGCAGAAACATTCCAGGCCCCCGCTTGGTAGACGGGCGCGACAAGGAGATGGTTGGCGCCGGCCCCCGTGCCCTGGAGGATCGACACATGGAGCACGCTGCCGACGTGGCGGATGTTCCACTCGCCCCCCTGGTGCGCCGCCTGGATCGTCCAACTGCCCGACTGCTGCGCGTGCGAGACGACAGCCCACATCGCTCCCTGGCTCACCGACGGCACCCCGGCCAGGTGCGCGGCCTGCACGGTGAAACTGCCCGACTGTGCCGCCTGGACATCGGTGCCGCGCACGAGCCACGCCGTCGTGTTCGCGGTGTTCCCCGGCTGGATCGTCCACGTGCCGGCTTGGTAGACGGGGGCGATAAGCAGGTGCTGGGCCCCCGCCCCTGCCCCCTGCACGATGGCGACGTGCAGGACGCTCGCCACATGGGCGACGTTCCACTGCCCGCCTTGGTGCGCGGCCTGGATCGTCCAGGCGCCCGACTGGCTGACGCTGAGCGGCGTCAACGCCGTGACGTAGAGGGCCCCCGCGTGGTCTACGTCCGCGATCGAGGTGTGCGCGCCCTGCAGGCGCATGCGCGGCAGCGGGGGCTGGGGCTCCGCCGCCCGCCAGAGGAGCCCGAGGCCGACCGCCACGAGGGCGATCACGAGCAGCGCCCGGCGCATCAGCGCCCCTGCCGCGTGAAGAGCGTTGCCTGGTGTTCGCCCACCCCGGCGTCACGCGAGAGGAGCTGCAAGACCTCGCCGGGCCCCACCTTGATCTCCGGCAGCGGCCCGAGGACGACCGTGCCGCCGGGCGTCGAGAGCAAAATCGACTGCCGGATGCGGTTGCTCACCTCGCGGTGCCGGAGAATCACTGTCCACGGCCCAGGCGAGGTGAGGGCGACGGTGACGGCGATATGGCCCCCGTGGGAGAAGCCGATTTCGTCAAGCAACTGCCCCGCCGTGGGGTCGGTGACGGGATCGGTCGCGTTCCAGCCCATCGGCTGGCCCGGCTAGGCCCGGATGACGGCTTTGGCTTGGTCGAGGAGGGCTCGGTACTCCTTGCGCTTGGCCTCGACGCGCTGCGTCCAGTCGGCCACCTGCCCCTGCGCCGCCCGGAGCTCTCCCGCGAGGGTCGCCTTCGCCGCCTCGCCGTCGGTCTGGGCGTGCGCGAGATCGCGGGCGAGGGTCGCGCGCACGCCCGCGGCGGCCTCGCGCTCGGCCTGCAGGGCGCCTTCCAGCGCGGCGCGGTGCTCTCCCAGGCGCGTGAGGGCGAGGCGCTCGGCCTCGATGGCCCGCGCGATCCGGACGCGCTCTGTCGCCGCCTCCGCGGCGATCGCGTCACTGAGCCGCGCTCGCTCCAACTCCGCGTCCGCCGCGACGCTCGCCCGCTCGCGCTGCGCCGCCTCCGTCTCTGCACGCGCGGTTGCCAACTGTGCCTCGGCCTCCGCCACACGCCCGGCGGCGCGCTTGCCCGCCAAGAGGACCCGGGCCGCATCCTCCAGCGCCGCGCTCAGCTGGCGGATCGTCTGCGCCGTCTCCTGCGCGAGGCGAACGGGGAACGGGTTGTCGGTCACCGGAGGATCTCAAGGATTTGCAGGGTCGAACCCGCCGTCGTGCCGATGCAGGCGATGGGGCCCTGGTAGTTCGGCAGGTAGAGCATGTTGCTCATCGCGTGGATCGTCGGGCGCATCACAGCAGCGCCAACATTAATCATGGCCATGGCCTTACCTCGGGATTTCGAGAACAGATAGCGTGGAACCAGCCGTAGTCCCGATGCAGGAAACGGGTCCCTGATAGTTAGGAATGTAGATTTGGTTACTGGTTCCGACCGTCTGGTGGAGCACCCACCCGTTGGACGCCGTCAGCGCTACATGGCCGGTCGTCCCGAGACCGATGAAGATGTTGGCCTGATCGCCAGCAGCGCTCGCGCTGGTCGAGCTGTTCTTGAGGAAAATATCGCGTCGATTGGCGTTGCTAGCCACGGCGATCGTCGCCGTCGTGCCGCACTGTTGCACCTGCCAAGCGTTCAGGACCCCGCTGATGTGAGGCTGCACGGCGAGGGCGTTGTAGTGGTCAACGCGCGCGGTGCAGGTCGCGCAGTGGGGGTCCCTGAGCGCGATCCGCCCGCCCGCCACATGGAGGGCCGAGGAGACGTGGGCGAGCGTGACGTTCACGTGCCCGACCACAAAGACCCCGCGCGCCGTCGGGAAGTCCGGGGCCCGGTTGACGTTGCTCTCCTGGGTCATGGCCCGCCCGATGAGGAGCAGGACGCCCAGGGCCGCCGCGAGGATCACCCAGCGCCGCATCGGCTCAGGTCTTGCGGTTCTCGACGGACTTCTCGCCCTCGGTCGGGATACTGACCTTCTGGGCGTCGGCGGCGAGGCTCGAATACTTCTTGGCTCCGGTCAGCCCCGCGAACTCGTTGAGCGCGGCGTTGACTTCGCCCTCCGTCTCAGGCTTCTTGCCGGACTGCGCGTTCAGGTTCTCCGGCTCCCCCTTCGGCGCGAAGTCCCCGAGCCCGTCAGGGTCCGAGGTGTAGGGCTGCCCGCTCGATGGGTGGTGCATGGGGTCTCCTTTCTAACTCCTCGACTCGTCTGGGTCGGCATCCGGCGGCACCCGCAAGCCCGTCCCCTTGGCCGTGATGCCTGCCCGGTCCAGCAGGGCTAGCACGGCGAGGGCGAGGGCCTGGTCGCCGTCGCCCACGGGGGTCCGCCCGTCGGCCATGTACTGCAAATCGCGCAGGGTGTTGTCCGAGAGCATCAGCCCTTCACCACGTCGGCGAAGAACTGCTCCGAGGCCCGGCGGGCGCGC
>ERZ1292644.863-Hain-H14-01um-R2-863-length-17499-cov-5_pt1 | contig 14268 bp, 14 predicted proteins | sample MGYA00564402_ERZ1292644 | MGnify/ENA primary metagenome ERZ1292644 (study PRJEB36523, sample SAMEA6512644) | groundwater metagenome | collected 2019-01-09 | study: AquaDiva: Metagenomics assemblies of 32 groundwater samples
TGGCGCCATGCCGACAGCGCGCAGGCTCCGGCGGAGGTGCGGTAGGCGGGGTTCCAGAACCCGCCCTGGAGCTCCGCTGCCTGCTCGAGCGCGGCGCGGCGCGCGACCCCGAAGTTCGCGTAGGTCGTCGGCCACTCGGTGACGTCGGGGAAGAGCCGGTTGATGTGCCAGGGCTCGATGACGGTGTCCGACTTGAGCGCGAAGGCGAGGGCAACCTGACCAACCTCGGGGTTCTGCTGCAGATCCGACACCGCCTCCGCGAGGCAGGCGCCCTCGGCCAGGCAGTCGTCGTTCAGGTTCGCGACGAACTCGCCGCGCGAGATCTGGAAGCACTGGTTGAAGGCGCGGACGGCGCCATCGAGCCGGCGCTCACCGATAAGGATGACGTCCGGCTGCGCGGCGAGGTAGGCGCGCGAGCCGTCGTCCGAGCCCCCGTCGCAGACGACGATCTCGTAGGGGATGCCGGAGACGGAGGCGCGGATCGATTCGACCGCCTTCCGGAGGAGCGCGTGCCGGTTGCAGGTCCCGAAGAGAATCGAGAGAACCGGTGCGTCGGGGGCGCGCGGGATGGCCGAAGAGAGGGCGGAACGTGCCGGCGGAAGGACCGGCGGAGGAGGTGGGGGGAGCGGCCTCCTCGGCGCGGACGGTTCGGCACGGGCGGAGGTGCCGCCCCCCGCGAGTCGCTGCACGAAACCGAGGAGCGATACGGAGGCGAGGGCGCCGGAGAGGGACGCGATCGGCGCGAAGTGGAGCCGGAAGATCGGCGCCTTGCGATCGGGGTCCCGTACGACTTTCATTTCGACGTCCCAGCGCGAACCGTCCGGGGCCGGCTGCCGGTAGCGGCGAACGAGCGCGTGCGCGACCTTCGCCGGGACCTCGTTCGCGTCGATGTCGATCTGCCCGCGGCCCCCGTCGAACTTCTGATGGAACGTGCTGTCCACCATCTCCTCGAGGCGGGCGAGCTGCGCGTCCTCGTCGTCGGTGAGCCGCGCTGTCGCGAGCGCGAGCGCCTCCGTCACCGTCATCATGCGGGGACATCCTTTCGCTCGTACTCACTCGCGAGCGCCTCGTTGAGCTTCTCGATCTGCTCTCGACTCTCGGCCAGCATGCGATCGCGATTCGCGTCGTGGGCGGCGAACGCCTGCAAAACCTCGACGGGGATGTACCTACACTTGTAGCCGAAAAGCGTCGCCGCGAACCTCCCCGACTCCTTGAAAAAAACTTCAAGGAAAACCGATCCTGGCGGCGTGATGGGAAACACGATCCGCGTCCCGGTATTGATTTTGATCTTCGCGGGGTCGTCACCGGCCTTCGCGTCCGCGCCGAGATCCGCCGTCGCACAATCGATCGGATAGCGTTTGTCAAAAGCGTAGAACGCCTTGACGACGGACTTACCTCCCACGTCGCGCGCGATAAGTACCTCGCCGCGAAAATACTCGTCGACGATAGCTTGCACATGCACTGTTGCACCCGCGTAACCTTCACAAGAAAAGCTGATCGGCCAGCGCTTCAACACCTCTTCGCTCATCGGCTCTCCTCCAGCGCGCGGCGCACTTCCTCCACTTGGCTGATCGCGGAAAACGCGCGGAACCCGCGCTCGGCGATGTCCCGCCGCGCCTCCGCGGCCGTCATTGCGACGCCGTTCACCTGCCCGCCACTCCCCGGCCCCTCGTCGACGAGTTGCACGCATGTTTCGGCGAGCCCCTCGTAGGGGACGTAGGCCGCCCCCGCCGCGGCAAGCGCCTCCAGCTCGGGGTCGTGACCGTCAGCCTCAGTGACGACGCACACCCGGTTCGCGAAGAGGTGCGCGCACCGAACGATTTCGAAAACGGCCGGAGCGACCTCGGGGTCGTTCGCGTGGATGTTGATGACGACCTTCGACCGCGCGATCTTCCGATCGCGTTCTTCGCCGAAGACGCCCGAGAGCCCCTGCCACACGACGGGCTTCGCGCGACCCCCCGTATCGCGAACCCGCATCTTGTCGATCTGCTCGAGGACGCGCATGCGCCGCGTCCCGGAGGCAATCGAGCCGTAGAAGAGGACGTCGATGTCCTGGCGCGGGTCGGGTTCGAGGTGCGAGAGGACCGGGGCGTAGCCGACCCGGCAGTGGTGGATGTCCTCGACGCCGAGGAATTTCAGCCGATCGATATTGGTCGCGCTGTAGTCCCAGACGGTGTGACGCCGAAGGAGACGGATACCGTCCGAGCGGAGCCACTCGTCCATGACTGCCCCGCTCACCGACCCGGGAGTCGACCCGGGCGAGAACGGCACCTGCTCGAGGTTGTAAAGGATCGCGTCCTCGGGGAGCGGCATGTCGAAGAGGAAGTGCCCACCGAGGATGATTGAGCGGCCGAAGGACCGCCCGCCCGGGAAGGGGAGCGGGTTCTCGACGTGCGTCCCGCGCCCCGGGTCGAACTGCACCTCGTGGCCGAGGCTCTCGAGGCTCCACTTGAGGGCGCGGCCGACCTCGACGAACATCCGCATGAACGGCCACTGCTTCGGCTGGGCGATCCAAATGGTAAAGCGGCTCATGGTGCGGTTGCTTTCGGATCGCGGGCGGAATCGTGGAAGAGGCCGTCGGTGAGGATCTGCTCCGCTTCGGCTTCTAGTTGCTCGGCGCGCTGCTTGCGGTCGAGGATCTTCTCCGCCTTGCGGACGCGAAGGCGCTCCGCCCGCCGCATGAGGTTCGTGCGGCTCACGCGGCTCGCTCCGGCAGGGAGTTTCGCTCGGGGAGCGGCGAGAGGAGCGCGTCCCGCACCTCGGCAGGGCAGCCGGCCCGGTACGCGCGATCGGCGAGCTGCGCGACCTCGGCGAGCCCCGCCTCGCGGTCCTCCCCGTCGGCGAGCGCGGCGGCCCTCCGCGAGGACCGGGCGGCGAGAACGAGCGCGCGCCAGAGGCAGGAGGTGTTCCGCGGGAAGCGCGACCGCCGCCCCTGCGCCCCCTCGGCGACGCGGGCGGCCTCGAGCGCGAGCGCGCGGACCTCGCCGAGCGAGCGGTTCGCCTCGTGGGCTGAGAACGCGCGGAAGAGGTGGTTCTCGGCCCGGTCCGGATCCAGCTCGCACGCCTCCTGGAAGCGAGCGAGGACCTCCTCCGGGGTGTAGATCCCCGTCTGCCGCGCGACCTCGAGGTAGCGCGCCCGCGCGTAGCGGACCTCCTCCTCGTCGCCGCGGAGCTGCATCCGGCGAAGGTAGAAGGACATCACCTCCATCCGGCGCGAGAGGAGTTCCCCACCCTCGAGGGCCGGGAAGCACGCCTCGGTCGCCTGCGCGAGGAAGAGGAGCGCGCGCGAATCGTCGGGGTCCTCGACGAGCGCGGCGGAGAGCGCGGGGATCTGGTGCTCGACGATCGACCAGAAGCGCCGCTCGGGGTCGCTCGCCTCGTGACGGATCGAAACCGCGTCGGGGGCGCGCTCGCGCAGGACCTCGACTACGCCGTCAACCTCGTAATGAGCGAGGTACTCGTGCACGCCGCCGATGGACTCGTAAACCCAACCGCAGCCGACCGGAACAACGCGCGCTGCATCCCACTCGCTCTCGTCGAGGAACATCCGAACGAGGTAGGCGTCTTCGGCATCGGTACACCCGTCCCCGCGCTTCTCCTCCAAGAACGCGCGGAGCTGAACACCGCCCGAAAGCACCTCGTCCCCTGAAAGGACGAGCGCGTACGACGCTGCGTCGGGGTCGGCGGCCTCGAGTGCGAGGGCGTGGTTTCGCGCCGCCGCGTAGTCGAACGGACCACCGGCGGCCGGCTCGCAGTGCACCGTCCCGGGGAGGCCGAGGTCGACGGCGAGCTGCCGGACGAGGTCGGGCGTCCCGTCCGTCGAGCCGGTGTCGAGGATCGTGAAGCGATCGACGGCGTCGCGGGCCGACCCGATCGTCTCGCAGATCCGTGCCGCCTCGTCGCGGACGATCATCACCAGGCTGAGGAGGGACCTCACGCGCTACTTCCCGTTCGGGGAGGCGGCGTCCTTCTTCTTCTTCGGGTCCGCGGGCGGGGGGCCCGCCCCGGCCGGGGGCTGCCCCGGGACGGCGGGGGTCACGACGGAGGCCGCCTGCGGGCCCGGGGGCTGCCCCGGAGCGGTCGGCGTCACGACCGACGGACGCGCCCCGGGCGGGGGCGCTACGATCTCCTCCTCCTCCTCTTCCTCCGCCCCACTCGCGGCGGCGGGCGACTCACGCTCGACCTCCTCGATCACCGAAACGATCCGCTCGAGATCCGCGGCCATTCGCTTCGCGCGGGCCTTGAGGTCGTCGACCTCCGACTTGATGTGCTTGTCCGCCGCCCGCGCCTTCTCCTCGAACCGCCCGACGTATTCGCAGAGCTTGAGACAGACCCCGCGGAAGGCCGTCACCGGGCCGTTTTCCGGAAACCGCCGGAAAAGACTTTCGATCTCGCCGAGGGTGAGGAGTTCGTTCGACTCGATTTTCTCAGTGGTGATGTTGAACACGCTTTTTCTCTCCTACTTCATTGCGGAACCGTTGATGTCGCCGCCCCCGCCCTTCTTTTCGAAGCGGTTTTGAACGAGCGCGAGGAGCGGGAGCAACTGGGCCTCGCGGAAGATCTGCCGAGCGGCGATCATCTGCTCGGGCTTGATGCTCGCGACGAGCGCGTCGATCGCCTCGTCCGGGGCCTCGCCCGTCGCGAGGCGGGAAAAAAGCGCCGACTGCTCGCGCGAGAAGACCCCGTCCTGCGTGTACTTGTTCTTCTCCGAATCGTAGCCGAAGGCGGCGAGGGCCTGCTCGGGGTCGAGGCTCTCGATGAACGACTTGACCGCGAGCGCAACCGCCGAGGGACCCTCCATGACCTCGCGGCCCGCAAAGTGGTTCGCGATGACGGGGACGAGACCGCGAACCATCGTGAGGGCGTCGGTTGCCGCGTGGACCTTCAAATCCGTCCACTTCTCGAGCTGCTTCCGCTCGTGCTCGAGCGAGAGCGAGCGCTCGACGATCTCGAGGAGGCGGAAGTTCTTCTCGATGAGCGCGTCATGCGTCCGGTCTTGTTGCTCGATCCGTCGCTCCTGCCGATCGATGATTGCGCCGATGGAATCGTGGAACTGCTCGCTCATCTTCTCGTTGTGGCTGTACGCCTGGCCGAGAAAACGAAGGAGGAACCGCTCGCGCGGCGACATCCCGGAGAGATCACCATCATCCCCCCCGAAACCGTCCTCGCCCCCGTCGAGCGAGTCCCCGTCCGCGCCGTCGACCCCGCGGGGCGATAGCGGGATGATGAGGCGCCGGAAGTAGTCGTCCCGGCGGTGGTAGTCGTAGACGAGGACGCCGTAGCGCATGGGCCGCTTCACGCCGTCGCAGTCCTCGTGGCAGCGACGGAGCACCTCGTTCGCGAGCTTCCCGAGCATCTCCTTCGACGGGGCCTTCGTACCCGGCTTGTAGGGGTACTCCTCGACCATCGGGCCCTTCTGCTTGCACCCCGCCCCGAACATCTGCCGGACCTCGATCTTCTCGGGACACTGGTCGCCCGCGAACGCCTTCTCGAGGAAGTCCGCGAGCGAGTGGTTCTGCGGGTCCGGGGGTTGGAGACTCTTCCGGATCTCCGGCCGCTCGCGCCTGTGCGTTCCCTCGCTCATCATTACTTCAGCGAGTCAGAGTCTCCGCCGGACGAGAGCGCCTGTCAACCGGGAACTGTCACCCGGAGGGCGACAGTCGGCGCCGATCGATCTGCTGATCGAACGCCCGATCGGACCTTCAAGCAACGATCGCGGAGGTCGCGGGCGAACGGGCCGAGTTCAAAGCGGCGGAGGAGGCGGTGCGCGTGCCCGCGGGAAACCCCGAGGGCCCGCGCGGTGCGGGTCACGTTCCCGTTCGCGGCCTCGAGCGCCGCGCGGAGCCGCTCGGCGCGGACTCGGTCGGACGCCTCGCGGGCGGCCGAGGCGGCGGCCTCGGGGAGGGTGTTTGTTTCTAACGGCGACGTACATCTCCCCCGAGTATCGAAACCCACTTCACAGGAGCGGCGAAAGGCTGTCCGTCCACCAGTAAGGTAAAAGGTCCCTGCGGGATGAAGTTCTGGTATCTGGGCGGACCTGTCACGACCACATCAAAGTGCCCGAATCCTTGCATATCGAGTCGTTTTGGAATGGGACTCGAAAGAACTCGTTTCTTGACCGGTCCCGAGTCGCCGTACCAGACAGTGACCATAGACGGATTTGTGACCACCCATCCCGAAAATTTTACACCTTGTTTCCCGCGTGTTCTGCCACCGCGTGCGACTGCTACCTTCACCCCCACCACCTCCTCCCCAGGCTTCCGAACGATCTGCCCGCCCTGGATCTGCACCCAGTACACGTCCCCGGATACCGTTTTCCCACCTCCAAACGTCGGAGATGTCGACACCGAAACCAGTCCTCCGAATACCGGAGTAAGCAACAGTACCGGACCCTGTCGGACCACACTTTCAACCGAGCGAAAAAAAATCACCCCCGGCGAGTCCGACTGCTGCGCGCTCGGAGGGTGAACTTCAACCACATCTCCCTTGAGGGATCCGACAACAACTTTCGTCGGATTTCGCACCGCGTACTCCCACGGCCCCGCGAGATCGTGATGCTTCCACCAGTCCGGGTCGGCAACCCGGACGAGCGCCTGGACTTCACGCGCAAGGGAGAGGGGAACGGCCACGGGTGATTCCCCGCGCCTCTTCACCCGGTGCTTGTTGAGCGATCCGAACTTCTTCCGAACGGACGCGAGATCGCCGAAGACCGCGTCCTCGGGCGAGGCCGACTCGTCGAGGAGCGCGCGGGCGTCGAACGAGCCCGGTTCGAACCCGCCCTCTTCAAGGGGCCTCCCCTCGGCTTCCGACTCGGCAAGGAGCGCCTCGATCTCGGCCCAGAGGTCCTCGGGGAACGCCTCCTCGGCGGTCACCCTGCCCCCCGGCTCGAGGGGGACGTCGTAGTAGGAGCGACCGCTCCCGCCGCCGTACTCCGCGTCGAAGAGCGCGGCGTAGGGGTCGGGCACGAACGGGTCCGACGTATAGGCCCCGTAGTAGCCGCCGTAGGGGGACTGCGGGGCGTAGGAGGGCGGGACGCCGTAATAGGGGTCGTAGGGCGGCGCGTTCGGATCGTACCCCGGGTCGGAGTATGGGTCCGCCGCGGGGTCCGCCAACGCGCCCTCGGGCAAGGTCTCGATGGGCGGCGGCGGCTCGTCGCGGAGCGGTGGGGCAACCTCAAAGGTTTCCGCGCCGCGACCCGGCCGGAGCTGCCCAGACCACTCGTAGGTCGTGATGCCGCCGCGCCCCACGGGCTCATTGAGCGTCATCTGCATCTGGCCTTGCCAGAGCCGCGCAAGATCCTCGACGCGGAAGCCTAACTGCGAAGCAGCCGCCTGCATCTCCGCCTCGAGTGCGGCGCGGTCCTCCTCCGGGACCTCGACGTCGGGCAGGCGACCGGCGAGCGCCTCGTTCACGTAGGCGTAGTCGAGGAGATCGAGCGGAACCCCGTCAGGCCAGAAGTAATCGGGAGCGCCCGAGCCGCCGTCGATGCGGTAGAAGGCGGCCGGCACCTGGCGCCAGCTCGCCATCTGCCCCGCGGGGCGCGACGAGGCTGGGAAGAGGAGCGCCACCGCTTCGAGAAAAGCTGCCGTCGGGGCGTGCTGATCCCAGCGGAAGTCGTCCCCCGCCTTTGCCCGGTCCTCGCGCCACTTGGCGTCCACGAACCCGCTCGCGAGCCAGTTCATGCCGGGGAGCACGCCCGAGAGGTCGACCGCCGGGAAGGCGAAGTGCTGCGTCGTCCCCCCCCACATAACCTTCTGCGAAAGAGTCGTCTTCACCCCCTCGTTATCCTCCGCCGTAAAAGAAATCGTAGTCGGCGTCGTGCGCGCGAGCACCCACGCGCGGCCGAGCGGGGCATACCCCGCGGGGACGTCAACCGGGTCCTCGCCGCCCTCTTCGACGGGAGCGGGGTCGTCGCCGAACATCCGGGTCACGAGGCTCGGGAAAAACGCCTTCTTCGCGGCGGCGGGGGCCGCGTCGACGGAGGCGGTCGCCGCGGCGGTCTCGACACCACTCGGCGCGGCCGAGAACCCGCGCGCGAAGCCCGGCGAGAACCCCGGCGAGAGCCCGCGCGCGAAGCCTGACGAGAGCCCCGGCACTATCGAGGGGCGCGCGGTCTGGACCGCGCCCGCCGGGCGCTCGACCGACTTTGCCGCGGACTTGAAGTAATCGGTCACCGCGGTCGTCACCTTCGCGGCCCGGTCGAACTTCTTCGCCTCGACCGCCCTCTTGAGGTCGGCGGGCCTCACCTGACCGCGCGCGACCGCGCGCTGGACGGCCGCCTTGACCACCGCGGGCGGGAGCTTCGCGTCGAGGACGCGCTTGATTTCCTCGACGCCGAACTTCTTCTTCGCGAGCGACGCCACCGTCGCGGGGATCTTTGTCGCCGCCTCGGCGGCCCGCGCCGCAGCGGGCACCGCGGTCGACTTCGCCGCCTCGGCCGCCTTCGCGGTCCCGCCCTTCGCAGCCTTCTTGGCGGCGCCCTTCTTCTTCGACCGCCTCTTCACCTTCAGCTCGACGGACCGGCGCCCGGCCCGGCGCCACTTCGCCTTCGGGGACTTCGGGAGCTTCATCTTGCGGCCGAAGCCGAGGAGCCCGAGCACGTCCTCCGACGGCAGGCAAAGGTAATCCCCGCCCATCTCGTAAAGCGAGCCGATCGTGATATCCGGTTCGCTCGGGAGGTCGTCGTCCCCCCCGGGCTGGTGCCAGCCCGACGAACCGCCCGGGGCCCCCGCGTTCTCCTCGAGGTAACGCGCCCCGCGGTGGACCGAGGCCCGCCGCCGGAGGTTGTCCTCGGGGGCGTCGGTGATCTCGCGCTCGTCCGGGATGTGGAGCCCGGCCCCGTACTCGACCATCGGGAAGTCCGCCTCCTCTTGCGCGCGGCGGGCGATGATGTGCTCCTTCATGTCGGCGATGCCCATGATGATCTCCTAACGGACGCGTTGTACGTTCCCGCCTTGTACATCTACCTCCAGTACAAGAGCGGCAAACGGCTGACCGTCAACAAATACAGAAAAACGACCACCCTTCACCGAAGAAAAACGAACGATACGAGTGCGAGCACCACCTTTAAACGGATCCTCTGAGATTACAGAAAATCCACCGTATCCGCGAATTTCAACCCGTTTCGGTAAAGGTTGATCAAGAACCCGATAACGAGACCTTCCCGAACCGTCATCAAAATTGATACGAACCCATATCGGCCCTGAAACCACCCACGTCGGGCCACCCCATACAGGTGCAGCCTTCGGCCGACCCTTCGGCTTCACCACCTTCGCCGCGCCGAGCTTCTTCTTCAGCACCGCCCCCAGCACGTCCCCGAAGATCTCCTCCCGAACCGGTTGCGTGTACGGGTCCGCAACCCCGCCGCGCGGGTCGAAGATCGCGGCGGTCTCGAACGCCCCGAACGGGCTCCGGGGCTGTGTCAAGTTCTCCTCAATGAGATACTCCGCGAGCGCGTTCCAGAACGGGTCGGCTTCTCCTCTCCCCTCTTCACCACCCTCCTCCCCCTCACCACCCCCATCCTCGAAGTCCTCCTCCGCGTCCTCCTCGGCCTCGCTCGCGAACGAACCGCCCCCGCCATCGGGGAGCGGCGGGGGCTCGAAAACGCCGGGCTCCGTGGGCGGGACCGCGACCTTCACACCCGAGGGGAGGATCGCCTCGACAGCCTTCGCCATCCAGGATTTTGGCGCGACCTTCACGTCCTGCGGGATCGCTTCGGCGTACTTCACCCCCGGGGTCCGGAGTTCGTGCGGGATCGTGAGCGTCAACTTCGGGTAGCGAGACACCGCGCGCGTCGTCCTCGACGGCATCGCGGCGGACAGCTTCGCGGTGGGCTGCGCGAGCGTGACCCGGGTCGGGGTCGGGGCGGCGCCGAGGATCTCCTCGGCGATCTCGGCGGCGCGGCGATCCGCGGTGCGGTTCTTGATCTCCTGGAGCTTGCGCATGCCTACTCCTTTCCCGGGTGCCAGTGGTCGGACGCTATAGAGCGTAAATATTCCCGCCGATCATTCCGACATGCACGATCTCTTCCCGGTTTTCTCATTTCTCACCTTCTTTCACGCTTCGCGGGCGCGAGCAGCTCAAGCCCCCCGGTGACGCGCGCGACGCGGAGCCCGACCGCGCGGTGACGCTCCCTCACCTCGTCCTCGCCCTCGTCGAAGTCGAGGAAGCGGGCGTACTTCGCGAACTTCTCCTCGTCGCCGGCCTCGCGCGCCGCGCGGGCGAGGTCCCCGAGCGCCTTCATCTGGTCCTGGATCCCCGGGGACCAGAACGCGACCGCGCCACCCGAGGGGTCGGAGTCCGAGGCCGCGGCGAGAACACGCGCCGCCTCCGCGCGAGTCTCAGGCGCCGGAAGCTTCCGCGTCGAGGCGTACCCGCCCGAGGTCTCCCGCGAACCGTAAGCACCCCACGGCGCGAGGATCTCCCGGACGGTCTTCCCGAAGAGCGCGGCGCGGTTCCGGATCGCCCAGGCGGCCATCTCGCGCTCCTCCGCGGTGCGCTTCCCGAACTCGGTCTCGAGCATGCGCGCGAGGGCCTCGAGGTCGCCGGCCGCGCCGTCGGCGGGGGCGGGGGGCGCGTCCTCGCCCGCGACGGCGTCCCCGGCACCGAAGCCGAAGGGCCTCCCGACCTCGTAGACTGCGTCGACGAGCGGGAACCACTTCTTCGGCGAGTGTTTGGTCTCTCTCAGATAGCGCTCGTTCTCGGAGACCGCGTGATTTCGGAGCTGCTCCCAGGTGCCCGCGGTGCCCGCCGCCTTCGCGCCCGCGATGATCTTCGCCGCCGCCCCCGAACCCATCGTGTGCCCGAGCTTGACGAGTCGCCAGAAGTACGAGGATCCGAGGGGGGCGACCGCGAGCTTCTCGGCGCGCGGGGCGTACTTCTCGCGGATGAGCCGGACCCCCGCATCGAGCGAGTAGGCCGGGTCGGTCGAGAGCCGCGCGTGGTCGAGCCCGAGCGACTTCGACTCGGACGGGGTGAGCTGAAAGAAACCGCGCTCGACATCGGACTCGCCTTTCAACTTCACCTTCGGGGCGGCGCCGATCCGGCCCGCGCTCTCCTTGGCAACCCAGCCGACAAGGACGCCGAGCGGGATCCCGGAGGCGCGCGCGGCGCGCTCGAGGTCAGAGAAGATCGCGTTCACGCCCTTCCAGCGAGTACGCCCCGCTTCCGCTGCGGGGAGGTCGGGCGGAAACTCGACCGGCGCGGCGCGCTCCGGCTTCTCGTCGGGGTCGTTCCCGAAGAAGAGCCGCTTCCCGGCATAGTAGGCGCCCGCGGTGAGCGCCCCGGCGCCCGCGAAGAAGAGGAAGGGGTTCATGCGGCGCTCCGGCGAAACGAGGGGAGCCGCCCCGCGAGGACCGGCGCCGCGGCCGGCGCAGCGACGAGCGCGACCTTATAGACCCCGAAGCCGACGACGCCGAGGACGGCGACCCCGCCGAGCGCGAGGACCCACCAGTAGCGGACCGGCCAAGTGGCGCTTTTGACGAAGTCCCCGGCCTCCTCGAGTACGCGCCCGGGGATCGCAGCGAGCCGCGCGGCCCGCTCCTCGACGTCCCGCCACATAGCGGCCCAGAGCGCATCGAGGGTCGCCGACTCGCTCGGGCTCACCGCCTCCTCGACAAACGCCTGCGCGACCCAGTTCTTGAGGTCGTCCCCGTGCGGGTAGAGCGCGTCCGGAGACGAGGCGAGCTTGCCGACCGCCTTGTCGTGCCAGTCGAGCTTCCAGTAGACCTTCTGACGCGAAGCGGAATTGGGCGGAGTCGCGGCCCGCGCCGCGGCGGCGAAGAGGTAGGCGGGCGGAAGAAACTTCGCCCAGGTCGGCATCGCTCCGTACATCGCCGAAACCGACCGCGCTGCGGTACCCGTTCGGATCGCGTCACTCACCGCGGCCTGCCCGGCAGCGAGGAGTTGTCGCGCCTGGTCGACGGTCATCTGCCGCGGCCTGATCCCGTTCATCTGCCGGACGCGCGCCGAAAGCTTGGCGATGCGCGCGGCGAACTCGGGGCTGTCCGGGGTGAACTCACCGACCCGCGTCGCGCCGAGGCTCCGGTAGAACCGGTCGCGCTGCGACGCGCTCTCCCAGACGACGGCGGGCGGGAAAATCCCCGCCTCGACCTGCATCCGGGCGACGGTCTCAACGGGGAGGCCGATCGGGACCGCGTGGTCGGACCCGAGCCCGAGCGCGTCCCCACCATCCCGGTAGAGGTCCGCGAGCCTCACACCGACCTCTTCGGCGCGAAGCCCCACCACGCGAGCCCGGCCGCGAGGGCCGCGCCCCCGCCGACGAGGAGCGCAGTGAAGAGGGTCGAGGAGGTCAACTTCTTCTGCTTGACAAAGCCGCGCTCGTCAAGTGCGCCACCACCCGATGGCGGACTCCCATCACTCGACTCCGGAAGTCCCGTTGCAGCGGGCGGGGTCTCGGTGGTGTAGCCGTAGCCGCGGTAATCGGCGATCTTGCCCCCGGCCTTCCGGGTGATCCCGAGCGCGGCGAGGACCCAGTCGTCGATCTGATCCGTCGCCTCGCGGTGGCTCTCTACCTGGAATGCGCGAACCGCCGAGCGCGTCTTCGGGCCCCAGACCCCGTCGAGCGCGCCCGGGTTGAGCGCGTTCCGACGGACGCCCGCGGGGACCGACGCCGCGACGTCGCGGAGCGCCTGCTGGACGGCGCGGACGGTCGCGCGGTCGGTGTAGGATGCCGCCGCCGCGCCGAGGCAGTCGCCACCCGAGAAATAGAGCCCGACGAGGGTCCGGGTCATCACTCAGCCCCTCGCCATCCCCTCGGCGATGCCGATCCCGGCCCGACCCGCAGCACTCCCGCCCGCGCTCCCGAGAAGGTAGCCGACGACGGGGTGCCGCTGCCAGGTGCGGGCGAGCAGGAACCCGCCCGCCGCGGTCGCGAGGAGGACCGCGCCCTCCTTCCTGCGCCCGGTCGCGACCGCATACCCTCCGAGGCCGACCTTCGCGCCGATGAGCGCTCCGATCACGCGGTGGCCGGGCCAGAGGAGCGCCCCGACCGCGAGCCCCGCGAGCGCGGATCCGAGGGCCCAGAGCACCTTCCGCTTGACGTCGTCGTAGAGCATGAGCTGCCGCTGCGGGATCAAGGACGAGTCCCCGTTGTCCCAGCGAACGCGGACGTGGACGAGAATCTTGCCGTCTTCCGTATCTTCGACGAGACCTTCACTGGAACCTCGCCGGTAGGTCTCGAGATCGAGAACTCGCGCGCCAGGCGTGGATACCATCGTCTCCGTCCGCAAATCCACCGGTGCCCCGACGACCGTCTCCGGAGCATCCGCGCGCACCGCAAGGGTGTCCCCACCCGACTCGTAGAACCGCTTCGCGTTCATGCCGTCCCTTCTTTCTTGGTGAGGAGCGAGGCCGCGCACCAGCCGGCTGCGGCGCCGAGGAGGAACTTCCGAACCGGGTGGCCGGGCCAGAAGAGGGCGAGGAGCGTACCCCCGCTGAAAAAACCGAGCGAGCGGAACGTCGCCGCGCGGTCGGACTCCGACATCGCGCCCGCGAGCGATTCGCGCGCCCGGTCGGCAAGCCGCGCGGTGTAGTTTCCCGCGTGCGCGTCCCCAACGCGAACGCGCCCGCTCGAGGACACGACACGCCCCCGCGCCGCATCGGCGAAGCCGACGATCGTGCGCGGCGCGGCGCGAACGTCCTCGACGGGGCCGAGCGCATCGCCGCCCGCGCGGTAAAGCCTGCCGATCACGAAACGCCCCCAACCATCAGCGCGGGCCTCACCGCCCCCCGCCGCGCGAGCGCCCGGACCCCGAGCGCGGCCAGCCCGACAGCGGCAAGCCCAGCGACACCGTAGAGGACCACCTTGAAAATCCCCGCCTTCTTCCCCCTCTCCCGCTCCCGATCCGCGACGAGGCGCTCGACGCGCCTCTCGGCCGCGGCAGCGCGCTCCGCCTGCCGCGCGGCCTCCGCCTGACTCGCCTTGTCGACCGCCCACGCGCGGGGCGGCGGGGCGGCGGCCGGCACGCCCGGGTCCCACGACGACGCGTCGTCTGCGGCACCGAGGCAGTCCCCGCCCGATCGGTAGATGCCGATGAGGCTCACACGCGCCTCCGGAAAAAGATCCTCCAGAGGAGCGCGAGGAGCCCACCGCCCCCGACAACGCCCCCACCCCCCAGCAGATTCGCAAACTGTGGGAGAGGAAGTCGTGCTCGAAAAACTCCGGATAAAGAACTTCCAGAATCATGAAATTCTCGACCTGGTGTTCGACAGGCACGTCACCGTTTTCGTAGGCCCTTCGGATTCGGG
>ERZ1292644.1169-Hain-H14-01um-R2-1169-length-14237-cov-5_pt1 | contig 14237 bp, 26 predicted proteins | sample MGYA00564402_ERZ1292644 | MGnify/ENA primary metagenome ERZ1292644 (study PRJEB36523, sample SAMEA6512644) | groundwater metagenome | collected 2019-01-09 | study: AquaDiva: Metagenomics assemblies of 32 groundwater samples
AGTATTACGCGTTACCTATCGATGTGCAGAACTGGGCGGGGCTTGACAGTGCCGAACCGTATATTCGATCCGCAGACGCATCTCTCACGCATCTGAACGACGGGCCTGGTGGAGAACCCCACCTTGCCTGGACATTCCCGCAGATAGCTGCTGCCATCAGGGACAACCTCTGCACGGAGAAGCAACCAGTGACCGAGCTATGAAAGCCGCACTCGTTGGCGTAGTCCTCGGTCTCTTCGCATTCTGGCTGTTCCCACTCCTGTTCGATGTCGGCTACGGCACTGTCGCCGCGATCTTGGTCGTAGGGTTATACATCAGCTGGTTACCCATTCGGAAGAAGTTTTAACTTCCGCTGAGCGGAAGTAAGGAGAAACCATGAAGTTCATCATTGTTCTGTTCACTGCTCTGCTGTTAGGCGCGTGCGGCCAAAACCTTGCGACAGCACCTGGACAGGTCGGTAACTACCAGGCGGGTACGGGAGTCAACCAGAAACTGGAGATGTATCGCTTGACGGGCACCGTCATTGGCCTGGGCCAGTCGATCCAGAACTACAACATGCAAGGCAGCGCAACGATTATCAATGGTACGGGTTCGGCCTATGTCGCGGGCGGTACCAGTGGAAAGGGGTACATTCGCTTCCACATCACCGACATCAAGGTCACGGGGGTGCCCACCGCAACGTTAGAATTCGAGCCGCTGGTTCAGGTCGGCGACAACGTCCTCCTGAAAACCTCCGATTCGAAAGCGGCCAGCTTAATCGCCGGGGACGGTGTGGTGTTTCTGTGTCGTGTGCAACGAGAGTTCGTCGAAGCAGTTGCCGGGAACGAAAAGCCGAGTGTGGAACAAATCGTCGACGAGCTGGACTACTGCCGCATGGACACGCCACATTTCACGCCCGCGTCGTAATTTCAACCATATCCTCACTTCTTACACTATTGTCATCGGTCTAGCATGGTGCTATAATCGTACTATGCTGGATCGATTTTCGGAGTAGCATGTTAATACAAGATGATATATTCGGGGAAGCTCCGAAAGTAATCGAACGCGGGAATGCAGGGCCGACGTTGCTTCCGCAGGTAACGGCTATCGTGGGAAGTCTCTCAGGTGGCATTGACGGGTTCGCCGCGCTCATTCACGGTTTGAACGCAGTGAAGGCTGCGGGCATTGATATCACGACGATTCCCGTTGTGCTCTGGCACGCATGCTTGTCGAAGATGGACTGGGTCGACGAAGCGCACGATTACACCGACGAGGTACTTGGTCGGCAACATACGGCGCTCGGTCTTGGGGTGCGTAGTTCGTGGCAGACAGTATATCACTTATCGGGAGGCGAGACAAAGACCGGCTTCCCAAGCGCAGAGATGCAGCAGTTGCACTGTGTACGCGACGGCGATGTCTACTACGGCCCGATGGAAAGCGACGACCCCGCAGTCATGCCCGACCTGTTGTCGCTTGCGGATGTCTACAGGAAGGGGAATCCGCCGACTTCCGGCATGAGGTACTGTACGAAATTCATGAAAACAGCGGGCTTTCAATGGTGGTTGCGACGAAACAAAAGTATGCTTGGGCCGCTACCGCTGGTCATTCGTGGGGAACGCAAAGCCGAGAGCTACCAGCGCGAAGCACGGCTAGAAGAGTGGGGCTGGGCGCTTGGGACAAAGCAGTGGGACGCCGCCGTGTGGTTACCGTGCATCGACTGGAAGTTCCACCAGTCAGCGCAGCTTGTCTACGATACGGGTGGCGTAGCGGCCATACATCCGTGCTACTTCTGGCAATCAAGCCTCAACGAGGAGGACACGCTTGCGGCGATGCTCGACCCGAATCATGACGAACGTGGTCGGCCAAGATGTTCGTGTGTCGTCTGTATTTTTAGTAACCTGAAGCACATTATGATCGCGCAAAGCAAGGTACCGTACATCGTCGACCCGCATCTGGACAGGGCGCGAGGCTTCGAGACCAAATGGGGGAAGACATGGAAGCAGAACCAGGCAATGCCCCTAGCATTGAACTAGCACAACTGCGAAGAGACCGTAAGGAACTACTGCAAGTGCTCGGTGATATTCTGCATAACCCGCGTGTCGTAGCCATCGTAGACCGATTCGCACCGCAAGCCCTGGTAGCAGCAAAAAGCACAATGCAACGACTGGAGCCGTCCGAGGAGACTCCATGATCATCACAAGGAGCACGCCATGACACCACTTGTCGCTCCGGTCGTCTGCCCGCTGTGTGGTGCAGACCTCGTCGTTATCGAGAATAGCAGTACGATCTGGCCAGTCCATCCACGCACGGGCGTGTTCGACAGCGAGCGCACTGACCAGCAGGAGGTCCACAGTACATACCTGACCTGCACACGGCGAAACTACGACAGCGGCAACTGTGAGTTCTGGCGCGCACTGCCGATTGCGCAGGGCAAGGTGACGATTGATCCTGCCCTGCTTGACACGCTTACCTATATCGAAGCAGCGGCAAAGCAGCTTACTACCTATGTGAAGGATATCTCATGACCACTGAGAAAGTCACGAACAACAAGGTGCTCAGCGAGGCACAGATCGCCGGTATGCATGCCGTTGTCGGCGCGATTGCTTGGAAGAACAAGGCCAAATGCCATATTCACGAGTGGGCGATGGTGGTCGTTGTGGATCACAGACACCTCGACCCTGTTGTCATGTTCGTTTTGGGGCAGCAGTTCGAGTTCCACGGCATCCGGCCCCAGGCGGTGCAGATTGTCGCATCGAATGGCGAAACGGCAACGGCATTTGTTGCGCAGCGTCAGTCTCCCGGTATCCCGCTCCATGAGCTTGAGCACTTTATGAAACTGGTCATCGCGAATGCGTGAACTTCCGCTCAGCGGAAGTCGGGAGTGCCTGTGTATTATTTGAAGACGAACGCCTGTCGGTTTGTCGAGTACCCATTGGTCAGCCCCCTCATTCATCTTGCCGCCACCAACGATACCACGTACTTGGCTATCTGCGGGCATCCGTACACCTTGCCCTGTCCCAATACGAAAGCGCGGGGGATCTGTGTCCCCTGTCGAAACGTGGGCGTCCGTGATCGGCTCATTCGCGAAGGCACGTTTCCGTACGCCTTGCGGCTCGATCCGGTAATGCATCAGAACCTCTGGACGGTCGAGATGAGCGATAGCGACCCTATTGAGGAAATAGGGTATCGTGCCGCCCAGCGCTCCGTTGGGCCGTTTTACAGCCGAGGCGATGCATTGTATTACGTGGCGCGTCGACTGTACGACACAACTGCGCTGCCGAGCGACGTGCCACATATCCGTATTGAGGACATCTTAGCTATCCTGGCCGAACGGTATCGCATGCCAATGCCAGAGATAGACAAGCGCCCAGGAGGTCTCCAAGTGAAGGTTCGTCCTGGCGAAGGCATTGGGAAATCTGAGCGTGTCGTCGCAGACATCTTAACGGCAGGGCGCGCTATTGGATATGGTATCGGTAGCGTCAACGATCTTGGGAGCGACTTGTCGGTGATGCTTCCGTACGGCTCTGGATGGACACTCGAATGAACTATGTGAACCCTGAACAAGTGGAAGACGCATGGTTGCCAAAGACGCCCGCGAAGGAGTGCATTGTGAATACTACGTGCTACCTTTTCTGGAAGCCCGCCAATGGAAGTATAGAAGGCACTGCGGGGACGCTCCACGAGCTGAACCAGCAGCTGGTACTTCTTCGCGACTACGTATGGGCCTTCATCATTGATGCCACAGACGGCGACGTGAAACAGTTTCTGGGCACGGGCACAATTCAAGAGGCGCGTAATCAAGCCGCAAACGCGTACGCAATCATTGAAAATATGCCGAATCTTCCCTTACCGAAAGGATACCGACGATGAACTTTAAGGATCTCCTGCGTCACACTGGGCACAACATTGAAGTTGTCACGCGCGGCGATCCTGCGTATGTCGCGCAGGTGACCTGTGAGACATGTGATACAACGCTCTATACCGAATCCGTACGGCATGCCGAGACGAACCCAACACCGATCGTATTGGTATACACGACGGCAGATCGCAAGAAGAGCCTCGACCTTGATATCAGCTCGTGGGTCGCGACGCAGAACGACAATCAGCTGCAGACGTTACGGAGCCGGTTCAAGCGACACATTGAAGCGCTGAAGATGATGCTGCTCGATCACTACGTGGAGCGCCCAGAGGTACAAGACTTCGTCAAATACCTTGACGCCAATCCGCAAGACGTGCAGGTGCGTGCCGAGACGCAGGAACTCTACGCGTGGGTCGAAGCGCATCGCGAGTACCTTATGAAAGGAGCGGGATGATTACGCTGAAAGACATTCGGCCAGAAGGTGGATCATTCTTCTGTTCGCTTACACTCCTGGCGGGGAAGATCAAAGACATTCGAGGCTTTATTACCCGAGACAGCGGTGGTACTCCGACGTTCAAGCTGTGTGACATACTCTTCGAGGACGGAACAATGCTCGAATGCGAAGGTGCGCACGACTTTGCCTACGTGTCCACGTATGGGCACAGTGAGCCGCCGAATTTCGACGAAGCGACGATGAAACGCCTGTACAACGAAGACCACGAGGAGTATGTCCGGTGATTCCCTGACACCGTGAGGGGAAATAGCATAGTACTTTTGGCGGAACAATTAGTACCTAGACAACCATATCACAATCTGTTAATCTAGGGACGTTCCTATAGGGACCCAAGGAGGCCGCACAGTTCACAGGAGGCGCACCATGCCCCACACTGTACTGGAAGCCACAACCCAACACAAGCCGCCCTAAGTAGGGCGATGTTGCTCAATGCACGGTACCTGAGAACCTCCGGGGTGTAAGACCGGAGGTTCGCTATTTTAGCCCTGGCCCGCTTCATATACGGCACTATGATGCGGGCCTTACTATTTATTCATCTTGAAAATCTCGCGTATCTCTTTACACTTCATAGGCGTTCTCATAGGTATGGAAGTCGCTCAGTATGAAGGGTACATCATGGTCACCAACACGGAGATCCTGGCAGCAATGGACATCGCCTCACGGCAAGGACGCGCACGGTCGAGCCTGGACAGTGTGGCACGCATCCTGGGGGTTGAAGCAACGCCCGCATTCGAGCGTCAGGCACGGAACCTGGCCACACGGTCAAAAGATGATGGCGCAAAGCGGTTCATCGAGGGGCGAACAAGAACCCGCAGATACTAATGGGCAGCACAGACCCCCGCGAAGATGCGGGGGTTTTGTTGTATACTGTAAAAACAGCGACAATCTCATAGTAAACTGCAACTATAGTGCAGTCTCGTATGGTATACTCATACGTATTCATTCTACAAGGAGGGTACACGATGGTACACGCGACAATGCACATCAGTCGGGGCGTAGAGGTTAATCTGGCACGGCAGCAACTCAGTATGTACATGGATGAAGCTGACGCAAAAGCGCTTATTCCCGATGAAGGTGGCTTCATCTCCAACATCTTCAACAACGAACGTAGGTCAGATCTCGACGATTGGATCGACTCGATCCACGATGCTGTTCACGAGAATCGAGAACGACATCGGCGGTACGAGCAGGAACGACAAGCCACGGCAAAGGGCAAGGTTCGATGTCCAGGTTGTGATGGGATTGTTACGCCCCGCTGGATTATGGTCAATAGTCAGCAAGGCGGTACGCACGAGCAGTCGGTGTGTCCAGTTTGTGGCGCTGATCTGGAATAGTTGTCATTTTCCAAGACTTCCTGTGCTATATTGCGTATACGTCATCCTTCGACTCGCCGAGAGTACCGGCTACCAATCGAGCGTAGCCACGTACGGAGGAATAATCTATGGACGCCATTCGTTTCTCACTGTACTGTCACGATGGGCCGTTGACCGACGATGAGCTTAAAGACGAGCTATTGCACCAATGTCACAAAGAATACGATGTATTTGCGGCAGCAATGCGCAACGACGCGTACGAAATCCTCACTGCAACTGTTCCTTATAAGCTTGCGTATCCTCCGCCTAATGAGGCGTGGCAAGCTGGCGCAATAAGAATTTCGTACGATGGCTGGTACAGCAACATCAATGTAGCCCCAGCATCCGCATACGACGCAAGACTGTATAAAAATATAACGGAGGGGGAGCTACGGGCAATATACCATCTTCCCGGCGTGGGAGTATCGGCTATTCTTATATTTCCTGTACCAGATCGTATCCGCACGATCATACAGCAACTGCAGGACAGTGGGGAACGCAGTTACGAAAACACCGAGGCTGTTGTGAAAGAACGCGCAGATGTCCAGTTCGACATGGACATGCAGGCCGAAGCTGACGCTGATCCTGAAGGTGCGTTTGGTGGTCGTGGAAACAACTTCGACTGGCGGAGATATTGAATAGTGTGCTAAGTGAACTCCACCAGTGCGCTTCGCTGTGATATACTAGTGGTAATCCCTCAGAAGGGCCGAAAGGCACAATCTACTCCTCGCGAATCCCCGTTGGGGATTGAACACTACACAGTGTAGTGTTCGTAAGGAGGACACCACGCCGCACGTTCAGAAGATCGACGCCGACATAGTTGAAGACCGCGTAGAGACAATCACGACACACGACGGGAGTGTCATCGGTATTCCGCACGGTACGTCCATACGTACAGTAGATATACTCCGTGCTGCAATGTGCTACGCGCATCGCGAGTTTCACTACACAGGCAACCACCCGAACGGTGACAACCACGACAACGGACAGCAGGAAGCGTTCGTGCGTGATGCAGGACTGTGGGACACGCACGACACCGACACGGAAGAGGTAGCGGACTGGGAAGGTCGTGTCGATGATGACAACAACCTTATCGACACCTGCCTGGTTTCGACGGAACGTGCGGACATGGCCATGAACAACAATGCCGCACTCCTGTACAATCTTGCAACGGGCGGTGGCATCGAAACACTCACCTGGGAAAAGAAGCGGCTCACCTACCACGCCCAGCAGCGACAGGGTGAAGGTCACGGCCAGTTTGGTTATACGTGGGAGTGCGAGTACCGCATCATCTCGGTGGAAGACGTATGACAGCCCTACGCTGGAATGCAAAGAACGGCGCGCTGTCTATTCCGCTGCACATGCTCGACGCACTGCATCGTCCGACCCACCTCGTTGCGCAACGCGAAGACGACGCTGTCGTCGTGCTCTATCTTCCTTGGGACATACGTATTCGCTCAGAGTCGAAAGTGCGAAAGGTGAACTACCCCGAACGCGCTATGCCCCGCATCAGCATTGGCCCTGACCCTGCACACGAACTCGGGCTCATCGATGGCCGATGGAAGGCAGAGCTCCGAAGTACATGTATCGTTGCTATGTTCGATCAGTAGTAAGACGCCGACTCTCATGATGAGAGTCGGCGTCTTCGTGATTCTTATCGTCCGCGTATGCCCTTCGGGGGTTTCGGGCGATGTGGGCCAGTGGTATCCGATGGCGGCGAGGGTGGTCGGTGCTGCACAGTTGCTCCCAGGTGTAGCAAAGCGAAGTGCTTTGCCGAACGTGGGCAAAAGACTTCCGCTCAGCGGAAGTAAAAAGACAGCGTACACCGAAGACCAGCAGTGCAGCAAACTTGAAAAGAAGACACCAGGGGTGGTCGTGCGTGGTACGTACAATGGTACGCGATGGATACACAATGAATACCACGAAAAGGGAGACAATCGGCAGCAACTTTGTACTATACTGTGGTTATTTACGGCGTCACAATGCGATACAGCGCGCTACTAGACATCCCGGCACTCTGTTTGGCGAACACCGCGCCGATGGTATTGCGATGGCACAATACAGGGCATAAGAAAGCGGTAGAGCATCTCGCCCCACCGCTCCTGTTGTCGCCTGGTACGCTGATTGGTACGTACTTGACCGATTATGTGAGACCTTCGAGGAGCTGATTTTCGATCTCGGTGAGCGCCTTTCGCATTGTTTCGATGGTAGCTCGCCCATAGCGTCCTCGGACACCTTTTTTCCCATGTCCCAAAATGCCGTCGCTAATTTCCCCGCGTACATCGAGGTCTACGAGATGCGTTGCTACCGTATGTCGGAAGATATGCGGTGTCACTTTAGAAGACACCCCTGCTTTTTGGCGTAGTCCAATAATACCCTCGCTGCGCGAGCCACTAAAGTGTCGTCGAAAGTTCGACGGGAGCCACGCAGTGCCGTCCTGGGATGGGAAAATAAACTCAGACGTATGCGGGGTTACTTTCATCAGTGCCTCAATGCGAGGGGTCAATGGAAGAATACGATCACCGGCCTTGGTTTTCGTCTGCTCACGAATACGCGGACTGTCTTGTACTTCTTGTACCTGGCGTTGCACGTGCAGGGTACGGGTATCCCAGTCAATATCTTCCCACTTCAGCGCTAAGAGTTCACCGACACGAAATCCGTAGACGAGTCCCGTCAAGTACAATAGGAAGTGCTTGGTACCCTGGGCGTACGCGACGAGCTTACGCGCCTCGCTCATTGGTATCGGGTCTTTGTCCTTCGGGGTATACGTGGGCAGTGTCGGGCGCGCGATAGCGACAATGTTCTTGTCGAGATACCCCCAAATAATCGCATGGTTAAAGAGCTGATGCATGTGCGTCATCACACGTTTCGCCATATACGACGAATGCTTCTTTGTAAGATCAGTATGCATGTCTAGTATCAGCTGCGCATTGAACTCCTGTAGGCGATACTTTCCCCACGTGTGGAGCATGTGCTGTTGCACCTTCGTCAGATCGCGTAGTGTATTTGGAGCAAATGGAGAACTGCTTGCTTGACGCGCGGTGATAACTTGCTCACGATATTCTCGAGCCAGATCCGCGAGTGTACGTGTACCTCCCAGGGGCTTGAGACCGGCGTTACGGCGGTCTAGCGCTGCTCGCCAGTCGGCAAACGCATCAGCGTACGCCATTCGTCGGCTAGACTCTTTGCGTCCGTGGCCGAGCGGGACGGACCAGCGCCAACCCCCACGGCTCTTGTCTTTCCAGACACCGCCGTCTCCCCACGCACCTTCTGGCGTTTCATCGACTGGGCCTTTTCTCTTGGGGGGCATACCGGGACTCCTTCCTCCATACGATTCAACAGATCGAGCACACTCTTCCGAGAAACCCGACGTGCTTTGAAGAGTAGTCCATTGTCGCGCAGCGCACCTTCACGAATGAGACGATTAAGCATCTCACGTGTCATCGGGCGGTCGTCTCCTCCTAGCATCGTGCCAGCCTGCTCGAATGTGATGAATCTATTTTCGCTCATTCGCTGCTCCTTTGTTGCTCATGGTACACGATGGACGAACCAGCGCAGTACCGATTACTTCCGCTCAGCGGAAGTACTGCCCATTCATTTCCGATATTGTTAGCTCAGTCCTTAAATAGTATACCACAAAACCGCACACTGTCGATGACATTATCGGACTAATCGCGAGACAGCGAAACTCCCGTGTAGCATCATGGTACCACACGAGAGTAACCGGGGACTTCCGCTCAGCGGAAGTTCAGTAATCTTTGTGAATAGTTAGTGAGGGGCCGACGTAGGTGGTCGCGTGCTTTCCTTCCTTGTCCTTCCCTTCTCGTACCAGCACTCCGGCTTTGTACGCTTCGATATCCTTTGTGCGCGGGTGGTCGCTGCGCGGAGGATAGCCGTGCGGATCGAAGCCTGCGAACCGTATCCACGCTACGTTGTACATCGCTTCTTTGCTCAGAATAGCCACAGGAACACACGCGTATGCTCGCCGCCCATCCCGCTGATCATCTGGAAGCGTAACATCACCCGTCTCTCGAAATTCCCACAAGGTAAGTAATGGCTCACCTTCGTTCACAGTAAGGAACAGATGTGCTCCGCTTAATTCTTGTACTTTCGCGACCACGCGTTCATACCAGTCGTCTTTGTCGTCCCCGTTTTCGTTATCCACGGTTGTCCTTTCATTTCCACTGGGCGAAAGTTACTTTCTGATGATCCACTTACGATTGTCGGGTGTCTCGTAGCCAATACGAACTGCGTCGAGGGCTTTGCGCACATCGGTGAACGTGTCGAGGTCGTCGCCCCACATGATGCCGCCTTTGCGCAGCAAGGGCCAGTACGCTTTCAAGTCCGCCAACACATCTTCATAGCTATGAGAGCCGTCAACGTAGATAGCGTCTGCGGTAAGCTTCTTCCGTGTGAACCATTCCGCAGCTGCTGAAGAAGTCTGTGGGAACGGCGTGATCGTATCCTGGTGGCATCGTTGCATCACGTTTGCCAGAAACTGATAGTACACACTGGGATAACCGTGACGAAGCCGTAGAGCCGTGTAGCGCGTTTCGTCATCTCGTATGGCTGTACGGCGGATATCGTTATCGTGCGTGTTCCAGAACTCGCACGAGCCTAGCCAGGTGTCAATACATACGATTTCAGCCACAATACCAAGGTCTTTCAGTATCGACGCCATATGGATCGCAGAGGCACCAAGCCAGCTGCCAATTTCGAAGATGACCTTGGGCCGCACCTCCCTGATGACTTGTTCAAAGATAGGGTCTTCTGATCCCCAACCCCACACGTCCACAGGGTAGGAGGGGTACGGGAATCCTTCGTAGGGATCTACTGTATGAAGCAACGGCCGTATCATACTCTATCCTTCAGCTGCTGAATAGCCGCTTCGATTCGACACCGTGTGGTTTGTTCGATGATCATTTTGTCTTTATTGTTGCTATACCACGGTTCTACGTCGACAATACCGCTGATAGCTCTTCCTGCACCATACCAGTCGGAAACCATTTCAAGCACAAAGCGTTGTGGAATGACCACCGGTGACAAGTTACCAGCGTCCCCGATACTAACCCAAGCCTGCCAATGGTGCGGCTGTTTCTGGTGATGAAGCCACGCCACTTTGAACGCTGCCGCTTGTGCATTTGGGCCATAGCTTCCCGATGCATCGCGCACATTTCGCTTTGTACCGTCAGTGTTATAGAACTGGCTTACGTACGGGAACCATTCTATCGGTAGAAACTTAACCCAATCATGGATAATCGCTTGGTGTAGCGGAACCCCTAGCATCCAGCAACCGCAAAACACAAACCACTTATGGCGTACTACATAGCATAAGTATGCCCAATGTGCTTTCATGGTTGCTCCACAATCGCGCACGCCACCTGATACAGTGCCACGTACACACGTACCTGTGCCAGTTCTTTGCCTAAGTACGCGGCGAGATCTACCGCATAGTTGAGTACATCGGTATCGGATGCGTCAGGAGAGTACAGTGGGTTGCTCTCTAGTGAGATCTTAATGACGGTCTCGGTCTTGAACGTTGGCCCAATGACGGTACCGCGTGACCATACAATCGTCGGGAACCACTCCCTGATGTGGTCGCGCTGGAACGTTTCAATGAACTTAATCATGTCCTGGGGGCGGATAACCTCAGGCCCGTCGTAGCCCTGCATCGTGCCGACCGTTAGTTCCGCGCGCCACACATTGCCGTATGCTTTGATCATTTCGTTATTGCTTCCTGTAGCCTAATAAGCGCCTTTGGATAGAATTGCCCAGGCACTGCCCATCTTCCCGCGAGTCCTTTCCAGGTCGGCGCAGCTCCGCGATAGGACAGAGGGAGCGGACGAATACCCAGTGCATAGCCGATCAGATGATGCTGGTGTGCGGTACCCTGGCCATTGTGCAGCGCATAAGCGAGCAGACGACCAACGTGTGCAGGGACAGACTCTGTGGCCCACGCTTTAAACGCCACGCCTTCAAACCATATGCCGTCCTTGAGTTCCCACGCGCCTCTGGGTTTCTCTACGGTGAGACTTTTACGACCGGTCACGCCAATGCCGGCAGGGTTCCTACGTGGCCGCTGCGACCACCAGCTGCTGAAACACGCTGTTTCGTGTATCGCTTGGGCAATCACCATGACCGGGTCAATGCCGCCTTTGGCGCACGTCTCGAAGTAGCTCTTGACGATCTGCCCAATATCGTAGTCACTGTATTCCCCGTGCGGGTGCGTACGTATGTATTTCACACACTGGTCTATCGTTCCACTCGGAGACGACAGGATAGGTGAGTCGGGAGTGATCATTGAGGCTCCTTGTGCATAACCGACTTCGCCAGTCGGTCGGCGGTGTGCTCTTCGGCATCCATGTAGATATCCCACCAGGCGTCTTGCAGTTCTTCAGGGACGAACGCCAGTAACCGTTTTGCAGTATCGCTCATCTCGCCGAGCAACACGTGAGCAGCCTCGTGACGCACAATGTAATCAAGGTGCTTCTCTTCGACTGCGTTCGATATCTCAATGCTGGCTTTGTGGTAGCGGTACAACGTGAAGCACTGGCCACCTTTCAGAGTCTCAACATCGCCATCTTCGAGCACGCCGAGCACTGCTGATGTGATCGACACGTCCCAATCAGTGCAGTTGTAAAGCCGCAACGCTGCCTTGAGCTTCTTGCGTAGGATCACATCGGTCATAGATCGTCCTCGACAAGCTCGTCAAACATACGTCGCCACGCATTGCGCTCCATGTCGAGCACAATGCACCACTCCACCTGTTGAACCTCCCGTACGAAGGACGGCACCGCAGGAGGGAACGCGATGCATAGCGCAATGAAGCATGTCATGAGCCATCTAGCGTACATAGTGTAGTCCTATACAAAGTGCAATCGCGACATACAGAAGTATAAAGAGGAGTACACGGTCAACCTGTCTCACAGGAAGCCTCCCAATGCGGTACTTCCTCGAACCGTGTGCTTCCATTGTGTCCGTGTACCGTGATTGCATCCTCCAAGCTCGAATAAACGACAAGAGAGCTAACGCCCAGGGCGTTCGATGTGCTGCTCCACTTCACAATAGTGGTACCGTCGTCGAATTCCACCGCTTCTGCGACCTTGCCTGTTCCGCTGTTTCCGGTTATGTCGAAGTCACGGAGCATGTTGAATAGTCGCATCAGGGTCTCCCTCGTTTGATGTCCCCCATCGTCTCATTGCTTCTATTACGTCGAGCGTACTTGGGTCTGTGTCGCCATACTTTCCCATCGTCCCGTGCGCCGCAACACGGACACAGCACCACAGCACCAGCTCACGAGGAAGATGATTCGCCGTCCACTGGTATGCTGCGGCGTGCTGCTGCGGCATCTGATAGCGAATGTAGTGTGTCCAAAAACCTTTCATAGAAAACTCCTAGATGTGCCCAAGACGTGCCTCGTCAGGGGTACGGTAGACGGGGAGGTTGCTCATCGCTTTGTCCATGTCGCGTGGTGTAAGCACGTCTGTGCTATGCGTCATAACGTCGTGGTTTTGATGAACGACAAAGGTATCCGGTTCCATTGCGGTATACGTTGGAATACCCAGGACATTGCGACGATTGAGAAAATCGACATCGATACTGCCCCACTGCGCGAATTCAGTAAATCCACCGAACCAGCGCCAGGTCTCTTTGGTAAATCCTCCAAACACAAACGAATTCCAGCTCGTGTGCTTGTCCATCATCTGGGGTGTGTAGTCAGGGTTGCCGCGAACTTCCGTGCTGTGCTGCCGGTAGAAGTCGGGGAGGCTACGTACTGCCGCAGGTGCGTCATATGTCAATATCGCCAGCCCATCTAGTCTCTCCTGGTCACGCGGAGTGAGGTAGTACACCTTACAGGCAAGGTAGGTTTTCTCTGCACGGTTGTCCCACAGGTCTTGGAGCGAGCACGGCCCAGGCATGACTTCAGGGTGCGTGCAAATGATTACGTCGCCTTTGGCTGCGCGAATGCCCATGTTGAGCGTCATTGCACAGTCCCGCCACACCTTTTTATTTGTCCACAGGGCGACGTACTTGATGTCGATATCGTTGGCCCAATCTCGAACAACGTCTTCAGTATCGTCACTAGAGCCGTCGTCTAGCACAATAATTTCAAATGGCACGCTGAGTAATTGATTGGCGTAGCATTCGAGCGACTTTCGTAAAAGATGACCACGGTTGTATGTAGAACAAACAACGCTCATCATTGCTTCAGTTCCTTCTCTGCCATCGACAGGGCCATTCCTACCGCCTGGTGCATATCTAGGTAGCGATATGTCCCCATGCGCCCGCCAATGATATACCCCTCGTCTTCTGCGCGACGAATATATCGACGCGCCAGCATGTCGTTCGATGCCTCATTGATAGGATAGTATGGTTCGCCATTACTTACTGAGCGCTCCACACTAATAATCGTGTGGTCAGTCTTGACCTTGGTGAAATGCTTCGACTCGGTAATGCGTGTCCAATGAACATTCATGCTGGCATAATTCATCTGTCCTGTCCCCTGGTAGTCGGGGATGTCATGATAAATGTG
>ERZ1292644.1170-Hain-H14-01um-R2-1170-length-14231-cov-4_pt1 | contig 14231 bp, 18 predicted proteins | sample MGYA00564402_ERZ1292644 | MGnify/ENA primary metagenome ERZ1292644 (study PRJEB36523, sample SAMEA6512644) | groundwater metagenome | collected 2019-01-09 | study: AquaDiva: Metagenomics assemblies of 32 groundwater samples
GCCGCTCCTGAAGCGAAGCGATCTGCGCCGAGTCCGCGTTCATCGGAATCTCGACGGAGACTCCGAAGCTGATGGTGCGACGAACGTTGCTGCTTCCCATTGTGTTGCTCCTTTTGGTTAAACTACTACATCGGCTACCCGGGCCTATCCCGAGCAGCAGACTTCGGCCTTCGTCGGCAACTTTCATTCATCCCAGACCCAAGCCGCTTTCTACCAGCGAACGAAACCCGGTGTCAACTAGAAAACACCCTGCGCCGGTTAAAACGCCCGAGGCAAAAGAGCCCGATCCCCACGGCATCGAGCACGTTGTGGGTCTTTGCTCCCGCTCGAACGATGCGTGACTCCTCTTCCTCGCTCAGGCGCTCGAGAATCCGCTCATGGCAACGCTTTTTGTCGAGCTGGCCCTTCCACTCATGGGGCCGGACAATCTGATGCGGGCGCATCGCACCGATGACGGCGGCAAGTTGCAGAAGGTCTTCGTAGTCCCCGCCGCTCTTGGCCCCCACATAGGCCCTTGGGAACTCGACGACGAAACGGCATTCGGGTACGCCCCGAATGGCGGTGCCGTCTTCGACCTCGTCAGCCATCAACGCCCAAGCCATTGGCTGCCAAGGACAGTCCCCTATGTTTCCATCGATGAGCTTCGCCCACTGAAGGATTGAATCTTCGAAATACGCTGCACCGCAACACCGAAGCCCGGGGTCAACCGCGTAAAGCCTACTTGGCATGCGCGTCACTTTGCCTCACCGTAGTTTTTCCCGTGCCCCACCGTCGCGTTCAACGGCAGGCCTTTCGCCCATTCGGGCGGAGTCCTAAATACCGTCAAGCACCTCTCAGCAGCCCGCTCCGCTTCGGCCTCCGGCACCATCAAGACGACTTCATCATGCGTCATCGACACGACCGGATAGCCGTAACTTCGATTTAGAACCTGCATCTGATCGGCGACGACAACGCGGGCCAACGCCTGGACGATGTTTTCCGTCATGCTGCCGCCGTATGCCTTTTTGCGCTCTTTCCCAACGGGGCCGCCCATGTACGAATACCCATCCTCACCCTTCCGCAGCCCCGGGTATCGCATCATCAAGCCGTTCGGCAAGATGAGGCCGTGCCGCACTACCTTGACTCCCGCCAGCCACTCATCGAATTCGTTCTCGCCCAGCGAAACCATGACCTCGAGTATCTGCTCCATCGTCTCCCAGAGGTTGACGATGGGCTTGTTCCCGTCTCGGTAAATCCAGATGAGCTTCTCCGCGACGGCGCAGTGAATGATTCGTTCCTCCAAAGGGAGCCGGCTCGGCATTCGCTCGACCTTCGCCATCTTCCGGCTGTCCGCCGCAAATTGCCTCGGATCTACGCGCAGCTTGTCGGCATCCTCGTTTGTGAACTTCTTCGGCGGCGCGCCGAACATCCCCTTGAGCAATTCCCCCGCGAATTTCAGCCACCCCATTTGGAAACCGCATCCGAGAACCATCGACTTACTTAGAAAACGCTCTTCAGGATGTGTGTCTTTAGTAATTGTATAACCAAAAAACGCGCTTCCTTTTTCGGCATAAATATCACGGCCAGGGTCTCGAAACATTTCAACCAACTCATCATGCCCCGCGAGCCAAGCGGTGATGCGCGCCTCGATTTGCCCCGAATCTACGGCGACCAACTCATACCCGCTCGGGGCACAGAGAGCGTCGCGAATCTTCCCCCCACGGGCGAAATTCTGAAAATTGACTTTGTCAGTGCCACTCCAGCGAAACGTATGCGCGCCGGCATACTTCAACGGAACACATAGCTTCCCCCGCGAACCCATCGAAAGAAGCCGCTCCGTCCGCGTCTCGTTGATGGTGGACTTCACCGCGACGCGGGCCTCCGCCGCCCAGCGGACTTCGTCTCGCTCGTGCTCGAGCAACTCTTGCATGCCCGGGTCTGTCTTTGCGAATGCCCAAGCCTCCAGTCCCGTGCGTGGAGAGGTTTTGAGTGGGGGTTCTTCTCCCAAGTCAATGAGGAGCTTCGCAAACTTGTCGTTCGACAAGACAATGCTCTTGTCCTTCTCAATCCTCTCGAGGAGACCCTTTTTCCTCTGACGCTCCTCCACCAGGAACTCTTCCAACAGAGGCTTGTTCAACACGAACTTTGGCTCGGTGAACATCTTCACGGTTGTGTCGATGTTGAGCAGCTCCCCTTCAGGGAAACCGTCATCGAGCATCTTGTGGAAGATGGCCTTGGCGAGCGCAACATCGTTGAGGCAGTAATCGCCGTACTTGAGCCATTCCTCCCGCGTGAAGTCCTTACGATGTTTGCCTTTGACGCGGTCTACTTCGTCGCCCTTCTCCCCTACGCCGAAATAGCTGGCCAGCTTCTTCAAGCTTCCCCCGACCTGCGTGCCGAACAGCGCGCGTCCCATTGACAGCGTGCAGAAGATGAATGCTGGATAGACGTCGTAGTGATGTGAGAGGATCAGACAATCGAACGCAGAATTGTGGCAGCCCACGGCTACCTTACTCCAGTCAACCTCCTTGGCCCAACGCTTGAACTCGTCATGCTCAAGCCAGCGTTTTTCATCGCCGTCATCAATACCGACACCTAACGCTTCAAAAAGAGAAGACCGCACGTACGCCTCGGTTGTGGTCTTTGAGAGCGAATAATGCTCGTCGTAGTACGTTTCAAAGTCCACAACCAGCAAATCGTCAAAGTCGACTTCAACCTTTCGCCCAAGGACACTAGTCATCGGATGCCCTCATCCACGACTGGCCCAACGTCATAATCTCTGATCACAACGCCGTGTTCCACGGAACCGCGAAGGTGAGCGTTCCACCAATACAGCCCTTTGTTGCGCCCGAACAACCCACACTCTCGATAATCTTTGAAATGCCCCCGATAGATGGAAAGCGGCTGTTCTATTCCAGCGGGCTCTTGTTGCAACGCCACTCGCTGCGTTTGTGGCGCACCATCAATTACGATGGTCTTGTACGTCACAAGCGCAGGATGACCGCGGCGTTCGTGCGCGCGCGACAATCGCGGTGGGGGGATTTGCTCAACAACGCTTACATTGTTGCAGTGCATAAAACTGATCGCCAAGAAAAGAGGCGCCATCGCCGAACGGAAGACTTCCGCAGCCCACTCGTCATCGCGCTCCTTCATCGACGCCTTGACGTCGACCACCGAGCCATCTGCTGAAAGAGACATCACGAACGAGAGAGGGAGACAAACGACTTTCGTATCCTCAACAAACACCTTTCCGTGCATCTCCCAACCGGCTACGCCGCGCTCAGCCACAAAAAGCGACCCCCACATAGGAGGACCGTCTTTACCCGGAGGCCGCCGAGTCTCCATCCAAAAAATGGGGAACGGTGGGGCGAGATTTGGAAAAGCGGCGCGGGGCAAATAACGCTCGAACTGCTCGCTGGCGTAGAAGTATCGGCATATGTTATCGGCAACGACAAACGTCGCAGAAGTGAGTAGTTTGCGAAGTATGGGTTTGAACTGGTCGTCGTGGTGAATACTTACGCCGTACCGTCTCATCTTGTCTATTAATCTCATAGATACACGACTTCGCCGTCATCTAATGCCAACTCCAAGTCGAGCCAGAGGACGTGCTCAACGTCGATGTCTATGTCATGGTTGAGGATCCGCACTAGACGGCCTTACGCAACCGTTCGCACACGCCCTCAATGCGCTTGCGAAGAATGAGACCGTCATCACCAAGCTCTTCCGCGATGTCTTCCAGTTCCACGCATTGGGCTTCGACTGCATCTCTGAAACCTTCGACACCTTCGACATCCTCAATGGCGTCAAGCGCTTCGTGCAACAGGCAGCCCTCGTCGTAGTCGTTCGGACTCAGCTTCGCCTTATCGGCGGTGATGCGGAGGGTTGCAATTTGATCGGCGGTCATGGGTTCTCCTTTCGCGGGTGAAACTGGCGTGGAGTTCCAACCACGCCTCGCCGGTTTGCCTACTTGAGCAGTAGTCACTAGGCCATTACTGGCAGGTAGCCACGGCTTTCCTTGTCGCCTGTCTTGACCAAGCACGGGAATTCGGGCAAGTCGACAAGTACGACGCTCTCTAAAACGGAATCTCATCCTTCGCTTCGCCGTTGCCCGTCTCTTTCGCCGCCGCAAGCGTCAAGCTCTCGATCCATGCTCTTGTTTTCTTGATATCTTCCCCCGTCTGCGGGACGTACGACCACTTGGGAATGACGATTTCAACCGCGTTCTTCTGAGTGATTTTCCGGAAGGTCATGCAGTCGATGACCATTCCGTACGCCGAGCCCTTGTCGAGCAACTCCTCTGCGGCGGCCACCAGCTCCTCCTTGCTCGCGTCTTTCTCTCCGAAAAGCGCCAGCATCAGTGCCTTGAAGTTGTTGAATGCATTCTCGTGCTTGTCGAGCAGTTGGACGTAGGACACCGCGCTTCCGACCGGATTGGGCGAAATGTCCAAGGGCACGCCGTCCTTCAGCCTCACGACCGGGACCTTGTTCGCGTTCATGACCACGAACTCAAACACAACCCGGTTGCCCTTGAACCCTTCCGTCAGCTCGAATTTCGTCACCGCCAAGCGGTAGCGCCCGTCGAGGATGAAATTTCCGCCAGCCGAAGCATCCGCCTCCGCCATCTTCTTGAGAATCTCTTTCCTGTCCATCGCCATTTGCGTTGCTCCTTGTGTCGTTAGACTTCTTCTTTCACGAAACTCGCGTAACACATCTTCTGCGCGCTTCCTGTCACCTTCTGCAAAAACTCCGCTCTCTCTTTTGCTTTCTCGAACGCGTCTCTCAATTCACTCGTGTGCGTGTAATAAAAGGCTTCAACTTCGTCTTTTGGTTGCCCCGGCCTGTGGGTCCGGCCCACGAGCTGCTCGACTACCTTCGCGTCAGCCGGAAAACAGAGGATGAGGTTTCGATTGAAGGCGTGCTGGAGATTCTTCCCCTCGTGGTGAGCCTTCACGCTCGCAATGATTGAACGCGAGCCCTTCTCCTTGAGAATCTCCTCCGAAGCGGCCTTCCCACCGCCGTAGAACGGTAGGCCGGTCGTTTCGGCAAGACGGTGCCCGACTTCCACATGCTCAGTCCAGACGATGCCGGGCTGATCGAGCGCCCATACGGCGGCTTGTTTCAAGAGGAAATCGTCAACCCAGACCGTTTCCGTCTCGTGGTAAACCTCATTTTCGATGGCAGCCCACTCGAGCCAAGAGAGCGCCTTCCACATCGGGCGCCCCTCACACGAGTGCTCCCTCTTTTCGCCGCAGACCTCACATCCCTCATGCCACCGCCTCGCAGCGCACGCACACAGGTGCGGCGAGTCGAGATACGGCCGGGACTCTTTCAGCTTCTCGCGTAGCTCCCGGTTCCACGCTTGCCGCTTGCGGAACCAATCAAGTATGAGCGCCTCAGGCTCGCGGCGAGGGAACTTCCACCGGTAATAGAAGCCGCAAGCGATCTGCCTTGCACAAGCGTTGACCTGCATCTGGTCAACCATCTCCTCGCCATCAGGGCGCACCCAAGCGCCTCGAACCCCGCCGTGTGCTTTTTTCACCGTATCGGGAACGGGAGGGGAGGGGCGCTCGTAAAAGACGACCGACGTCCCCAAGGCGTTTTCAGCAGTCGCCACCACACCCTCGGTATCCACCAACCGCCTCCGAAAGCCATCGCGCACGTCTTCGCCGTCATTGCAGAGACGACGAAGCGCCCCGGCATCAAAGAAACATTCGCCAGGGTCCAGGGCTGCCGCCCACTCCTCGATGGCGTTCTTATGGATGGGGAAAGGGGAGAACTCACTCAATGCAACCGCTGAGAGGTGAGCGCAGTCTTTGATTGACTTTGAAAACATCGTGCCGGACCATCCCGTCACGCGCGTTTCAGAGTGGTTCGCCAGGTAGCGTAAGAATCGTTTCGTCCGTGCGCTTGTGTGCCGCGCGAGCTGGTGGAACTCGTCGCAGATGATGAGGTCCGGGTTCAACTGCGTGAGCAGTTCAGTTGCTTTGGGGCTTGATAGCTCCGAATAGGCAATGACGTGAAGCACTGGGCGTCCAACAATGAAGCTTCTATCCCCAGACCTGTTCGGCAAAACCCAATGTTTGCCGTAAAACTCCCAGTCGTGGTCAAGAAGCTGCGAACGGAGCGATGGGGGAACGAAGAGCACCGCTCGTCGACAGCTCGGCATTACCATCGGCATGAGTAAACCCATGAGGGTCTTCCCAGAGCCAACGGCCGTGTTACCGAAAAGCCCCCCCACGCGTGGAGCCTCCCAAAGAACCCACGCCTGATATGGGAAAAGCTTCTGGGTTCCTTCCGGGCGTTTAAGGCGAACGGTCAACTCCTCGACCAAAGCATCCAAATCCGGCTTTGGCCGTCGCGGGAGGGCGAGGACCCGCGCGAGATCGGGTCCCCAATTCACAATGCCACGTTGCAGACCCTCACGCAGCCTCTTCGTCACGGACGAACTGGCGGCGCGCCCCGCGCTCGACATGGCGAGACCCGCAGGGCGAACGCACTCGACATTCGGCAGAGCGAGCCGCTTCAGCTTTTCCGCGAGTCGACCCACGGCTTACCGAACGCCACGGACGATCATCGCCGCGTACGGAAGAATGGCCTCGGCCACGCACTGGACCAACTCGCTGCCCATCGTGAAGGCGACGTAAGAACCGTCCACAGGAAGCTTGGCGCGAACCAACGATGCGAGGGCGCCCTTCCATCGGCCGAACGCAAGGGGATGGTCGCTGTCCGTGGCGAAGCGCACGTCGTCCATCTTGTATTGCGCGGAGAGTTCTTTCGCGGCCTCGTTGACGTAGTTATCGAGCTGCTCGTAAGAGCCCGAAGGGATGCAGTTGATGAAGAGCCGGATACCCTTCTCGGGCGCTACCGCCGCGTCCTCGATCTTCATCTTCCTCGTCTTCGGTTTCGTCTCTTTGACCTCGGCAGGCGGAATTGGATTGACCTTCGAGTCCAACGACAGCCTGGCAGCAGACGCGTCGCTATCGACTTGAAAAAACCCCCACTGCTTCGAGCTGCCGGTGTACTCGCCCACCGTGCCTTTTACGTCCAAGAGGTACTTCACGCCGATTTCGCACTTCGCGATGTCGATTGTCCCGACGAACTCGGATTTCGCCGCGGGGGGCGGCGCTTGTGGTAGAGGTGTCGCAGCCTGCACTGGAGGCGGCGCTGAAGTCCCGTTACCCTGTTGACCCCGAAGTTTTTCAAGTAGACCCATATCGATACCTTTCATTGCGCGGAATTGCGCGAGCGGAGATTTGAAACACGTCTTTCGAAACGGACAGCCGCCAAACGTCGAACAGGACGAGAGTTGCTTCGGAACTTTTTCAAACGCAAGCCCAACGACACCCCTCATCTGCCGAACGACGGCGTCACCCCGTATACGCCAGTTGCTTTCGATTTGTCCACTAGAAAACACTTTGGTGGATTTCAAGGCACCGCGTTTGCGCTTCTGAAAGTACACGTGCGAGAGCCGAATCCCCGCAACGCTTGGGTTCTGAAGGCGAATTTCCTCCGCATAGGCCGTCATCTGCGTGGTGAGAAGCTCCAGCCCCTGCTTGGCGTATTTCAAGTCCTTGGTGAACTTGTAATCGATGACCTCGGGGGTGCGGGGCTCGGCAATAAGCCCCCCGTCCGGGTTTACGTACCTCCCGGAGAGGTTGATTCGGTCGACGAAACCAACCACCTTCAGGCCGTCCGCGGTGAGAGTCTTTAGCGGAACCTCGACAAGAGCATCCGCGCCTGGCGGATGAACGAGATGTTTCCCCGCGCGAGCGATCGGCCCCAGGACGTCATCGCCCGTTCGGGCATAGAACTCGAGCTGCGAGTGGCCTTCAACGCCGTCCGTCTGGTCAGCGGTCTGGGGCTCCTTTTCTCCCTGGACGTATCGGAGCCACCAACGGGTAGGGCATCCGCCCTCGACCTCGGGATCGAATTTCGCAAGCGCGGAGGGGGAAGTGTAGAGCAATTCGCCGTCCTTCACGGCAGGACCGAAAGAGACATCTCTTTTGATGGAGAACGCGATAGTCATGTTCCGTTCCCCTTGGCCTCGTTGGCGGTATCGGACTTACCGCCCGACAAGACGCGCAGGTGCCCCAAAAGCCGGGATTCGACCTTCGTCGCAATTTTTAGCTCCTCACTCGGCTCGTAGACCCAATGCAGATCGTCGCCATCTCTTTTACGCTTGCGGATGAAGCCAAGCTTTTTGAGCGCTCTGCCGATGGTTCGGTTCTTGACGTCAACCATGTGTTTCGGAAGCCCTAAAGCCTCTACGACAACATCCATCATGGTGAACTCGGATGGGCGCTTGTCTGGGTCGATTTTTCGCCACCACTCAAAGATGGCGCCGTCGTAACCGGACGCGTTCAAACGCCTGTTCAAAATCGTTTCTATTTCCGCGCTCTCTTCAGGCGTCGGCCACCAGCGCTCGCCTTGCTCGTAACGGTACAGCGCCTCTGCGAAGAGTACGCCTCTGTCTCTCCGTAGCGCCTCGACATCGATAGCCTCACAGTAGACCGGCAAAAACCTCCGGTTACCCGTCGAGTCGTGGAAGTAGTCATCGTCGTTAGTCGTACCGGCGCAGATGCAGTGCCGGGGAAAATCCTCAATGACGTGGCCGTACGGGGGACGAAACTGGTCTATCCGCTGCGAGAAAAACGCCTTCTGCGCTTCAACCTCGCTCTTTCTGAGCGACGACAACTCCGCCAATTCAATGAACCAATTCCGGCCTATCAGCATTCGCGTGTCTTTGTTGTTCAAGTCCAGATGCAACTCCGTAAACCATCCTCCACTCAAGACCTCCAATGCCGTAGACTTATAGCTCCCTTGCCCACCCTCGAAGACAAACACGTTGTCGACCTTGCAGCCCGGCTGAAGCGCGCGGGCCACGGCCGCGATCAAAAACCACGCGCTGACTGCCCGGATATAACCCGTCACGTCGTAGCCGCCCTCAACACACCGGGCACCAAAATACCGCTCGAGCATCCCGTTGAGCCGGGGCTCGCCGTTCCATGCCGGGAGAGAATGAAGATGCTCGGCGACCGGGTCATATGCATGCCGACGAGCCACGTGGAGCAGCGCAGATTTAACGACGTCAGTATTTAGGTTGAGCCCGATTTCTTTCTGAAGCCAGCATTCAATAGCGCAGAGCAGTTGGGGTGGCGTCCTCTCTTCTATAGGCAACGGGCCGCCAAAACTGTCAACGTTTTTTGTTATCTCGTTGAAGCGTAGGACGGTCTTCCATGCCGGATGGTGCTCCAAAACAACAACAGCGTTCAGCTTGATTGGCTCTGGGACGCGACTCCCATCCTTCAAGTGCTTGCACTTGAGCAGGTCCCGCCAGGTGTCGTCATCACTCTCATCTGAACACGTATCGGGGGGCAACGCCTTAGAGAGCGGAGGCATCCCGTTCTTTCGCTCGCGCTCTCTGACGACCTCTACCAACAGCTTGGCGCCTTGCTGGTTTTCGTCAAACTCTTTCTGACGCTGTTCAGCAGCCTTTTCGTAGACAGCTTGCGCCTTTTTCATCCACCCTTCGGGGCATTCCTCGGGGAGATCGCCAGGCTCCTGCGGCATCGAAACAATAGCTGGACGAAGGACTTCCATCGCGGCCTCGACCGGCGTGCCTGCCGGGAACAGCCGCCCCGCCCTTTGGGCGACCCACCAAAGCGCCTCATCGCGGTCTCCTTTCTCCGCAAGCGGCTTGCCCGTGAGTAACCGACGAACGGTTTCAGCTCGCCCGTTTGCGTTGGGCATGTATCTGCGGAAATAGCCCTTCAAACCGCCCAGGTCGACTTCGCCAGGGCCGAGTTGAATCGGCTCAGGATCGACAAGCGAAACTCGACGTCGCAACCCTATCTCGAGTTGTTCCGAAAGAAGCTGGTCCACATCGAGGGGTTTTCCTGCATTACGGATGTTGATGCGAGATGCTCCGCGAACGCAGCTCGGCATGAAAAATAACCGGGAAGGGTCCTTGGCTCGAGGGTCAGCCTGAAGTGCAAACTTACGAACCACGGCATGCCAGACGGGCAAGTAGTCTCTGGCCATGAGCCGCCGCGACAAAGAGCAAACCACCCGAACCGCGTACTCTCCAGGAGGGCTATGGCTATGCGTGGAGTACACGAGACAGTCAATTTCATCGAGCCGCGCGCAGAGCGCCTCGAACCCTTCTTTTGTCTGGTGGTCGAAGTCGAACCCAACGACATCAAAACTCTCGACGTGGCCGCTCTTCCGCGTCTTTCCTTGGGGAATCCATCCAGCCCCCCAGGCCAAGCCGTCTTTCTGCGAGCAATCGTGCTTCTTGCAAGGGGCGCAATCCGTCTCGGCATGCTCACCCAAATAGAGAAAGAACTCCTCAAGCGACAGAACGGTCTGCTTTGGGTGGTTGTCCGCCTTGCTGTCGTATCGAACGAACCGCACTTCCGATGGCATAGGCTACCTATTTTGATGGGAACAACGGGAACTTTGTTCCTACAAGAAACCGCTGGGGAACGAAACGGGAACATTTTTTCTTTAGAAGTTTCAAGGGGTAGCCACTCTTTGTTCTCATATTCCTAATGATCCTAAAAAAAGAGATAAGATACTATGTAAATATCGGAGTTGTATCTAGATTCGTATAGGGGTATTGGGTGATGCCTAAGAGGAACAGCGAAAATGGGGGGTTTCGCTCCGCAACCCGTTGAAAACAGTGGCCAAAAAACCGTCCCCTCACGATCCGGACCCATGAGGAACATTTGCTTCGCGTTCTCGCTGGACTTCTTTGCGGCGGGTGATGGCCCAAGAGCTTTGGATGGAAGCGCTACGCTTATCGTCATCCGTTTCGTGAAAACGTTCGAAGACGGTGCCGCTTTCCCATGCCTGTATGCAGGTTGAGCACCAGTTGAAGAAGCCATAGCCCTTGAAGTGCTGAAGGCAGACGACACAGTTTTGCTCGCGCGGCGACGGCGCCTGAAGCACAATGCCGCCATTGCCATTGTTCATGATACCTTCGTTTTCCATGGTTATAGCGTAAGTGCCTTCAGCAGTTTGCTGCGCGTTATCTTGAACTGGATGGTGCGGTGGTAACCGTCAACATCGCGGCATTCGACGACGAACTGGAGCGAGCCGTGGTCGATGAAGAACCAAACGGTATCGCTCACACGGATTGGCGACAGCCTCTTGGCGCCGGAGGAGAGACAAGAGAACGATTTCATGGTGTTTCCTCTACCGCGTTGAGGATTGCGTCAAGGCCGCGGTCGCAACGGACGACACGGCAGTAGGAGTTCAAGTGCTGTAGGTAGGGCTTCAGCGCCGTAATGATGTTGTCGCGTGCTTCTTGCTGGGCGTGAGTGATGAACTTCGTCCCGCCGCGGTCTACGTGGGTGCGTTGATAGACAATTTCACCCCTCATGGAAGCCCCTCGTGTGGCGTGCGGAACTACCGTTATAGGAATGCTGCGGCCAAGGTGTCAACTAAGAAACATTTCGCTTGACCTGTGGAACGGCAAATGCCATCGTTTGCCCCACCGTCGCACACGTCAGGTAGTGGACGTTACCCAGGAGATCCACAAGATGTCGTCGCTGTCGAAGGAAATCGTCAAGCTGCGCAAGCGCCAAAGACTCTCGCTTCGCGAGGTAGCGGTGAAAACGCGCCTTAGCTATCAGGCCATCCTCAACGCTGAACGCGACATCGCCAAGCTCGAGACGAGCGCCCGGGTTGCGCATGCGCTTGGTATGTCAAGGCGCCAGGCCGTGGACCTCGCGGTGCGAGACATTTGGGGGCGCGCATGAATTCGGGTGTGGCGCCGACCATGAAACAGTGCCCGTGACGCAATACGCATGAGCGCCAAGTCCATCATGCACGGTCGAGTAGGGGGTGCTTTTGAAGTCGAAGGCGGCGTGTGCGTCTTCATCGACTTCGGAAACTGGCACAGTACGTTTCTGTCGTTGGCCTGTGCGAAGGAACATGTGCAGAGCGTTCTCGCTCAGTATCCAAAGGGCAGTTTGGTCGCAGTCACCATCGAAAAAGAAGGTGACGCGTGAGTCGAGTGGTATCGCAATGAGTCTCTTCACCCGCCGTGCCTTCCTTTTCCTTGATGAATGGCTTGGCATTGCCCTGTGCCTCTATTTGTGGCGCACGGGTGACTATGCGGCACTTGGCATTGTGATGCCCCTGTTCGTTCTCTTCGTCTACGTCATCGGCTACCGGAGCTACTGGAAGCTCGAACGGACACACCATCGGCTACTTCGACGCGCGGCCGAAAAGGTATCCGATGCCGACTAGCGAACCGACCACCGCAATGAAGCCGAGCCACCCGGCAGTTTTGCTTGGCACGCCATGCGGTGCGAACTCGAAGCGCCCGGCCTTGCCGCTGGCAATCATCGCAGGCCGGAAGAGCTTGCTGAAATCTCCACTCGGCCCGACCGCGGCATCGATTTTCACTCGCTGCGGTGGCGTGAAGTTGCTGCGAAACTCGAACGTGTCGTACGCGACGGCGAGCAACCCAATCGGATCTAGATTGCCGCGCTCATCGAGCGTTTGTGCTGGAAATCCTTGTTGGGTGAGAGCTGCACGGAGCGGGGCGACGAGTACGGGTGGAATGACGAAGGCCATGAGGATGAGTTTAGTGCCACGGCCCGCAGAGTGCGAAAAGTGTTGACCATACGAGCGCTCATGGCCTACCACGTAACAGTGCTTCTGGTTGCGTTGCTATATCCGCTGTGGCGTCTCGGCACGGCACTTGGGCTGATTGTCTACGGCCATGCTATTGAAGAGGGCGAGTTCGAAGTGGTTGAAGTGCCACATCCGTCATTCGGTGTGATGCTGGATGTGGCAGTTGATGCATGCAAACATGCGTTTATCCACGGCTCAATTCAAGCTGGCTGTCCGATACGCGAAGTTGAACGAGCAGTCGCGCGTGTCTTCCCGAGGGAGCAAACGTGAACACCAAAGTCGAACTGGCAGCTCCAACTTTCCGCGACGAGCGTGGAGACATCATCAACGTCGTGAACGAGCACCACGGCAGCGTGGTGGTCATTACCAGCAAGCAGGGCACTGACAGGGCCAATCACTGGCATCGCGGATCGGCACACACGTGTTTTGTTATTTCGGGTTGCATCGAATACCTCGAGCGGCCAGTCGGCTCGAAACTGCCGCCGATGCGTTACGTGTTCGGGGCAGGCGAGGCCTTCTACACACCGCCGAACGTGGAGCATCGGATGCACTTTCTCAACGACACGGTGTTCCTTACACTCGGCACGCAATCGCGGCTGCCGAACGACTACGAAGCGGACCTCGTGAGGCTCACGGAGCCGCTCAAGTGATGTGGAAACTCGGTTGGCCAGATGGGTCTCGTTTGATCATCCCAAGCAGTGAAGAAATGCGTCAGTTGTTCGACGCGGAGCGGATTCGATATTTGAGATTCAGATCGCTGCGTAAAGAGGCAGAAGAGCAAGAGCGCGCGGCAAATCATGCAATGGGCGCATGGGCAAACCTCGTGCAAATGTACTACGGCGAGGAAGTGAATTGGCCGGATTGACTATGAGCGCACCCTTCCATGTGAAACGAGTTTGTCGTCTCTGCGAGTCACCATCACTCGAACGTGTTCTCTCGTTGCCAGAGACGCCTCCTGCGAACCAGTTCGTAAAAGAACCCGGCGCGCTACAGGAACACTTCCCGCTCGACTTGATGTTGTGCTGGCTTTGTGGACATTTACAGCTCGGTATTGTCGTAAATCCGGAGATTCTGTTCAAGGACTACGTCTACGTGTCGGCTACATCGCCTTCCTTCGTGGCCCACTTCGATGCATACGCGAAGCGCTGTGTCGAACGATTCAAGCTGTGCGCTGATGACCTTGTGGTGGATGTAGGCTCAAATGACGGCACACTGCTCAAGAAGTTCGCCGAGCACGGCAAGTGCCGCACAGTCGGCGTCGAACCCGCTACCGAAATCGCGCGCCGCGCCAACCTCGACGGTGTCGAGACGTGGGGCGAGTTCTTCAGTGAAGGCGTCGCGAAGAGCATCGTTGACCGTCATGGCCAAGCAAAACTTGTCACTGCAAACAACGTCATGGCGCACATCGACGACCTCCGCAGCGTCATGTACGGCGTGCAGAGACTCCTGCGCCCGGATGGCGTGTTCGTCTTTGAAGTTCAATACGGAGTCGATCTCTACGAGAAGACGCTGTTCGATTTGGTATATACGGAACATCTTGACTTCCATACGGTCGGTCCATTCAAGAGATTCATTGAGAGTTGCTCTCTCTCGCTATTCGACGTGGA
>ERZ1292644.1173-Hain-H14-01um-R2-1173-length-14207-cov-5_pt1 | contig 14207 bp, 14 predicted proteins | sample MGYA00564402_ERZ1292644 | MGnify/ENA primary metagenome ERZ1292644 (study PRJEB36523, sample SAMEA6512644) | groundwater metagenome | collected 2019-01-09 | study: AquaDiva: Metagenomics assemblies of 32 groundwater samples
CACGGATGCTTACCAGATGTCTGGAAACATACCTCGTGCGCTATGCCGCAGGTTTTGGTGCAGAGGATGATTTTTTTCTTTTGTTACCCTGGTAGGCGATGCGCGATATGGCACTCCCTACATCAGCTAACGAAGCATAAGGAATTCCCTCATGGCAGCAGAACCACGAATAATCATCCCCGGCGTGCAGCAGCATGACAAGCCATGGACTGTGCCCCCTATCACGTCGCCCCTAACAGAAGACGAGACTCAGTTGGTCATTGAGGGCTCAGAGCCCATTCGTCTCGCTGAACAACCGCCATTGCTTTCCTCTGATCTCAATATCTCGGTATTGGGAAAGACATGGGAAGAACTGCGCGAGCGGCCATCGCACCGTCTTATCCTCCAAGATAATACGACGCGGATTATCGCACAGCATCCCACGCCCTCCGTCTGCGTCGCCCTCTTTCGTCCTGGCACCAGTGGCGCAGACGTGCTCTTGCATTTGAGGGCAGACAATCGCCTCTGGGGTCTCCCTGGTGGCGCCATCGAGTATGGGGAATCCCTTGAGCAGGCCGTGCGTCGGGAGATGGTAGAGGAGACCGGGCTGACGGGCTTCGAGATCCGGGGTATCGTCGGCGTCCATAGCGATCCTACGAACGGGGCGCTCTTCTCCTACCCGGATGGAAATGTTGTCCATTATGTGTGTCTCACCGTGCTGGCCTGGATCGCCGACTGGGAGGCGTCAGCGACACAATTGCGGGGGTCGGCGGAAAGCGTGGCCCTGTTCTGGCACCCGTACGAAAGCTGTCATGGGACGCTGCCAGAGCCGTGCTCGTCCATCCATCTGCGGCGGGTGCAGACTGCGTGGGCATGTCTACAGGCGCAGGCTGTGGTATTGCCGCTCGGATAGCCTCTCAGATTGCCCCACCCCCTCTAGCCCACATGCCTCTCTCAGCCGTGATATGATCTCCTTACAACAACTGCATCGCGTTTCCCCCCGGCCTGCGGCAGGACAGCTGGGAACCCTTGACGTGTGCCTCGGCACAGAAGGAGATTCCTCATGGCCTCTGCCCTCTTATCTGGTGCCTTTCGCATCAGCAACCAAGGGAATATCTTCAACAAAGCCTTTGACATCACCACGACGATTTCGACCTGGCATGTCCAACAGGTCGTCCTGGCGAACGGCACCAGCGAGTTCGTCTTGTCGTTTACCCACCTGAGTGCGCCCAATACTGTCTTCGTGACGGCGAACTCGCTCTGCCGCATCAATTATGCCGGCCATGCCAGTTATGTGTCAGCGGCCAGTGCGGGGTGGCAGTTCAAGGACCTCTGGGCGCATGTGGGGAGCGGGATGAGTGGCCCCATCGGGATTCACCTAGCAAATTCATCTGGTGACAGCGCGATTATCACCGTCGCAATGGGTATGTAGACCAAGTATGATCCGTGACACCCTGACCCCTGGCCTGCAAGCCTTGCAGCGGGATCTGCAACAGATGGCAGAGCGCGCTATGGAAGTGACCATGCAGGAAGCGGAAGCCCAGGGGAAGCGGACCACCGCCTTCCGGAACTACACTGGGCGCCTGCGGCGCTCGATCCGGGCCGGCCTGACGAAGCACACGCCTGATCGCATTGCCGGGGCCTTGACCGCAGGCGATAACGATGCGCAGCCCGGACGGGCGGGCTGGGAAACGCCGTCCTATGAGTATGGACCGATGGTGGAGATCGGCACCTCGCGACGCAGCCCGCATCCGTATATCTGGCCCACGATGGTGAGCATTGCGGCGCAGAATATCCTAGGGCGGGCGTTGCAGGCAGAGCTGAAGCGGTGGAAGCCCTAACATCTTCCAGCGGCACCATGCGAAGGAGTATGTTGTCATGCGGACACGGCTACTCTGTTACGGCATAGGCATCCTGATCGGCGTGCTGGGCACGACGGTCTATGCCCAGCATGGTGGCTTTCAGGACAAGTACACGGATGTCCACGGGACGCGCTGTTGTGGCCCTGGGGATTGCCAGGCCGTGCCGGTGAGTATCCTGGCCTACGACGGCGTGCGGGTGGAGGCACTGGTTCTAGGGGTGCGCGTGGTTGTTCCAGCGCAATCAGTGCACCAGAGTGAGGACCAGAAGAGCTATTGGTGCGGACCGCGCCAGAAGATGTTGCCGACCCCCGAGAACATCAGGTGTCTTTTTTATGCGATAGGAAGCTAAATGAGTCGGCTGCAGATTAAGAAAGACATCTACGCCGACCTGAGTACCAACGCAACCCTCCTGGCGCTCCTGGGGCCAGTCAGCGACCGCAATCGCCGGGTCTACAGCGGCTATCCCCAGATTTCGCCGGCACTGTCAGGCAACAACTCGACCGAAGGGTGGATCATCTTCTACGAGGAGCAGTCGGTCATCCTCTGGGAGACCATCCTGGAAGATGTGTATATGGACTTCCACATCTGGGCTACGACGCTGAGTATCGGCGAGGACGTCATCGACATTCTCGACGGGCTCTATCACTGGCGCGTCGCAGGCCAGAACAGCCGGGCATTTGGCGAGCGGATCGTCGTGAACATGAAGCGGATTCACTGCTTGGAGACCTATGATGACGCAGTGAAGCTCTACCGCAAGATCGGGCGGTATAAGTTTGCATGTGTCAAGACGCCGTTTGTTCCGTAGGGATTATAAAAACTATAACAATAAGGTATAGTCATGGGCACAATAGGAAACTTAGAACTAGGTCCATGTGTTGTGAAGTACGGCACATCGGGGAGCGAAGTAGACCTGGGCTTCACCATGGGCGGCGTGACCGTCACCATTGAAACGGAAGTCGCCGATGTCGTGACGGATCAGTTCGGCTCCGTCATCATGAAGCAGATTCTGGTGGGCCGCAATGCGACAATCACCGTGCCGTTTGCCGAGACCGACTTGACCCTGATGAGCAAGCTCATTCCTGGGGCGTCGCTGGTGACGGATGCGGTCACGGCTACCAAGAAGAAGGTGATCGTGAATACGCCCATTGGTTCTGACCTGGTGGCGAGTGTCGCCCAGGCGCTCTTGCTCATTAAGGCCATTGGCAATACGGCAAGCACCAGTGAAAACGACAAGTTCCGGTTCTTCAAGGCGGCGCCCAGCGGAGAATTAGAGTTTGCCTTCTCGATTGAAGATCAGCGCGTCTGGGAGGTCGAGTTTACAGCCTATCCAGATAGTACACAGAATTTTGCCCTTGGGGTTTTTGGCGACACCAGCGCGACCCCTTGATATTGCTTGATTAGAAGCATGCCATAAGTGCTACATGGCATGCAGTGGTATAGCACGTTTGTGTTAAGAAAGGGCAGGACTATGCCAACGAAATACTTGGATTTAGATCCTATCCGTCAACCCATCGGCGAATTTAAGCTGGGTGGAAAGAAATACAAGGTCTGGCCACTCAAGATTCGTCAGCTCGTCAACATGCAGGCTGCGCCCACGACGGGCATCCCCGCCCAGGATATGGTTGCCCTGGTCGATACGTTGCACGAGACGGTGCCTGACTGTCCGCGCGAGCTGTTGGAAAATCTCGACATGAACCAGCTGAACGCACTGACGGCCTGGGTGAATACCAACGGCCAGGACAATGCGGAAAAAAACGGCAGCAGGCTATCGCCGACCGGGCCAGAGACGACGACGGTAGCCTTGTCCTCGTAGACTGGCCGACCATGCTGGCGGAGGTCATGCAGTTTTATGCGCAACCATGGTCAGAAATCCTTGAGATGGAGGTCACCTGGTTTTGTAAGTTTTACGCCAGAGTGCCCGTAATCGAAGCCCGGCGATTGCTGCCATGGTTGGAGGTGCTGAGTTATCCGCACCTGGCGGGGAAGCGAGACCGGAAACGTCTCCATGATGGCCTGAATCGCCAGGCCGGCTACGAGCGCCAGCGACGCTATGCCGTGACCAGGGCACAACGCGAGGACGGCTGGGCACAGTTGCGCAGCATGGGCGCCAATCCTCCCACGAATGGGCAGACCGATGGCGACGATTAATGTCGGCAGTCTCTACTCACAACTGCAACTCGATATTGCCCGCTTCCGCAGCGCCGCGCGGACCGCAGAGCGCCTGATTGATCATCTGCGGGACTCCCTCAGCGCGCTCACGAAACAAAGTCAAAAAGCCTTGGGGCAGGTTATTGCCCCGACGATCACGCCCGGCAAGTTACCTTTTTTTCAGCCGGCCGCACCCACACCGACGATCACGCCCCCCATGGTCCCCACGGTTGTTCCTCAAGTCGTGCCGACGATTACGGCCTTCGGGCAGATGCAGGCTGCTGGCGCGCGGATGTGGGGGGGCCTGACAAGCGGAATCACTAATTTTAATGCGTCGATGGGGCGCCTTGAAAGCAGCCTCGTCAATTTCCGTACCATGTTTCTCGCGTTTGCCGGCTTTCGCTTCTTGAGCAATGCTATCGGCGATATCGCCGCCTTTGACCAGAAGATGGCCGAGTTGCGGTCCGTTGTGGCGGAGAATGCCGGCTTTAGTGAGCAGGCGTTTGCGCAACTCCGGCAGCGGGCGCTCGAACTCGGGGCCACAACGATTTTTGGGCCGAGCGACGCTGCTGCGGCGATGACGGAGTTGTCGCGGGCGGGTTTTGGCGCCAATGAAGTCATGTCCATGATTACGCCGACCCTGCAGATGGCGGCCATTGAGCATATGGGCCTTACTGATGCCTCGCTCATTGTCTCCAAGGCCCTCAAGAATTTTGACCTTCCTGCAACGGATGCTACCCGAGTCACTGATGTGTTGGCGAAGGTGAGTGCGACGGCGGCCACCAGTGTGCGGGGACTCGGCTCAGCAGTCGGGTATGTGGGTCCGCAGATGGCGAGCATTGGCGGCACCATCGAAGAGACTGCCGCAGCCATGGGCACGCTTTCCAATCGGGGGATTGATAATTCCCGTATGGGCACGGTGTTGCGGGCAGTCCTGAATAGCTTGAGCAAAATTACCCCTCAGGCCAGGGCGGCCCTGGCCGATATGGGCCTCACCATTGCCGATGTGGATCCGCAGACTGTTGGGCTTACCCAGGCCATGGCCAACCTCGCAGCCAAGCAGATGGACCTGGGCCATGCGACCCGCATTTTTTCTAGAGAGGGCGCCACTGGCGCGCTGATTCTTTCCCAAAATACCGTGGAGATGCAGAAATACTACGCCGCCGCCCTCGCTGCTGAAGGCACGACCAACCGCATGGCCCTGACCGCAACGAATAACTTGCGGGATGCGATGACCCAACTCGGAAACGTCGTGCAAGTGGCGTGGATTCAGCTGGGCGATACCGGCCTGACTGGCAGCTTGCGCAGCATGGTCGACGCGCTGACGAATGCCTTCCGCGCCATGACTGGCTTCTTAAATCCACTCACCGCGGGTGCCCCGGCAGCCTATGAGCTCGCCGCTGCACTCAAGGCACTCATGGCGGGACTCACGGCGCTCGTCGGGTTGCGCCTGGGCGGAGCATTAGGTGCCTTTGTCATAGCCCACCCCATAATCACTGGCATTGCTGCCGTGGGCGCTGGCCTGGTCGGACTCTATACCCTGATGACAAGCGAGTCAACACGCATGGAGGCGTTGCAAGGCAACGTCAACAAACTGCTCACGGACATGGGACGGGCTTCAACTGAGAGTAGTAGTATCCATATCCAGAATCTCCGGAATCAGGCTGCCGAAACCATCAAGCTCATGGAAACGGAGATTGCACGCCTGAAGAATATGGGCGATACCGTCACGTTTATGCAGCAGTTGGCGGGTCTCGGGACGAAAGCCGGTGCGGCAGTCACGACCGTTGGTGGATGGCTCGACACGTTTGATCAGAAGCTTGGGGAGATGGGCATTGCTGCTGCGAAGGGACTCAATGCATTATTGGGGGATCCTGCGCAGCATTTTCGTAGCACCAACACTGTCCTTGGGCAAACGGTTGACGCTGCCAACACCGCAGCCTCTGCCTTCGCCAGCCTTGGTGCCGCAGAAGCCCTTTCCGCACGGCAGGCGCAGATTGCCGCGATGGAGGCGAATGTGGCCACGCTCAAGGCCAACGCCGCCGCGCTGCCCATCGGACAATTGCCACTAGGTGCCACCTCGCCCTATCAAGACATTTTTCGGCAAGCCGCGGAGCGCTATAAAGTGGATATCGCGCTGCTGCAGGCCATGGCACGACGGGAGTCGAACTTTGACGCGGCGGCGCAGAGTCGCGCAGGCGCGGGCGGCGTCATGCAGCTCATGCCAGGCACGGCCAAAGACCTGGGCGTCGAAAATGTCTTCGATCCCCAGCAGAATATCATGGGCGGTGCCAAGTACATGGCCCAGATGCTGGCCCGCTATGGCGGGAACGTCCAGGAAGCCCTCGCCGCCTATAATGCCGGCATGGGACGTGTCACGCCGGGTATGGGCATCCCCAATATCAAAGAGACACAAGACTACGTCGCCAAGGTGCTGGAGTTCCAGAAACAGTATGCGGCGGGAGCCAAGGCAAAGCCGGGCGGCATGGGGGACATCTATGATCCCGCCGGCGCGAAAGAGGAGCTGGCCACCTGGCGCGAACAGATTCAGGCGCGCCTCGCGGGTCAAATGGCACTCAACAGACTTGGCGAAGATGAGATGGCCCTGACTGTGGAGCGGGTGCGGCAGCAATCGCTCCTGACCGGAGATGTCGTGGGGCTGGCTGAAGCAGAAGGAGCCGCACAGGCTTTACGGGTTGCGAATAAAGAGAGGGAAATTGCACTCGCTCAGCAACTCTATGGTGAGATGCTAGCTTCGGGAAAAGTCATTGATGCCAGCGATAAAGCCAGGCTCGAAGGAGAGCTGGCCGAACTCAGCATCAAGCGAGGGCAAGTCCTCTATGAAGGACAACTCGTCGCATTGACGACGCAACGCGCCATTGAGCAGGCGCGCAATGTGCAGGAGACCCAGCGCCTTACTACCTCACTCCAACTTGCGACTACCGCCATGCAGGGCAGCCTCAGTGTCCTCCAGGCACAGGGGCAGACTGCCACGACGCTCCTCGAACAGCATAATGCCCTGGTCAATCGGAACCTAGACTTGCGCGGGGCGACAGACGATGAACAACGACTGGTGCAGTACCAGCAAGCCCTGGTCCTCGCCCAGCAACGCTATGCCACTGAGCAGCAGATCTATGACTTGCGACTGCTGATGACCCAGGCAGATATTGCCAGTATTCAGGCGCAGCAACAATTATCTTGGCTCTCACAACAAGAACAAATTCGCCTCACCAATGAACTCTTGCAAAAACAATATCAACTGGATGCCTTGCGGGCTGCACCGCCCATCCAGCAACAGACGCTGCAGCCGTTCACGGATCAGCAGCGGGCGATGGCCGCCTTCCCTGCCCAGATGGCGCAATCCCTCACGCAGGGCGTGCAAACCCTTTTTACCGCGTTTAGTGAGGGCGGCGCGAAGATTGGCCAGACCATCCAGGGCATGGGCAAGACGATCCTCGACACCGCCCTCAAGCCGCTCATGACGCAGATCACCAACGCGATCCAGCAGCTCATCAGTGGCCTGGGCAACATCGGGCCATGGGCTGGGGCCGCGATTGGCGTGGCCATGATGGCCATCGGGAGCTTGTTTAACCAGCAAGAGGCAAGGGTCACGGCACTCGGGGACGACGTGAAGGGCAATATTGAGAGTGTCGAACGCACGCGAGGATTAATCGCTGGCGAGAGCACCGTGGCCGTCCAGGCTTTGAGTGAGAATCTCGGGATGGCGATGCGCCCCTCTGTGGAAGTGCTCTTGAGAATAGAAGCATTAGTCCGTATGGCCATAGGGGGCGGCGCCGGTGTCCCACTCCCTGCCAACGCGAACTCTCTGTATTCAGGAGAGCTAATAGGCTCAGTCCGTTTAGGGTAATCTTTGTTAGGAGGTCTTTGATGAAACGGAAGCTGTTGACCTTGATAGCGGCATTGCTGTGTCTCGGCATAAGTGGGTGTATGTCGCTCGACAGCGACAGATGGCAGCCGCGGGATGAGGTGGAACGCAAAGCGCGTGGTGGAGGATGTTGGTGCAATTCGGGGTACAGCAATCCGCAGTGCCATTGCCCTTGTGCGCCCTGGTGTCAGTGAAAGACCATGGCCATTGTCAACATCCACAATGCCGTTGTGTCGTGCAGCGTGCTCATTGAATACCGCGGCCGCGCATCCGCCGTGGTGCTCCTGCTCCCCTTTGGCCTGCAAAACACCGGCCTGGGAAAGCCCCTCGGCGATCTCACGATCGGGCTGGCGGGCAATCAGTCCCTCCAGCCCTGGGGCGACTATACGCTCACGACCCTGGTGAGCACGGTGCAGTTGCTTCCGGTGCGGACGGTGCAGACCGATAAGAACGGCTTCGCCCATGTGATGGTGCCTGTCGCGAACCTGCTCAGCGCAGGAGATGTTTTTCGCGTTGACTTTACGGAGATTGCATGATCCAACACTTCTTTACCGCCCAATCCGCCATCAGTTTTCCCCTGCTGACCTATGCTGGATTGGGAACCACCACCGCCAGCCAACTCCGCAAACTCTTTTACCATGCCCCAGCGCAGAAGCTCGTGGCCGTCTTTACGACCAACCCGACAGACTGGAATGTCCTTGGTGCTGTCAGTCTGAGCACGCGGGGGAACTGGCGTATTGATTATCTCTGGCGCAATGGTGGCCCCGTGGAGATCAACGACACGCCGCTCCGGGGGCTGAACGTCGCCGGGGTGCAGCAAACGCATACGGCCGATACCCAGGTCCTGATGCGTGTGATGGATGCCAATGTGGCGACAGATGAGCTCTCGGCGATTGAAGGCGATGCGATGTACCCGCTGTCGGACATCTGGGCCTTTGATATCCATCCTGTGCGCTACGCCTCCGCAGCAGTCCTGGGTGAAGCATATGACGCGAGTTATCTGACGACTCCCAGTGCGGGATATGTCGTTGCAGTCAGTTCCACAGCACTCCTGCAGGTGTTGAAGAAACCCTCGGGGAGTGCCATGGTCTCGGTCCACGTATCGACCTTTCCCTCCTGGAATCACCCACGGGACCTGGTCTATATTGATGGATCACGCACGGTGATGACCTTCATGCAACTCTCAGGGGCAGCGATTAATGCCAGTGCGCCGGCCCTCGTGCGCCTCTTCAATACGACCACGGACCCGTGGACATTGCTCTGGACCGATACACTCCCTGCCACCGATAGTGTCATGTGCTATGACCCCACGTATGAGATTGTCTATAGTACGGGCAAGTGGGCTTCCAATGCGGTCATCCATACGAGTAAACTCAAGCAGTCGCCCGCGTCACTCAGCACACTCACACTTGTCTCGGGCACTACCCTGCATGCCCTTGGTGCGGCACAGATTAGTCTCCTGGTCACTGATGCGCTGGGGAGCGCCATGAGCGGCGTGACGGTCTGCTGGACACTGAGTGCTGCCACGTCTGGCGGAGCGTTCGTGAGCGCATACACGCGGACGAATAGCACTGGCATAGCGACGGCAACTTATATTGGGCCACAATTGTCAGGGGCTCCAATAACGGAATTTGTGAGTGCGGCCGTCGCAACCATTGATCCAGTGGGACTCTAGCCTATGGCACTCCTGCAACTTGCACAAATGAGTAACGCCGAAACGACGTTTAATTCGACCCTCGCGAGTGCACTCCTCTCAGGATTGATTTCCAATGCGCGCTTTACGCCGTCTATGACCTTTTGGACGTATTCCACGTACCACTTGATCGCCTTTACCCGCATGACTTATGACCGGCATGCGGATGCGGTGCTCCTCTGTAATGGGGTGCATCTGCCTCCGTCATTCTTGTATACCACGCTTTTCGATGCAAAAGCCTCCTCCACTGGCCTCGGCCGCCCACCCACCTCGCAAGTACTGTTGCGAGGGGATACGTTGCATCCCGCTGGCAGCGCAGGGACGGGGGGCGTGCTTATCGCAGACGGGATGAGTCAACAGTATTTCCCTGGGTCGGGCGGAGGCACTGGCTTCAGCTATGATCCCAATACGGACACCATCTACCAATCCTTCTGGCACTTTGTGGCGAATACCCCGCGCGGTGCTGGAACAGCACTGCCGTATGGCTATGGAACGACGGTGATGTGCTGCGTGGCGGATGTCTCCGCGGCTGCAGCCGGGTGGCGCGCCAAAGTGTGGGATGGGCAAGTCAATGGCGAACAGATGATTGCCTCAGCCATGTTTGGGACGACGGTCGCCACAGGAGGGCTCTACTATGCCCCAGGACTGTCGTGGACACCATTGCCCCCTGTCCTCCTGGATGATATCGCGCTCTTTGCCTATGCAGATTGGAATGGATCGAGCTGGATTAGTTGCCGCAAACGCCCCGTCACGACGGCGGCCAACTGGCGCGGGACGCGGAGTCTGCCCTTTGGGTGGCCGATGTCACTCTCCCCGATGGGCACGGACCGGGTCATAGGCGTCTGGTGGTCTGTCCCGCAGCGGGACTCAGCCCTCGTGTATGCGATCTTTCGGTATGATCGAGGGATTGAACGATTGCGGATCGAGGATATTGGTACCCTGCCCAATCTCCCAACCTATGATCACCCTCAGCATATCGGATATTCCACATACGATATCGCACGGGGACGGTTGGTGTTTTTGTCACCGAATCCTGGGGATCTTTATACCATCGTCGTCGAGAATTTCGGGCATCCCCGCGTGCCACGGATTCTACGGGAGCCGGTCCCGCTTGACCCCTATCATGCTGGCTATCCGCAGCGCTTTGCCGCCCTCACCATCAGCGAAGGCAAACCGCTCGGTGCGCCGCAGATTGCCATCAGTTATCCCGCGTTTGCCAGTACAGCGCTGATCCCTGATCCGCTGCAATTTTCGACAAAGGTAGTGGATGGCATCGGCACCTTTGCTGTGAGCTGGGCGAGCGGAGCGAGCGGAGCCACCGGGACCATCACAATCGGCTTTTCCTCCTATTCTGTTGGCCTCAGCGCCACCTATTCACAAGGCATTGCCTATGGGACGGTCGGGATGGCACTTCTCACCAGTACCGCAACATTTACGGTCAGTACCACGCTCACGGTGACCAGCGCGGTCACCGTGACGATACAGCCCAGGATTCCCGTGAGTCAGGCAGATATGGTCGGGGCGGGGAGCCCGCGCCTCTTGAGCTATCCAACCAGTGCGCTGGCGACGCCGTACCAGTATAGCCTGAATCCACAACAGACCATAAACTTTAACGCGAATCCGTTGACGCGGCCGCTCTATGCCAGCACGCGAACCCTGAGTAAGACGGCAACCGTCCAATTTGCGGGAGATGTCACTGACTTAGAGGTGACGGAGGTATGGATGGGTGGCGGCAATCGTATTGCGATGGCACTGTCGCAGTTTGCAGCATTGTACGATATGTACTATAACGTGCCAGACCTTGCAAGTGCTGGATTTATCCAATGGTCTCCTCGTGATATATCAAATAGAACTTACAAAGTTCTTTTGACTTCATTGACGGTGGGCGGTAGCGATGGGATTACCCTGGATCATCTGGTAAAGACCGGATCAGGCTGGGTTCACGAGGAGGTACGTCTGACTATGCGGCTCATTGAGGAGGTGGTCTAGTGCGCCAACTCCCTGACCTGCTCTCCGCCATTATGACCTCGCCGCAGCGGCAACCACGCTATCAGGTGGTCCTGTATGACATCCTCAGCAGTGGCGCCCCGACGATTACCCAAGTCGTCAATGGGAGTGCAGTGAGTGCGTTCCAGCTAGACGTCACCGCCTTCGTCCACGGCGGCGTGACGGTCGACGAACCAGGAGACCGCCGCGCAAGTCATGTCACGTTCTCGCTGTCCGACCACCTGGGCAGTTTTGATCCGGTCAGTGGCACGTATGCCACCTTTATGCAAGAGAATCAACTGGCCCATATTAAGGTGGGCGATGCCTCCGTCTCTACCAGTGATTATGTCGGGGTGTTTTTTGGTCATGTGCGTGGACAAGTCGGCTTCTCGATTGATCGCCAGTCGCTCCGTCGAGAAACGAGTGTGAGCCTCTACGGGCGCCGGGCAACGCCCCGGTATCTCAAGCGCCGATTTACGAGCCGGACCTATGATGCGGCAGTCGACTTTGGGACGATCTTGCTCGATATTGTCCGGACTGAAATGAGCCTGGGCGGGGACGAATTGGACCGATGGCCCGCACTGCTCGGGATGGTCACGCAGTTTTCCGTCAACAGCATCGTGGACCTGACGCCGCTGGAAGCCATAGACAAGGTGCTGGAAGCCCTCGGCATCACCAGCGATTTTGACGGCGATGGCAAGCTGAAAACGTACATTCGGGATATGCGCCGCGGGTATGACAGGCGCTACGCCAACCTCAATCTGATTGGCAGCGTCGAGATTCCCCAGGCTGATACGGAGACCTATAATAGCGTCAAAATTATTGGGCTCGATAAACAGATTACGCAACTGGACCAGGCCGAAGAAGCCCTCGCACGGGCCACTATTCCGGTGGGCTTCTGGCGTCCCTCCCATGAGGTCGATGTGTGGTGGAGCAATGACCGCTCTTTACGGGCACACAACACCATTATGGTCATCGAAACTAGTGTCAATGATGCGCTCATCGTGAGCCTCGGGACGGAAGAGTATGAAGAGACAAGCCCGTATGGTGGACGCATTACTGTGGGGATTGCGAACTTTCTGTTGACCCTCATTGCGGCGATTGTTGTGGTGATGGTGGCCTCGTTCTTTGTGCCGGATATCGCCCCGCCCTTTGGAGGGCCGAATATCCTTGTCGGCAGCATTCTCCAAAGTATTGCGCTCCAACTTATTCTGATGACACTGGCGATTCAATCATCTGGGGTCTATGAAATCCGTGGCACAGCCATCTTGCCTGTCTTCAAGGAAATCAGTGCCGTGTTGACCATCGAGGGGACACCCGATTACCTGCTCAATCAAAAAGAAATTAAGAACGATTGGATCAATTCCCAGGAGCATCTCCTCGACATCGCCATGATCGAATTGCTCTTTGAAGCGGCACAGGGGAAGCCACGCGATGTCACGGTGGTTGATGATTACAGCTTGGAAATCGGCGACATAGTGCAGATACCACTTGGAACGAATCCTCTACGCATCTGGATAGATTCTTTGCGCAGGACATTGACGAGAGATGAGGTGCCGATGCTGCAACTCAGCGGCTACGTCGTCCCTGAAGGGGCCTTCTAGCGCCCACAAGCCAGAGAGGATACTGTTATCCCTAAAGATCTTCTTCGCATCCTGCTTGCCGAGCATAGCCGTGCCCAACAGGAGGACATGACGGGCCAGATCATGTCGCCCGTCACACTCATCCCGTATGACAGCATGGGGAGCGTGATGCCCGTGGCGCATGTGGTCCTGAATACGCCTACCGGCATCGTGTTGGTGTGTAACGTGCCGGTGGCAGCGAATAATAAAGTGATGGACCATGCGGCGCTTGGCTCGCCGGTCCGTCTCAAACGCAGTCTGACCGGACGCCTGGAAATTATTGGCCTCGACAAACGTGCCCCAGGGACCTTGTATAACTATACGATGGCGATTTCGACCGGAATATTAACCTCTGGCAATGTGAGCGCCCTCAGCGGGCGCGCCCTCACCTATGGCGAACTGGCATCAGGCACGAGCGCCGGCTATGGGGATACGCCATATGGAGCCATGGGCGTGTTTAATGGCTCAAGTACGTTACTGATGTTGGTATAAATCTTCTCGCATAAAGCATGATCGCATGGCTATTACGCTGAATAGATTTACTGCTGGACAAACGACATACATCGCCGCTCACAATACCAACGCAACCACCATCGAGACGGCGATCAATGCGCTCCAGACGGCCACCACCATTGGCACCGCAGGCACGGGCGCCACGACGGTGGGCTTCCAGGAATTGTGGGATCGGAATGGCCTCGTCGGGGCCTCATCCTTCCCTGTTACCTGTGCGACCTCGCTGACGCTCTCCGTGGGCTCTGGGGCTGGGTGGATTTTGGCTCAGCAGGTCTTGCCGCGTGCTACGAGTGCCCTCACGCTCAACTTCTCCGGGAAAGGGTCTGGCGTCTACGCCATTATCCTGGATGCGGCTGGCGGCCTCTCGATTAGCGCCCTCTCTGCCACCGTCGCAGGCTCCTCACTCCAGATATACTCCATCCAATTTAACGCACCCGATTTTGCGTCTGCCGCGCGCCTCGTCCCTATCCTGATGCAAGGCGATGACTGGAACCGCATGCTGAGCTCGACCCAATACG
>ERZ1292644.1174-Hain-H14-01um-R2-1174-length-14178-cov-7_pt1 | contig 14178 bp, 18 predicted proteins | sample MGYA00564402_ERZ1292644 | MGnify/ENA primary metagenome ERZ1292644 (study PRJEB36523, sample SAMEA6512644) | groundwater metagenome | collected 2019-01-09 | study: AquaDiva: Metagenomics assemblies of 32 groundwater samples
CAAAATACCCGACGCCAATCGCAAAGCTGGCCGCGGCAAGACTCTCAGCCGTAAAAGGCATGCCCAACATATCAGTCGTGCTGCCGGTTCCCGAAACATTGATCGTCAATCTTCCCGCGATCGAGATCAAACGCCCAATCTTGGTATAGCGGCCAATTTGAGTGGTGTAGGTCGCGTTACCCCCTGTATTGGGCGTCCACGTTCCTTTCTCGTAGTCATCCAGCACATTCGCGCCGGCGGAAGTGACTTGCACTGCAGGAAATGCGATGTTTCCACCGAACGAAGTGATATGCCCACTATCGTCTACAAGGAATAGCGACGAAAGGCCATCCGGAGTCAACCGCTTCTCGCCTGTAGTTGACAGCCACGTGCCGGCAGTTGTCTGAACGCAATTCCATCTTAAAATAGGCACGACAGGAACGCTAGTCCGCCCCGTAGTCGAATATAGGACTGCCAAGGAATCGGCTCCACCAGCTCCGCCCTCGGTTGTGGATGACCGAACGGATTGAGTTCCGAAATACGTACCACTAATCCCTAGCTCTAGGACGCCCGCATTGTCCAAAAGGTAAACATAAATCAGCGTGGTCGCCCCATTCGTCGTCCCAAGCGTCGAACCAAAAGAAACCGTCAGCGTGAGCGGCGATGTGCTCTTACGAATCGCGTATGTGCCGTCGAGGGGATTGCCCTGCGGCATACGTGCAAACAGAGCATTGGACGTGCTCAGTGCAACATCGTTCATCCCTGTAATAGTGATAGTCAACGCACTCGCAGCGACAGACAGCGCGACCTTACCGTTAATCATCGGCGACCCGCTCATGGCGAACGGAACACTAAGGGGATTGCTTGCCGTCTCTCCGATTATAAAGTCGCCAACAGCATCCGGAGTGGAAATCGCGGGGATGCCAAGACTTGCGCGCGCTGTCGCCCCACTCTCCGCCACCCACGTCGAGCCATCACCGACTATAAAGTTCCCGTCTGTCGTAGCCAGCTCTAGCATTGCAACGAGATTGGCATGCAACGCCATCGACGTGCCGGTGATGGTCAGCCCGGTGCCGAGCGACAGCCAATCCAAGTCTCCGGCTGAATCGTCCCAAAAAAGGATACGGTCAGCGTTCGGATCGGACAGGTCATTTAGCGACCCGATCATCCCCTGCGCGCCGGTTCCACCGGCCGCACCTGAGCGATCAATTCCGTGGGGAACGGCCACAGCTAGCCCCCGTTACCTGCCAAATGGTATGAAAAGCTTTTCATCGGGAGTAGACTCTTCCTCGTCTACGACCGGCAGACCATCCGAGTCCACGTGATCGTATTCGAGATTTAGCCGCATTTCCTTGGCTTCCCACTCCGAGTCAAGCACTAACAACGGTGCGCTCGGATTAGACCGACAGCGATAGTAATTCTTCATAGCGACGCTCCTTATGACGTTAGGTCTTAGTGTAGTAGATGTACGCGACAACCGTGTTGCCCGTAACGTCTATCGATACGCCCGTAGTAAACTCCACGGGCGGGTTGAAGTCTGACTGCACGAATCTGTCAAATTCGGTGGCAAACTCTTCATTCGTTGACAGGGCGATTTTAATCAACGCCGCATTGCTGGCGTTGGTATCGTCGTGGATATTCGCGCTGACGACGTTTGAACCGTCGCTAATCAATATGACTTTGTGAATTAGAGCGATGACACTGTTTGTTACCAAACCGTTACTAGCGGCAACGCTATCCGCTGTAACACGTAGCACTCTACAGTTATCGTAGTGAGACATGAGTTCTCCGAAGTGGCCTATTCAGCCGAAAGGGTTGCCATTTTAACGCGGTATTCCTTACTGCCAGAATGTCCGAGGCAGATGGTCGGGTCAAGCCAAATTTTGTGTCCAAGAGCGCGCAGATCGTCGTAGAAGCCGCCGTCCTCGCCACCGGCATGCAGCTTTCCGTCTTCGTGCCGCTTACGCGGACGATAGAAGGCGTCGATGATAATGCGCCCGTTGCCATCGTGTACCATCCACTCCTTCGTTTTCGCAAAAGCGTCGATGATGTCCCGGCGCACGCAGCAAAAGCCGAGGCCGGTGCCGACAATCTCCACGCAGCCTGACGAGTGCGGCTCGGCGTCTTCAACGAAATTGATGATGCATTCTTCCGGCTCCCGTTTTACCGGGTAAGACGCGCAGACCACGCCAAGGTCTTTCGTCAGGCGCAGCACTCGAAAGAAGTCTTCAGGGCGCCAAGAGATGTCGCTGTCGATCCAGAATAGAAACTTTTCTTGTTCTTTGAGGTAATTCGTCAGCACCACGTCGCGCGCTATGCACACATCGGACGACCCAGCAACAGCATGAATATTCAACGACACTCCCACTAAGGCGGCGGCATGCGTTGTGCGCGCCAGCGACATCGTGAATCGCCACGGATTGTAGTCGCCGCACGGCAGGCCGATGCCTACCGAATATTCTTCTCTCATGTTCGCTCCTTGTTTAGCCGAGCCATCCTATAGGCGCGTAAACCGTCTTAGCTGCCGCAGCGGAGGTGCTAGTTCCTACGCCTTCGCGAACAAGGCCGCCTACGCCGCTTACGGCACTGGTGCCAATGATGGCTCCAAGTGCGGCGGCAAGCGCAGCAGCTACGCCGCTTACGGCACTGGTGCCGGCTACGGACCCTGGTGAGGCAACAGTAGCGCCGCCTACGCCACTTACGGCACTGGTGCCGGCTACGGACCCTGGTGAGGCAACAGTAGCGCCGCCTACGCCGCTTACGGCACTGGTGCCGGCTACGGACCCCGGTGAGGCAAAAGTAGCACTGCCTACGCCGCTTACGGCACTGGTGCCAATTGCAGAGGCTACCGACCCGAGATTAGCGTTTTCACCGTCGCCAGTTACCGCACTGGTTCCAGCAGCGGACCCAACCACAATTACGGTAGCGCCGCCTACGCCACTTACGGCACTGGTGCCGGCTACGGACCCTGGCGAAGCAACAGTAGCACCGCCTACGCCGCTTACGGTACTAGCGCCAGCACTGGTGCCGTCGGCTGCTGTTACGCCACCTGCTGCCGTCGCCGTCAAGGCAATTGTTATGAAACACTTCTGAGCTGCCGCCGCTAGTGTGACTGTCGTCGCAGCGTAACTTCCTGCCGTCGCCTTCGCACCCGTCGCTGCCCCGATCCCCGCGCCGGTTCCCACGCCTGTGGATACAGATGACGTGTTATCCACGCGCTCGGTAATGCTCGCCAGATCGGCGTTCGTCCACGCGGAGAAGTTTGTCGTCCCCGTCGAGTCCGGCTGGTTCGTGGCCATGATGGCCGCTACCAGACAATCAGCCAGCGTAGTCGTGTCGCCAGTAATGGACCCGGCGGTATTGGAAGTCGTATCCGTACCGCCGCTGGTCACGTCCCATGGGTTGCCGCTTGTACGCACACCGCTGACGGCGATGATGCGACCAAGTTGATGATTTCCCGAATCGCTGGTCGTCGGCGACGTAGGATTGTTCTGAGACGCCCGCGCCCAGAACACCGTCAGGCGCACCTGAGCTGCAATGTTCTGCGGCGAATCTGCAACCTCGGCCCAAGTTTCCGTGCCGCCGGAAACAGTAATAGCCTCTCCGCCGTGCGTCTTCAGAATACAGAGCAGAATGTCGTTCGTAAGCACGCCAGAGGGCATTCCCGGCGTGATAGCGGCTGTACCCGAGGCGACGGCACCTGCGGCTCTGAAAACTGGCACCGCCATATTATCTTTCCTTCTAGGACATTATTTACACCACCACGCGGAGAAGCACTAGGTCGTTGGCCCAGAAAGCCATAAAACTAGTTATTAGTCTTCTGTAATCGTGCTGGTCGTCTTTAGCCGAGGAATAACGCCAGATGTAACTACAATGTTCGGCGTGACCGTGCCGCTATAGAGGAGCTTGTTTGCGGTGCCTGTGCCCACGCTAAAGTGAGTTACCGTGCCACCCGCGCCGCCGGTCATCTCACCGAAGTCGATGTTAGCGACCGGACTGACCGAGTTGCCCGTCACCGTCCAGCCGCCGGTTGTGCGAGCGACTGCAATGCGGGCGTAGCCCGTATACGCAATCTCGCTCGTCAACTGAGTGCCAGCTTCGCCAGGGTCCGCAGTGTGCAGTGCAACTGTTAAGGTTGTGGCCGGGGACGTTGCGTCGTTATCCGCTAGGTCCGCGATTGCAGTTGCATTGAAGATAAGCGCCAAAACATCAGTTTCGTATGTATTACCTTTGCTCATGATAGATAACCCTTATGTGTTCGATATAACAGCAATTTTCTGCCCGCCTTCCGCCCCAAAAAATTCCGTTTGATTTTCCGCCAAGCGTCGAGTATTAACCGTTGCTGTCGGGTTGCGCCCAATAGCAACAGAGCAAATGGCGTCCGTGTGAACGCGAATTACGCGAGTCATGGCGTGAAAAGCGTTGGAGGACTGCACGGAACTCCCCCCAATCGCTACAGTTTGCTCCGCTAAAGGCGGCTCGCGTGATACGTTGAGGTCAATTGCCGTGAACTCCGCGATATAGACTTTCGCCATAGCGGATCACAAGAAAAAGGGATGAGGGCGGTTACGGCCCGCCCTCGAAGCCGTGATGCTTAACCGCTGAACGGTGTAGCCTGAGCACCCGAGGTCGTAAATAGACCGAGGATGACCCGCCACTGATCCGGCGCAGTGTCCATGACCTTCAGATAGTCACCAACACCAAAACCGCCCGTTGTGGTTTGATTGAGCGTGATGATGTCGTTGGTCGTGGACGCAAACGATACCAGCGTATTAGCTGATGTCATTTGAAAGATGACGCCGACGAACTTGTTGCTAGGAGCGGTGCCCACCGCATTGATGACGATGTTTGACGTACGGGCTATGGTAGACAGAAACTCGTACACGTCGCCCGACCCCGTTGCGCGGGGAAGGTTAAGCGTATAGAGTCCTGCCGCACTGATTGTTAGCAAACGGTTAGCGTGTTCCTCTGCGGTAAGAGCTGTCGTGCCCGCTGCCAAAGCAACGCGCTTCCCGGCCCCACCTTGAGGGAAAGTGCCTTCAGATTGACGAGACATGGTAAGGGTTCCTTTATGTGAGTGAGTGGGGAAGACGGAGCCGGGATGGCCCCGCCTTTTACCTACTCGTTACCCTTACGCGCTCGGCATCGCTAAGGCAATACCACCTGCATCGTACACTTCCCCAAAGCCGAAAATCGTATCGGCCGTGAGCAAGGTCGCCAGGTATTCTTGCTTGTATTGCGTCTGAACGCGCGGGCCGGAAACTTCAGCCAGCACAACCGCATCTTCATGCGAAAGCAGCCCAATGCGGACTGTAGTCCCAAGAGACGGGGTAGGCGTGTTGCTCGTCACATGCACGGAAACACCGTACACCATGCCGAGTTTGCCGTTCAGAATAGGTTTGCCGTCGCCCGAAAACGCTTGTTCAGTAAACCGCGCAAGGCCCATCATGACGCGCCGACCAACCGGGGGAACGACCAAGTAGCGGCCATTCATCGGCATATTGGCGTCGTCAAGAATTTGAATGACCCGACGGATACCCGCATCCGTGATAGCCGTTGAATTCGCGTTGCCAGCGGCATCCACGAAAGCAGTCGTACCATCACCAGCGATAACAGCACCATTCCATGCAGGACCGGCCGCACCGCCGTTAAGCGTTTGGAACGCGGTAAACAGTTCCGTGTCAACCGCATCAGCCAGCGCGTAGCCGGCGTCGTCGGTGTAGAACTTGCGAAGAGAAGGATTTGCTTGGATCGTCACAACGTCTTCGATGAGTCTCGAATATTCCCAATGACTCGTCAAAAGAATCTGAACGTCGTTACCGCTTTCGGTAATCGTTGTGACGATAGTGTTTGCAGCTTTGCTCGATGCCGCGCCACGGGCTGGGACGGGTAAATTCACCGCGTTTCCCTTCTTTCCCTTCACGTTGAGGCGTCGTACCAGTCCAGCTAGGACGAGGTTTTGCTTTTTCGCGGCAAAAATCTCGTCCGACCAAATCTCAGGTACAAAACCTGCGGTATCGGCATTTGTTAGAATTACGTTACTTCCGCCAAAAGCCATGTTGGTTTCCTTTAGAGGTTGATTGAGAAAGACTGATTTGCGGTTATCGCATCTTATCGGCGTAAAGCCGGGACGCGGGAAACCTTATCGTCTCCCCACATGCCTCAGAAAAAGCAAATGGAACGGCGCGGAAGATAGGCCGGAGTGGCGCTTACTTGCCCGACCTACGCTCGGAAGAGAACTAGAGTAAGTCCTCGAAAACTAAGTTGTTACTACGGCGGCGATTGGCGTCTGCCAGCATCGGCCGCGTGTTCTTATAATTGAATAAGAACTGTTGATTCGTTGGATCACGCATATCAAGCGTGGCCAAAGGAATGCGATGGTCAACGTGCCATACGGTTCCGTAATTTTCCCAGGTCATACCCGGCTGAAACTGTTCTTCAAGGTATGACCTGTAAAACACCATCGATGGCACACCTAGAAGTGTAAACGTCGATGCTGCTTTACGTGTTTGCTTCAACAGCGTCGCCATACGGCACCGCAAATTGCTGAGTAATGCAAACCCCGGATCAGCGTGGTATCGCTTTTTCTTAGTCGCGTTATATTGTGCGCGGTATTTTGGTCTATTATGCCGCGCAGCGTCTCGAACGCGAAAATCGGCATTCGTGTGATAAGTTTGCCGATATCGGGCCAGATTGCAGGCGGTACAAGACCTATTGGCAACATACCGCTCACCATCCAATTCGGGGTGTTTGGAGCACACCTTTCCGAAGTAGCGCTTAGCCCGCTCCATACTATAATCTTGTAAAAAACAGGGCAATCAGCCCGCGCGATAAAAATTTACAAATAAATCAAACCTTTAGCGTAAACTTCGCCCGATTCCGAGCTTTTGCAAAGTGCCCCAGCAGCCCATCTCCGTGTATGGTGCAGTGCAGCGAAGCCCTCCAACAGAGAAATTGCTCGGCAAGCAACAATCCGTGGAAAAACAGCTTCGTACCCTCGAATTTTCGCCCATCCACGTCAATCAGCAAACGCTGATCGGGGCCGTGCGGCACCCCCCAGTGCCTTCCCGCGTGCGTATTGCCATCTGCCGCGCAACCGTATTCAATTCCCACCCAATGCTGGTCGCGGTAGCCGTTCAAGTAAGCCCACTCAGCCGCCTGCACACCCACGTCAAATCGCGGCTGCATAGTCGCGTAACAGGGGTCCAACTTCACGTGCTCTTCTATGCCCACATGAAACATTTGTGGGATAATCCCCCGCGCCTTAAGCATTAAAGGGTATTGCGGATAAATATGCGAGGAAAGCATGTACTGCACGCCCTGCTGTGGACGTACCATGAATTCCATCTTGTGCTTGCGAGGGTCTAAGTCCATGTGGTACGTCGGCTTCAGCCCCCTGTCCAGCAAGAATTCATGCGCTTTGCTGGTGGAGATGATCGTATCGAAGTCCTTCAGCCGCGCCCACGTTTGGTTTAGTGAGGGGCCATATCCAACAACCGCAATGCGACCTTTTGGCGTCCTGTCAAACGTCACGGACGGCAGCTTTAGCTTAACGTTCTCGACACGATTCGCATAGACATCCGCCATGCCTTTGCGGTCTACCAGCGTGCCCTCCATGCTCAACTGCCGGCAGGGAATGACGATCATGGCAGAATCAAACATCCCCGCTTACCTTCAATGATCGGCACGATGTAGTCGCGCTGCATCGCCTTGCGTGGCCCCTTCAGGTGAACAAAGTAGGCATCGGTCGGTGCGTAGACATCCGGCGACCAGTTGTACTCCGCGTGCGGAAATACCTTGATAGCGATTTCATCCTTCAACGCCATGTAAGTGTAGCCGAGTGCTAACTGGTAGGCATACCATGCAGGGAAGTTTCCCGGAATATGGGATGCGTACTCCATCGCCGTATCCAGAAACCGCTGCGCGCCGGGCGTGTCCTTCACGAACATCACACCAGGATTGAATGGCATCATCGCCCACTTGTCCTTAGCATCGGGAATGCCGATGTCAAAGTCCGCCTCAAACGGATCACACCGCTTATTGCAAACCACATCCGCTTCAATGTAGACGAGATTTCCGCGCACGGTGCGTCGCGTCTTGGCGTAGAACTGAGCCAGCACCAACGAAACGTAGTCTACCTTAGCGATCTGAAACTCCGACCACGCCAGCGGACAGTCGGGATAGAGGACGTTTGCAGCCAGCTTCATGCCGGTAATAAGATACGTCCATGCCTGTTTCTGCGCATTAGCCTCCGGCGACCACAGGAAGGCCGATGCAAAAGTAAACGGGCAGGGCCGTGGCTCTGGAGGTGAGCCGGCCTCGTACGGATGAAGAATATCCCGCTGCCCGCTAATGCGGTGCGGACTTGCGTCCTTCAATTCCTCCCGCGTCTCAGCCGTGTAGCGGTCAAGATCAGCGGGAGTCATCAGCGGACTCGGTTCTCTAGGTACGCTTTAGTAATTTCATCACCCATCAACTGATAGCGGTCGGGGTCGGTCTGCATCAGCTTGATGATATCCGCACGCCGATAAATCTTGCCTTCGCCACCACCCTGCGGAGTGCGCGGCGTAGCGTTGCCACCCGTCGGCACCCGTGCGGCGGCCTTATCAGCGGCCAACTTAGCGGCAGCTTTATCGGCAGCTAACTTGACAGCGGCGTCATCCTTAGATGGGACTTTCACGGCCTGTAGCTCCTTCCACGTGCTAAACAAGTCATCCGCCGCCGCAAAATCGTAGCGTTGATGCGCTCGGAGTAATAGCTCCTTGCGAACCGAAGACTTGACCACCCAATTCTGAAAGTTTTCGTCCGCCATGACCGCTGACGCGTCCGGGTGCGCGGCGTTGAATTTGGCCGAGGCGGTCTCCATGTGGCGCTGCACTTCACGTGCTTCAGCGTTGCGCTTCGCACCTTGCAGCTCCTTGACCAATGGGTGCTCTGCCACGGCGCGCTTAATGGCTTCTTCCGGGTTGGTGAAAAAGTCCACCGCGTCCGGCGCCTTTGGCTCTTCTTTTGCCTCCGCCTTTGGCGCAGTTGCCTTCATGTGCGCCTTGATGTACGTGTCGGCGGTACGTCGCAGGTCGCCGAGTTCCGTGCCTTGGCGCCCGATGACCGTCTGCGCTTCCTTGTACATCTTCGCCAGTTGCGCGGGCGTCTTGCCCTTCAAGTCTTCAGGTATTTCATCCGCATCCGACTTAACTTCCTTCACCGCTGCCTGCTTCTTAACGGGCTTCGATTTCTCTTCCTCGACTACTTCGGAAACACCTTCCGGTAAGTCATCCTTGCCGGTTACATCCGTGTATTCCACGTCAGCATCCGCAACGTGAAACTCTTCCACGACTTGCGCGCCGTCTGCATCTACTGCTGGTGCTTGCTTTTTAGCCATTGGCCTTGTCCTTTACTACTAGGGGGCGGTTAAGGGAACGGTATCGGCTGCCCGTATGGACCGACGCCGGTAGTGCTATCTCCAAGTTCCGTGATTGTCTTTGTGCTTCTGCTCCTGCCGCATTTTCTCTTCGCGCTTTTTCTCCCACTTCATTGCAGCACTGGGAAAATCGCCGCTACAACCTTCGAGTTGACTACGAGGGGCCGCGAGTAATCGCGTCGCTACTTTGTTGCAAATTGGGCACGTGATACTGCGCTCATCAGCCCGCACCATCGCTTCGTGCGTATGCCCGTCATCACACTGAAAATCAAACAGTCTCAGTCCCATCGTCATCCGCTTTCAGTTGCTCGTATGCAGCAGAAATTATAGCCGGTTGTCCGGCGATCAACTTGAGAATGTCGATCTGCCCGCGCCGAAAACATAGCTGCTCCATTGTCTCAATGTTCTCGATTGTGTGCGCGGCTTCGTACACCTTTTGTAAATCCTCTTGCATGTACTTCCAGCCGGGTGTCACAAACATAGACTCCATCGACTCGTAGTAATGCTGGAGGTCGCGGTCTTTCAACCCTCGCTGTGTTTCATCTGTCATAGGTCGCTCCTTCGCTCTCCGTTATATGGGTTGACGCCGGGAATCGAACCCTGCCTATAAAGTTCACAGCTTTATGTGCTACCACTACACTAGCGCCAACATAGTCGGGGGCCGGACAGCCCGGAGGCCGCCGGAAGCGCGGGAGCGAATCGCGCCTGCTTCCCCCTATTATATGTTATGTAATCCTCGCCTTCCTCGTCCTCCCCGTCCCACAGCTCTTCATCGGGGGGATACTTGGGATCAAGGCTACGAGGTATTGGTTTTTTCATAGATTTTCTGCACCTAGCATCGGCACCGGCACGTCCACTTGCACCGGCTGCGGCACTTTCACAATCTCAACCTTCGGCTGAGTGCCAGACTTAGCCGCCCGCTCCTGCGACTCGGAGATACGCTCGTCACTGGCGATTTGCGCGGCTTCGAGTTTCAACTCCGCGACGCGCATACGGCGGTCGAACTCTTCGTCGATTTGCTGCTCAGGTGTTTTATAGATACCCTTCAACGCAACCTTCTGCGCTTCGATCATGGGTCTTGTCTGCTCCGTAATCGCCTGCGCATCATAGAGTCGCGCCTGCGCGCGAAGCCGCGCCGTCTCAGCCGCCTTCTTGGCGAGTTCCAGCTTAGCATCGGCCTGAGCGAGCATCAGTGTTACCGGGTCCATTGCCGGCTGCGCGTTCGGGTCCACAGACGGTGCCTGCTCCATCTGCTGCACCTTTTGCAACTTCGTATCCAGCGCGGCCAAAATCGCATCGCGGTCTTGCATACCACTGTTCGCCACTAGTCCCTTCAAAATCAGCAACTGTTCGCTGGTATTCGGCTGCATGGAGTTAAGCAACTGCACCAGATTCGCAGACTCGTACTCCCGTTGCATAATACCCATCGTGGACGAGATATTGAACCGGAAATTGATCGGCGTATAGCGACCGGGACCGGCGTCGTACTGCATGTAGCGCGCCATGAGTTTGCGCATCGCGGGGACCAGAAAGCGGTCAATATAGCGCATCAGTGTGCGTTTGTTGCGCTTGACGATAGGCGCCAGCGCCATAGACACCGCACCGGAGCGAGCTTCTCCGCCAACGCCCGCACGTGCCATTGCGGTCGCATCCATCGAACCAGTCGCGCGCTGCACTAACGAGTCGAGCAGTTGTACCTGCGCGGCAGAGTTCGCGTCCAACTCGCCGAACTTGAATGGCTTGAGAATTGTCGACGGATCACCGGAGAGCAACAGCGTTTTGCCGGGATAGACCTCGAACTTAAAACCGCGCGGCAGACGCGAAGCGTCGAGCGCCATCATCGGTGCGGCGACATACGCCATTGCATCTATACGGCTGCGTAGCTCCGCGTCCAGCATCTTCTGTGAAGTCGCGCCCTTCTCGCACACACCCCGGCCATAGAATCGACCAGGCACGATGTCCCACTGGTAGGCCACTACCGGGCGGTCTTTCATCATGTCCGGGTTTTCAACCGCCTTCAGCAAATGCTCTTCGTGGGCGATCACGACTCGCGCCTCGACCATTTCTCCACTCAACGGGTCTTTGGTATCATCTGATACCGTCTCAGGGGGAAAGAGGTCGGCAGTTTTCTCTTTAGGGAAAAGCAGTTCCTTCGGAACTAGCCCGTAGTATCGAATCACGGGCACTACATCTTCCATCCACGGATTCTCACCCTGCGGGTCTGGTTTGATTTCGGTATCGGGCGACCCCGTGCCAAGACCCTTCACATCTTTATAGTCTCCAGCAGTGATTCCCTGCCGAATGATATGACTGCCAACGTCTTCTTCAACCGCCACGCCCAGCGCATCATCAATGTTGCGCGCCGCTGGGTCGATGATAAAGTTGCGGGGATTAACCGACTTCATTACCGGGCACTCGTACTCCTTCTCGGTTACGACAGGTTGCGGTGTCCCTATCGGTTGCCCCGTCGCTGAGTCTATCCCGGGCACGGACATGCTTATCTCGCGCACAATCTTTTTCTCCAGCACTATTTCCCCGATACCAGTGCCGTAGACAGCGCCGTTCGTGGTAATCTCCGAACACTGGCCGGTAAAGTCGGTGCGAGCGATGTCTTCCTTGAACAGCACTTCGTTCGCATCGAGTGCCGCGCGATCTATTTGCGTATCGCGCGCTTCCGGCCACAGGTCAAAGAAATCACCGCGTCCGAATACCGCTTCTTCAATTTCGGCACAACCGTTTTCGACTGCTTCTGAAAGTGCGGGGGAGATAATCTTGCTGCGCTCAGTCTTGCGCTGCTTTTCTTCCTCCGAGAAAATCGCGCGCCACAAGCGCTCGTACATATCCCACTGCTTAGAATGGTTTGTATCACGCTGGGTCCGCCAGCGGGTAACGCGCCCCATTACCCATTCCACCAGCGCAGCGTCGGATGACTTCGGCGTTTTTTCTTCGTCTGCCGCTACATCCTCGGCATTGGATACGATGGTAGCTTCTTGCGCTACGGCTTGAATAGTTTGCTTTGCCATGTGTGTCCTCAACTTGTTATATTTCATTTATAAACAAGTTATAGCTTGTATTAAAATCCTACGGTTGCGTCCTGCGGCTTCCAGTAATCTTCCACGTCCTCAAAATCCTCAACCATGCGCCCCTGCGACAATTGCGCTATGTAGCTCAGCGCATCCGGTATATCGTCATGCACCATCTTGGACGGGAACTGCGTCAGTTGATCTTCTGCTTCCGCGTTCCACAGTGCGCGGAGAAACTTAATCTTCCCATGCTCGAAGCGGCCTTGTAATGCCCACACAATCCGCTCGTTCTTTATGCGGTTCTCATGGGTAAGCGGCACCGGGCGTGAAAGAGATAGCGTTCGGCGCCGGGCTTCATCCTCGATGTACGGCATGACTGCGTTAAACAATGCTCCTCGTTCGATGCCCCATGCTGTCGGCTGCGTTGTTTCCACGGCATCGACAATGCGAGCGGCGGTTTCCTTCACGCCCCATCGACCTTTTTGCACGTCCTTCACGAACCACTCGTCATCGCCGTCCTTCAGCCGAGTTGCTTTGGCGACGACGATTACATGCTCGTCTAGTAACTTCTGCTTGGAAGTGACTGCCTTTTCCAGATCAGCAAATCCCGCCAAGTCCACCGCGACAAACCACTGTCCGTCCTTCGGCTCATCCGCTGCATCGACGATCTTCAGATGCTCTGATTTGAAGACGCCGCCGGAGCCTGTAGCAAACGAAGCCCGGAATTCCTTATTGAACGCGGCGGTGGACATTGTGCGTCGTGCCGCCTCAATTTCCCCGACTGGCAAGTATGGATTCAGAATAGATTCAAAATGCCATGCCTTCCAATCAGGATCATTACCCAACCGCGCATGCTCGTAGATCGTGTAGAAGTGGTTGCGCCCAGAGGGCGTGCCAATAAACATCGCGTGACCCTGCGAATCCGCCAGCGCGGGGCGGATAATTTCGTTCCACACGAAAGGCTTCATGGACGCATACTCGTCCAACGCCGCGAACCATAAGCCCGGTCCCCGGAGCGTATCCGGGTTATCCGCGCCCTTCACTCCAATCAGCACACCGTTGTTCAGCGTGATGATACCCTCATTTACGTTCGTATTAACAATGACCGGATACAGCTTGTCGATCAGTTGCCGCCAATAGATTATTTTTGCTTGTGGCTGCGTGGGGGCAATGAGGTACACCGGCTGCCGCAGCAAGTTTCGTTCGTCCAGTGCCGCGCAACATGCTTCAGCAATTGCCAGATGCGACTTGCCAAACCGGCGGCCGGCAACCACGATGCGAAAGCGCGTGGAGTCCTTGTAGACCTCCATTTGTGCGTTGTGGAGGCTGAGGTTAATCTTGATGTCATCCACGCTCCCTCCACGGCACAATAACCTTCCACCATCGCATACCTGCCCATCGCGGCAACTTTGGCATGAATTGCCGTCCCCAAATAAGTCCGATTTTGTAGACGCGGTGCGAGCCTTGTTCACCCGCGTAATGGTAGTGCCCGAAGTGCTCTATATGCAACGCGATAAAAGGCGGGCGTCGCATAAACGGCACCGTCCAAATTTGATCGACCTTCACCCCAATCATGCGCGCTCCTAGACAGGGTGGTGCATCACTTCGTACGGCTCATACGTCGCTTGGAATATACCATCGCACACAGGGTAATACTCACCCGCAACGCCACGAACGATCCAGTTGCCTGGAAGCGCGGTCATATTTCCTTCTAACGTATGTATGCAAAGACGGCTGTTCGTATCAAAGGAGCCG
>ERZ1292644.994-Hain-H14-01um-R2-994-length-15784-cov-13_pt2 | contig 14170 bp, 23 predicted proteins | sample MGYA00564402_ERZ1292644 | MGnify/ENA primary metagenome ERZ1292644 (study PRJEB36523, sample SAMEA6512644) | groundwater metagenome | collected 2019-01-09 | study: AquaDiva: Metagenomics assemblies of 32 groundwater samples
GCCCGACCAGACGTTACACATGGAATAGCGAGACTGGCTGGTGCACCAGGTGTAGGATGAAGACAAACATCGTCTGGACTGGCCAGCCGCATAACCCTGTTACCCTGTTATCTTGAAAAGGAGAGACCGATGAGTCAACTACAGGCACTGATCGCGCAAGGATTTGATCGATCAAGCACGATCCCGTTTCAGCGCGCGTGGACCGTCCGTTGCAGTCAATGTGAGGCGTTGTGCATCAATGGCATCCCGACGCACGAGCATGGATGTCCTCACCAGGTGTACGAGTGTCGAGGATGCGGCGATATTGTTACGCGAACAGGCACGTATTGCGCTGACTGTCGATAGGTATTCATTCAGGCCGGCGAAGACCTTGGTACCCCTAAATAGGAGCTGTCGATGTCCACATCTCCGTCAATAGACAGCCTTCTAGGCAGGACGCTGTTTCTGGTCACGGCGTACGAAGGCGATGATGGCCGCGCGCGCTGGCGGCCGTTCATCGTGAGTGGTGCGGGCTGGCGTGTCGTCGCGTTCGATCCGAGGCAGAAAGGTGTGCTGACCGTGGAGCATACACAGGCACGCACGCGCTCGACGATCCCGTGGCTCGTGGTGAAGCGGGCGATGGTGCGGGGGCAGTGTGTGGTGGAGTAGCCAATAGAGAGGACGGGTATCAACATGAAGCTGTATCAAGTCACCGCCCAAATCGTGCGAGTCGTAAACGGCTGGCGCGAGTCAACTGGAGTGCCGATGTTCTGCCTTCGTGATGATGTGCATGGTTTGATTAGCGAGGCGAGTGCTGAATTGTTTGCTAGAACCATGCTCGCAGGTATTGCACGCGATCCGACTGTCGAGGCCATTCACATCACCATCTCGGACGAGTAGCCGGCTAGAACATTACATTGTCATTACATTGTAGTGCGTGGTGATGGAGTGTCGTACAGGAGTGTCACCAATGATCTGTTCTCTGTGTCCCACTATTCGGCTCAGCGATCGGCGCGCACCAGGCCACGGATGGCAGTGTCCGTGTTACGCGGTGCACTGTGCGCACATGCTGCGATGCCTGGACTGTCATCGCAGCCGGTACGCGCTTGAGCGCGATGGGCTTCTGCGCGATGGGCGGCCGACGGAATATGAGCATCGCATCGTGCAACACCCTGCCTAGTGGGGAGCGGAGCATGTCTGGCTCGCCAAGCATGCTCTGCCTTCCTACACCAATACCCATCCTGATCGACTGACTCGTCGAGTGCGCGCATCATTCGCATGCGCGTACGTAACTGCATACCTATCCACCGCCGCGCATACGTATACGACTGCATACGTATACATCCACGTGCATACATATGCACCAGGGGGTCACCCCGCGCGGGGGTGTGTGCCCGGGTTGGGTGTGCCGTCCCCCTGCGCAATTTTTTATTTTAAAATGTAGCAGCGCGTGTGTGCCCGAAGTCTATGACACACGTCGATCAGAGTTGTGCTGGGTGGAAGGATGGCGCGGGCGAGCGGGTAGCCGGGGCGAGGAGTTCGCGGTACAGGACGTAGCGCGGTTTGACCGTGACCAGCGAGCAGGCACCGACGTGATCGAGGTAGTGGACCTGCTCGACAAACGGCGGCAGCTCGGAGAGGCGCATGTTGGCTTTGAGGTCATCCGTGGTACCCAGGATCTGCCAGAGCCCGGCATACGCGCCGGTCGTGTAGACCAGGACGACGCGCTTATTGGTCGTTGGAGTTGCCGTTGTCATGTTTTCTTATCCTGGTCCAGGTTGGTCTTGATCTGGTTGGCCGTGTCAAGGCTCTGCCAGAGTTCCGCGCATGGCACGCGCTCGATACCATCATAATTGCTTGGATGCCTAAATGTTTCTTTGCATTCTTCGAGTGTGTCGCAAATCTGTAACTCCCGGCCGAGGTACTTGGTCTGTATCCCTTCAATCGGTACCAGGGTTAGATCATCTGGAGGCGGGGTAGTCGTTGACATAGAAGCCAGTACCTTTCAGGACAAAGTGCGCAGTGCTAGGAACGAGCCGCGCGGTGCGGCCGCATTGTGGGCAGGGAGTGGTTCGGCGCTTGGCAATCGTCTGCGCGTGCTCGAAGCGCAGGTCGCAGGTCGGGCAGTGGTAGATGTAGAGTGGCATCGGGCGCTGTCTATTTCTACACTGTAAAAGGCGTTCGGCGTAGAGGGAAATCGGCGATGTCAGTGGTGACAGCGTTGACGGCATCCATCCAGTCATTCCAGTCATCGGTACTCGGCCGGGGCGCGGGCAAGGTGAAGTCAACGTACAGGGATTGCAAGAACGTTTCCATCTCGTCCTTATCGGTGCCGATGAAATAGCGGTCGGTGCGCATGCGAAAGAACGGAGGTCGCGTGGCGCGACCGACAACAGGGAACTTCCATGCCGGCGTCTGCTCGGTGAAGCCGTGCCGATGCGGCGAGACACACACATCTTTGTCCACTTCGAAGATCATAGAGATTCCTCTGCCAGGCGTCGGAAGTCTTCTGCCGATGAGGCTGCTAGCATGTCTGGAGTGACGGCGATGGGACAGTTTCGACAGGTCCATACTTTGCTTGTCCTGTCAATGACCCACTCGTGACCATCTTCAGCACATCGCATAATTTGCTCCAGCTTGTGTGGCGCGTCTGGTGCGGGATAATCATTGTTAAACATTGAGGTACCTCCGCTTGTCAACCATGCAAGGATTGTGCCATACTACAGGTGGGAGGTGTGTCGGTGCCCAGGTCTCGGCCGAAACCCGCGTTTGAGCCAAATCTGGCTCTGCCTGCGGTCATCCGTCAGGCATTCAATCGTCCGGTTTCCTCGGTCCCTCCTCCTACCGAGCCCGCTGAACCCGCGCCGACCGCCTCCCAATCACTCGATTTGCCTCCATTGCCTGATTTGTCCACTACAGACAACGGGCATGCCGACCGCTTCCGACTGAAAGGATCGCAGGTCGCGCTGCCACCGATGCCCGCGCCTGCACATAACGTGCCGGGTCCAGCCATCAAGCACTTCCTGCGGGCAAAGAAGCGTGCGCAGGCGATTGAGATCGCCAAGCTGCGCCTGTACGGACACACCTACGAGGAGATCGCGGAACTGCTGCGCCCACGCTGGCGGCTGAGCGCGAACACCGTCCGCATGTATTTGTACGAGGCCGCGAAGGCAGGGCTGTTTGTCACGACCGATCCCAACGATCACCTGGAGTTCAACCTGTCGCACAAGATCGTGGACGTGATCGACCGAACGCTGTCTGATGCCACCAACATGCCCTCGTCGGCGGCGCGCAAGATGGCGGTCAAAACGGCCCAGGGTATCGGCCTGTTCAAGACACATGCCATGTCCAAGGCTGAGCAGAGCCAGCAAGCCACGCTGATTGGTATCAAGATCGAGCATGTGGGCGGCGAGGGCGCGGAGTCTCCACAGGTCAGAGCAGGTACGATCATGGGCACTCCGATGTATGTCGAGGGAGCTGTGGCGGATGTGGAACCGGCCAAGGAACCGGCCAAGGACGCGCCCAATGGCGAGTAGTTGGAACTCCTTTGAGGACCGCCAGCGGGCCTCCTCGGGAATCGAGCGCCGCGTGGATCGGGAAGTCGGCACTTGGCACTTGAACGTCAAGTTCCCCGTGAATTCTTACGTCACCATGTTCGGTGCGCTGCGATTTCGTGGCGATGCCGAGGGAAACCTGTGGCTGTCGATAGAAATGCCGGAGGATCGGCTGAGCGGCCACGTCTAACAGGAGAATATACAATGCATATGCCACTACCAACAACTGGAGACACCCAGGTGACTTGCGGATGCGGTGGCACGCCTGCGCCTTCCTCATCCCCATCTGTCTGTCCCGCGTGCGGCTACTGTCCGCATTGTGGACGCGGCGGGGCGCAGACGATCCCCTTCTATCCACAGACGCCGTATCCGTGGTGGGTGCCAGCTCCGAATCCGTGGACGACGATTATTTGTACGACTACGACAGGCGGCGGGGCGCAGACGATCCCTCCTCAACAGATGCCGTTATCCACACTTTCAGGGCTCGCCGTGGACGACATATATTTTTAATCACGATACCGGGATAATCACCGCCGGTTAGCTGTCAAAAGGGATATATGCCTTACACCGAAGTCCTGCACAAGTTCAAGCGCGGCACCCTGCGCAGTGGCAGCGCGCACGGACCCAAAGTGACCAATCGAAAACAAGCCGTCGCGATCATGCTGTCAGAGAAGCGCAAGGGCCTGCATCCCTCGCTCAAGGGTCTGCGCGGGCGGCGCGCATGACCCTGTGCCTGTTGTGGCTCGCGGGTCTCGCGCTCGTTGGCGTGCTGATCTGTCACAGCATCGACACACTCATCTCACCCCGACGATGAAGGCGCGACGGTGAAGGCGATCCGACTCCCTCCGCACTGTGGCGACGACCTCGCCGTCCTGCTGCTCGACCAGGCACATCAGCAAGCGTTTATGGCCGCTCGCCGCCTGCGATGCTGCCTGCACTGTCGCACGATTGGATCGATGAACGAAGTCGGCTGTTTCACCTGTAGCAAGTGCGGGATCGTCCACACGTCAAACCTGACGGCTCCGCGTGTCTATGACAAGTTCCTTGTGCTATCTGGGCGCGGCGGCGGCAAGACGCTGATCGGCGCGCATGCCTGTCGCGAGGAGATGATGATCCCCAATTCGATTGGATGGGTCATGGGGCCGACGTACAAGATCCTGCATGACTCGACCTTTCCAACCCTGATCCGGCTGATTTCACCCTCGTGGGTCAAGGATTGGGATCAGGAGCACATGGAGCTGCACCTCAAAAATGGGGCACTCGTGGCGTTCCGGTCGCTCGAAGATCCTGAGCGTGCCCGAGGCCCACACGGTGTCTCGTGGGGCTGGCTGGACGAGTCCGCACAATGTCCCGAACGGGCCTACGACGTGTTCGAGCCAACGCTAATCAGGGCAGCTGGAATCATCATCTGTACCACGACGGTTATGGGCTACGACTGGACCTTCGAGAAGATCGAGAAGCGTGCGGCGAACGGGGAACCCGGCTATTGGGCATGCAAGTACTGGACCGAAGAGAATCCACTATTTCGATCTAATCCAGTCATGATGGCCAAGATCGAGCGGGCGCGCGCCACGATGTCGCCGGATTTCTACAATCAGGAATACCGCGCGGAACGGGCCAACGCGCAAGGACTCATCTACAGCGGACTCGTAGACGGACAAGTGCTGCCCACGGATGAGGCCATCCGGCGGCTGATTCCCGAGTGGCCTGCGCTCAGTCCGTCACGGCAAATCCTGATCGGCCTGGACTCCGGCACCGATCATCCGTTCGGCGCGAGCATGATCGCTGTGACCGAGGAGGGGCTGGTTGTCGTCGGAGAATATCTGCGCCGGATGCAGGCGTTCTCGCAACAGCTTCCGGCGATCCTGATGCACTTCGGGCTCAAGTTGCAAGCGCCAATTACGTGGGCCGCGAACAAGAACGAGGCCAACCTCAGACTGGAGTTCGGCCTGCTTGGCGCGTCTATCGTCCCGGTCGAGAGTCGGCAAGAAGTCGGTATTCAGCGCGTGCAATCCTGGTTGCACACCAAGCGGCTGTACTTTGCCTACACCTGCCCCAAGACCATCGAGCAGATGAAAGCGTATCGGTGGGCCGAGAACACCAACACCGATGGGCAGAAACGCGACAAGGAACGAGTCTTTAAGTTGAATGATGAGTTGCCGGATGGTCTCCGCTATGCCCTGATGTCGTGGCCGTTTCTGCCCGAGCCCGTGACGGCTCTCCGCACGCCGCGTGAACAGCAGCGATGGGATGCCTTCGATGACAAGACGCGGGCAGATATCGAGCGCATGCGAACATTTACCAAGCAGGACGACGCACGCACGCTCACCGAAGGCGATGCCGGCTACCCATTGGGCAACTTTTGGGGGAACAGCGAATGGTCGGCGTGGTAAAATACTCTAAGGACGCAAATCGCGTGCCAACACCGGGAGGAGGTGTACCATGTGGATGAATGCCCGCATATTCAATGCTCTCCAACTCGATCTCTCGACCACCAGGTTCGATCTCGCTACGTCACGGGCCGAAGCGCGCATCTTGTGCGAGCAACTCGCCAGCGCACGCACGACGATGGAATGGCTCTCCGTCCGCATTACACAGGTTGAGCACGAGCGCGCGGCCTTCATGCAGAAATTGACCGGCATCAGCATCATCACGCCATCGATCCAGTACACCGCGCCGACACTTGGGGCTGCTGGTCCGTTGGGTATGGCATCCGACCCCTTGGCCGAGCTGCCGAGCTTTCAAGACATGGGCGATGAGGCGGCCATCCGTGAGGGCGTGATGTGGAACGCGGATGGCTCTGTGCGGTACACGAAGTAAGGACTCGTATGGCCGAAAATTTCAATGAGACGTTCTCGCGCGGCGGGCTGCCGCCTGCTGTCGATGTAGAAGATGCCGTGGCGATTGCAGATGGCAAGCCAACTGACGACGGCTATACCGACGACGACCTGTTGGCGCTGTGGAAAGTCGTCAAGCGCGCGTGCTTCGAGGATTTCGTCTCGTTTGAGCGCCAGTGGCAGCGCAATATCCACTATCTCCTCAATCGTCAGTGGCTCGTCTGGTCGGAGACGGATAATCGGTGGAAAGATATCAGGGTGGCCAAGTGGATTCCGCGTCCCACCAATCCCGATCTCAAAAACGGCCTGCAAGCGATTCGCGCCATGCTGACTGGTATCAAGTCTGGCGTGAATGCTCGCCCCAACGGAAGCGCTGCAGAGAACGTCGCCACGGCCTACGTCTGCGATGAACTGCATCCGCTGATCCATGAGTCCCATCACATGAATGCGGTGATGACCGAAGCAGACTGGTGGACCATTGTGTGCGGGAATGCCTATGGTCATACCTACGTCGATTACGATCCCAAGTACGGCATCGTCGAGATCCCGGTCGAGCGATGTGTGGCCTGCGACCGATCCTACACATCCGACAAGATCGCTGAGGCCGGCCAGGTCTGTCCAGACTGCGGCGGGAACCAGTTTAAGCCCGATGGCGTCCAAAAGCGCCCGAAGGGTCGCCCGACGACGACAGCGCTCTCGCCGCTGGAGTTGGCCTTCCCGAATCGCTATCCGCGCTTTGAGGACATCCCGTACGTGGTGCGGAAGCGGTGGCGCGGGAAAACATGGTTCGAGGGACATCCGACGCTCAAAACGCTGGCGACGACCTTGAAGTTCTCCAAGTCATCCACTGACAGGAATCTGCAACTCTTTCGGTCGCTGGCCACGCAGAACGACATCGGCCTCTCGCCGGTCTACTGGAACGAAGGAACTGGCGGCGCGAATGCCGAGGAAGGCTTGCCCGAATACGAAGTCTGGTACAAGCCCTGTGATAAGTACCCCAAGGGGCTCGTGTTCCGTGTCCTGGGCGACTCGGGCGAAGTTATTGTCCACTTGGAGGAGGATGAGGGCATTCCCGGACCATTCCCCTACACCGACGCCGAGGGCAATCCCCTGTTCACGTTCTATCACATGGGCTACGAACACGTCGGCGGGCGTGTGCTGGCCTCCGGCGCGTTCGACCCGGCGATCCCGAAGCTCGATCAACTGAATCAGTGGGATTCCATGTATCAGATGGGGTTCCAGCGGACAGCGAATCCTGTGTGGCTCAAGCCGAAGGGTGCAGAAATCCAGAAGATGACAGGCGAGCCGGGCATGGTCATCGAATGGAATCCTCTCGTGCTCGACGGGAAGGGCAAACCCGAGCGCATCAGTGGTGAAGGGATGCACAGTTCCCACTTTGAGATGCGGAATCTCATCAAAAAGGACATTGAGGAAGCGTTGGGGACATTCGAGATTATGAAGGGCGGGAAACCGCCGGGGGTCGAGAGCTTCGCCGGGCTCAATCTGTTGGTGGAGCAGTCGCAATCGCGGTTTTCGAGCTTGTTCCAGTCGCGGGCCGACTTCATCAAGAGCTGGTATTCGGCCGCGATTGAGCTGGAGCGGATCTTCGGCCCTGATGAGCGCACCAAGGCCGTGCTGGCGGATTCGCGCTCGTGGACGTTCCAGACGTTCAAGCGCGCGCAGCTTCAGGGCGCGGTCACGATGGTCGTTGAAGAGGGATCGACGACGCCGAAAACGAATCTTGGGATTCGCGCCGCCGTCGAGCACGCCAATACGCTGCAAATGCTGCCGCTGAACGACCCTGACGTGCAGTATGAGGGGTTGAAGCTGTTCGGGATCACGAAGATGGTCCCGACGCTCGACCGCCATGTCCAGCGAGCGCTCCAGAAGCAGCAGGCGTTCGTCGAATGGCTGAACACGCCACAGCAGCAGCAGGAATCGCGTGCCAAGGATATGCAGGCGCAGCAGGATCACCAGCTCAAGACCCGGCAGGCATTGTCCGTGCTGCCGCAGCCTGATGCGATGGGTGCGATCCAGCCACCCGTCCTGCCCGAGCCGCCATCGCCTCTTGCCCACACACCCCTCGCGTGGAAAAAGTGGTATTCGCCGCGCATTCACCTTCAGGAGTGGATCAAGTTCTGTAATGGGGATCGGGGCGTCGAAGTCTTCAGGAATTTCCCGTTCGCGGAAGGGCTGGCCGAAGCGCATTTGATGGAAATTCAGATCGCATTGACCGAGGAGATGATGGGGCCGCTTGGTGCGGATACGCCACAGATGGGCGCACCTGCCGGGGCCGCCGGCGCGCAGAATCCGAAAGCTGCCGGTCGGGCACAGGGCACAAAGAACAGCAACCGGGAAGCGACGCAGGATCTTGAGCCATCCGGGCAGGGTGAGGGCGCGCAGCGGGCAGGACCGCGCTAGACCGCCGAATCTTCAATTATGACGGTGATAGCGTCAAGTGGTAGTAGACGCTCCGTGTAACCACAGACGTGACACCGAATACTCAGTTGCTCCCAGCCTGGGCAATATGTCACACGTCTCTGCCCGTTGCCACACTTTGGACATATGCCAGACGGATCGTATTTCTTCATGCCAATAATTTCCTGCAAGATGCTTGCCAACACGTTGACCGTTGTAGTATCATGCCTATGGTAGCAATAGTCGTGCCAATCACCTTCCCGGACCCTCACCGGGCAACCAAATTGAGGCAAGAGGCGATATGACACCAGAACTCGTCACAGATGGCGGCGTAGTCACGAAGGAACCGGGTGCTGGTGTAAGCAGCGATCCGGTCAAGGACGCAACTTCTCTCGCATCAGCCCAGGAGCCCAAACCTGGCCAAAAAGATCCGGTCGACGATGCGCGAGTCCGTGGCCTGTTGGCAGATCTCCAGAAAGAACGCACGGCGCGGCAGGGGTTCGAGCAGAAACTGACGGAAGCAACCACCCGCCACACCGATCTCGACCGGCGATTCAAGGCACTGGCCGGCGTCACCGAGCCATCCGAAGCCGAAGCGGAGCGGTTCCAGATCCGCGAACGGCTCAAGGCGATGGTGCCAGAGCTGTCCGAGTTGATTGATGGGGGCATGTCCCTCAAAGAGATCAAGGATACGCTGGCCGAGATGAAAGGGCTGCAACAGTCGGCCAACGCTGGCTACATGCAACGCGGGCGAGCCGTGCGTGCGCAAGTACTGGAAGCGGCGACGGATGCCTATGGCGGCACCCTCTCTGAGCGCCAGCAGAATCGGCTGATCGATGCGCTCGTGTTTCACTTGGCGACGAATGACGAATTGCGCGTGCGATACGAGGAAGGCGACGATGCGCCGATCACGGCATTCGTGAACGAGTACATCGAAGACTTCATCAAACCCGCTGCGCGGCAGGCGACGGCGCAGGACGTGAATCGGTTGCGCCCCGTGCCACGTGGACGGGATCGCAATATCGTGGCGACGGCTGCGAAGAAAATTGACTTTACCGACGACAAGGCCATCATGGACGCGATGGTCGAGGATTTCCAGGTACGAGGCGGAGAGTTCGGGCGTCGGTAGTTTTGTAAAGGACAACGCTCATGGCAGACACCAATACCTTGTCGGGCCTCTCCAAAGAGGTGTACGAGAAGGGCATTTCGGAAGGCGTGAACAACAGTTTCGATCTATCTGACGAATTTCCCATCGAACAGGTCGAGTGGCAGGGCGGGCTCGGGCACGTCTGGTCCCATCATCACAAGCGCAATATCTCCCCGTTCTTCGGGGGAGAGGATACGGCGTATCCCGTGGCGGGCAATCAGTTGCACGCCAAGGGCAACATCAAGATCAAGAAGATGTTGGCTCGTATCCGCATGACCGAGGAAGGCATGGAGGATCTGGTGTCCTCGGATGCCTCATTCCGTAATGGCATGACCGACGAAAAGACCCGTCTCATTGATGACGTGTCGCGGCGTGAGAATCACGCGCTCGGTATGGATGGACGCGGCGCGTTGGCGTTGGTCGATACCGGCAGCTCCGGTACGACCGTTGAACTGGACGCTCCGGGCAATATCGCGGGCGACAACTACGGTAATCGCTTTATCGACGTGGGCATGTTTCTCGCGTTCGTTATTCCGGCCAGCGGCACGCTGCGGAATACGACCATCGAGTCCGTGACCGCGCTCAACAGTGACGGTTCCGATATCACGATGTCGGCAGACCCCACCGTGACCGCCAACGATTACGTCGTCCATGCGGCCAACACCTCTGTTACCGATGTGAACGACACGTCGTACGAGAAGGCGTATTGGGGCCTCCCGGCGCTGATCGACGACGGCACCAACCGTGACGATTACTTCGGGATTTCCCGCGCACAGGTCGGCTCGCTCAAGAGCTACGTGACGGCCAGCGTTGGGGCGCTGTCACTCGATGTGGCGCAGCGCACCGCTGACGTGGTGTACGAAACGCTCGGTGGCATCATCGACACGATGGTGATGCATCCGTCCGTGCGGCGTGAGTACATCAAGCTGATGGCCGATGATCGCCGGTATACGGCATCGAATCTCCAGAAGCCGGATGCGGGCACCGTGGCCATGAAACAGGGCGATCTGACCCTCGGTGAGGTGAAGATTCGCGCCCTGCGGAGCATCGGACTCGCACAGGTGTACTTCTACGACTCGAAGAAAATCGGATTCAAGCGATACGTGGCCGAGCCGGGCAAGTTCATGGATCGCGACGGATCGGTGTGGGTGCGTGATGGATCGGGCACGTCGGCCCGCCATGCGTACGAAGCGACGTGGTTTGCGCGCAAGCAGTTCTTCGCCAAAGCACCGGCGATGGGCGCGCGATGGGACGGCGTGACGGGCCAGACGCTCGTCGTGGTTAGGGATTTGTAAGAAACTAAAGGACTTAGCGTCCTTAGTTTCTCGGTCGGTAATAGGGGCTTCCGGGGGTTCACCTAATCAACGAACCCCCACATTTTCAGGAGGAGCGACATATGGGCATTTTTCACGAGATGGTGACCGTCGTCAATCGCGCGCCGATTCCGCTCAACGTGCGCTTCGATGGACAGGAAACAACGATTCCGCCTGGACCGTCGCAGTTGCCGAAAGTGTGCATCAACTACGCGAAGAACCAGAATCCGATCATGGGCACACAAGATCCGAACAACCCGAGTATCACTGGCGCGCGGTACTTGATCGGCATCGTAGCACCAAAGGGGCATCTCCAGAAAGACCCCATCGATCCGTTGACCAAAGAGGAATGGGAGGAACACTTGGGCCGTCCCTGCCGCTTGAACGAAACGGAGTTTTTCGAGGGCCGACTGGCTCCCGGCGAGCACGTCGAGGTCAAGGGCCGGGGCCGCAAGACGCAGGCGCGTGGGTCGTTCGACACCGGCGTGCGCATTCGCCACACTGAGGAATTCGGAGCTAATGACTAGGCACGCTGCGCGGAATCCGTGGATTGGGATCAACTACATCCCAGACAACCCGAAGATGGCGATCCCGCCGCCGTACTGTCTGTTGCAGCTCTACAACTTCGACGACCAGCTCGTCGTGCTGCCGTCGCGGTACAAGCCATTTTCGTATGTCCTGGCACGGCGTCAGCGGCGCGCGCTGAACCCGATGAATCAGATCCTCATCGACACCTGCACGCAGCCAGATACACGCATGTGCCTGCAAAACCGGCTCGTGCCGGTCAGCATGATCTTTCGGCGCGGGTCGGGTTGGAATATGGATGGCATCCTGCGCGATCTGGCTGCGCGGGATACGTGGCGCGTGGGTGGTGGAGAGGCGGCAGCCGATCTCATGGATGCGGCCGACGAGGCCAAGCGCCAGAAAATCAAGGCCGACATTCGGGATGATATGTGGAATCGCAGTGGAGCCGCGTATCGATCCTACAAGGCTCGCACGGGATCGCGCGTGAATCCTGGCGGGACTGCTGCACAAGCGGCACGACGCGAACGAGGCAGCGTCTCTCCAATCGCCTCCTCCTCTGGAAGTACAGCAGGATCGGGTATCACGATTACGGGTTAACTACCCTGCAAACGTGATACGGCTATCGGCTGGCGAGGCATCACATCATGGCAGCAGTTACATACGAATCCGCGAACCTGGCGTGGCAGAAGGTCGCGTCCTCGATGGGCGACGGCAATCCCTGTGCGAAAGCGGCGTTCAAGGCGCTCAAGTACTGGCTCTCGGAGCAGTTCGCCGTCACCGACCTGCGTTTCGAGGGATTCGGGGACATCAACACGGGGATCGATCCGGATCTGGACGGCCCGTATCAGATTTACGCGGTCTGGGGCAAGAAACAGGCGACGGCGACCGACGCCTGGCTCAAGGTGCAGGACAGCACCACCGTGGTGTTGAGCTTGCCCTTCCTCGTCTCGGGTGAAGAGTCGTTTGCGATCTTCCCGCTTGGACTGGATATCGCGAACGCGGCAGGGTATCTCCTGGAGTCGCACACGACCTCGGCAGGCACGACGGACTCGACGGCCGGCGACGGCCCGACTGGGTTCGTACTCTTTGGCGCGAGCAAGTAAGGCGGCGCATGCTCTCTAGCGAATAGGCGCTCTTCGTTTCTTTTCTCGCGGGACCGGAAATGTACGCCGCCCTATTACGGCGTACACAGGACCGCTGAGGGCTTTTCTCATGTCTATCAAGGCAATTCGACGCGCGGCCACTGTCAATGCTGCACATATCAGCGCAGGCAATGCGCCGATCTATGTGGACAGCGACGACGACAAACTCAAGATGATTCCGGCCGGGTCGGGCACGACCGAAGTCAGCATTCACGATTCGGCTTCGACCAACATTACGACGCGGAATGTGGGCGCGGTCAATGGGTCAACGGTCTCGGCAGTTGAACACGGTGACGGGTTTTACCACGTTACGGTGCTGACACTGACGGCGACGCCGCTGACGCTGGCAGACGCGACGGTGGGCGCGGGCGTCAAGATCTACGACTTCCCGGTCGGACAGATCACGGTGCTCAACGCCAGTGGTTCTGTTGCGGAAACAACTACGTCCGCGATTGCCACGACTCTGAACTCGGGCGTCACGTACAATTGGGGCGTCGGCACGGTCACGCAGGCCAACGGCACGTTGGCGACGACCGAGCAGAACATCATCAACACGACCAACGGAACATCGAGCACGACGATCAACGTGGCCGCGGCGGCGTCCAGTTCGACGCAGACGGTCGCCCCCTTGGCCTACAACGGCAAGACTACGGCGATTGATGCTTTCTTCAACGTCGGCATAGCGGTTGCGACCGATATCGACGCCGACGCGACCACCACCTGGACCGGCACCATCACGATGTCGTGGATGGTCAACACCAACGTGTAATCATGGATCGCCAAACACTCACACGGGATCTTGAGGCGTTTCGACAGCAGTTGCAGCAGCAGGCCGCCCAACAGTTTCGGACTGAGGGCGCGGTCTTGTACGTGGAACATCTCTTGAAGCGGCTCGACGATCTGGACAAGGCGGCCGAGCCCACTGTGTCGGTCGCTACGCCGATTGAACTTGAAAAGGATTAATGTATGCCTGGTGGAGATTATTCGGTGAATCGGCGCTGGTATCAGGATGTCTCGGGCACGAAGGACGTTGGCGGGGCCGATGTGACGCTGGCCACCGCGCGGAAGGCGGGGTATTCCTTGTTCATCCAGCGCGCGCATGTCCACGTCACCGAAGGCAGCGTCGGGAAAACCTGGACGCTCACCGATGGGGTGGGCACCAAACTGACCGGCCCCTTCGACGTAGGTACCAGTGGGACCACCTACACGCGGGACTTCGGTCCCGAGGGCAAGCAGTTGACAGAAAACAAGGATT
>ERZ1292644.1181-Hain-H14-01um-R2-1181-length-14100-cov-5_pt1 | contig 14100 bp, 10 predicted proteins | sample MGYA00564402_ERZ1292644 | MGnify/ENA primary metagenome ERZ1292644 (study PRJEB36523, sample SAMEA6512644) | groundwater metagenome | collected 2019-01-09 | study: AquaDiva: Metagenomics assemblies of 32 groundwater samples
GATCACATCCTCAACGCGCGGTGGCGGACCCTCGTACCGCTGCAACCCCCGCGGGCGCGATTGGTTGAATTGCTGCGCCTTCAGCAACATCGCAGCATCACCTGCGGCATCCTCGAACGTCTTACGCTGAGATTCAAAGTTGGAAATGAAGTCGAACGCGGCCTTGTCGCGGGACTGCTGCTTGGCTGCGGTCGCCGCGGCGAGAGTGACTTCGGCCTGAAGTCGCTTCGCGAGCGTAGCAGTCGCTTCTCGTTCGATCGCCGCGTTGCGTACCTCAGCCCCGGCTACCTGCCTGCCGTGTACTTTCGCCGCTGCCGCACCACCCGCGACGATCCCGACAATGTTGCTCGCCAGATCCACCAAATTCGGATGGGCCAGGTGCGGCGGACTCCCATCGGCCGGGGTGACCGTGTCGAGCGCGGACAGTCCGGCCCGGGTCGCCTCGGTCCCGGCAATTCCCGTCAGCAGGGCTGCCCCGGTGACGAGCGGCTTTGTGACCATGGCTCCAGGCAACAGCACCATGCCCGCTTCCATGCTTCCACCGACCACATCCGCGAACGGCATGGCGAGCGCGTCCCACGTCGGCGGAGGAGTCGGCGCGATAGACTTTCCACCGTACGGAGACATGGCCGCGATGCCAGCCGCCCCGCGCATAGCTCGCTTGGTCCCCTCGTACACCATCGTCGGGACAACCGCCGGCCAGCTATCGTGAATCGTCGTGCCCTGGGATTTGCGGAGCGGTTCAGGATCCGGTATTGTCTGCCGTCCGCCGATCGACGGCGGAGCGCCCGCATCTCCTGGTAGCACAGGCGTGAACCGCACATGCGGCTTCAGCTCCGGCCGTACCTGCAAGTACGCACTGACCAAAACCTGATCATCAGGCTCCGCGTCGAACTCCGGGTACTTCGCGCGCAACCCACGCGCGAAATCCTCGACGCCGAATTGCTGCGTGGGATCGGCCATGCAGGGTTACTTGCCCAGAATCGAGAGTACCTGATCGATTACCGGATCTCGGGGCGCAGCAGTCGCGGCAGGTTTACCGCCTCGTCCGGCTGCCGGACGCGCAGCTTCAGGCTGAACCACCGGCGGTGCCGCACTCGACCCGCCGGGCACCGCGCCACCAACGCCCTGAGTCTTTTCCCCAGCCGCCGCAGCCAGCGCCGCGAAATCCGCGTACCCGAGAGCCTTCGCCCGCGTGTCCAGCTCGCGCTGGTACCTCGCACGGCTGAGCACCCCGTTGACGCTGGACGCCGCACGCGCGGCTGTCTCGACCTGGGTGTACAACGCTCGCGTTCCGGCCGCGTCGGTTTCCGGACCGACCGGGCGCTGCACTCCCGCTCCACCCGGCGACGGACTGACCGCCCCGCTACGATTGCCGAACCGCTCGATTCCGCCAGGCGTCTGCACCGGTGAGTAGGTTTCCTGGGGCTGCTGTGCAGCAATCACTTCGGTCGGTACCCCGTCGATGATCTTGACCTTCAAAAACGGCGCGTCTCCCGGCGGCATGTACCCAAACTGCGCGTAGAACTCGCTTCGCCGCATCGTGCTGGTCACCCCGGTCGGCTGACGCACTCCCGCGTTCAAATTGCCACTTGGCACCACGCGCTTGATTCGCTGGGTCAGCGGTTCGCCTGCTTCGCTCGTGACCGTTCCATCCTGGTACTGCAACACCGACCCGGCCGTGCCGTCCTCGAACTCGACCGAGATCAGCTTGGCCGTGTTTCGCGGCTCCGCGCGCCCGGTAATGATCGACGACTGATCGCCGGGAGACAACGGAACGCCGTACTCCTTGGCTGCGCCAAACCGCGCGTCGATCTCTCCGCGACGTTGCCCGCTGACTGTTGCCCCCTCGCGCTCGCCCGGCCCGTAGAACATACTCGGCGGCGGTCCGCTCGGCTTGGCCAACGCCGCCGGCACGCCCATCCTCGGCGCCGCGGTCGACGCAGGCCCCTGCGGCCGAGACGGCAACACACGCGGCAGCACGTCCGGCAGCGCCTCGAACCCGGCCCCGCTACGTAGGGCTACGGAGGGCATTCCAGACGATCCTGGCCCCCCAGAGGCCCCAGCTGCCGTCCAATCTGCCTGCGGCTGCTCACGCATTGGGGATAGCTCCGGCGGCCCTCCAGCGCCCGTCAGCGGGCCATTCCCGCCCTCAGCCGACCCGCTCGGGTTCATCCCTCCACCGGCCGACTCGCCCAGCATCGCATGCACCTGCGAAAACACCGGGTTCTGCTCGTGCTTGCCGAACCACTTGTCGAACCCGGTCGATTTGCCCGGTCGACGCGTCAGCAGCCCGGTCACGGCCGCGGACCGGGTTTCAGGGCGCACATCCGGCGAATTGGCGATCGCCAGCATGATCTCTTGTTCTCGATCATCCTGGCGCTGTTGCCGATCCATGTTGTCCTTGCGGATCGTATCGGACTGCTTCGTAAACCCGCCAACGACGTCGCCGAGAAAAGCTCCGAGCATGATGAGCTCCTATCCGCCCAGACCGCGGTATGCGTCCGCGTACGGACCGACCGGACTGCCGACTCCTCCGCTCGACCGCCCGCGCATCCCTGACCCACCGTAATTGCTCAGCAAACTTGCGATCAGCCCCCCAAAATTCCTAGCACTTTCCGATCCCGCAGCCCACCCGCGATCCCGGTTCGCCCCCTCGCTCCCGAGAATGTTCGCGCCGGTCATCCCAGCGTTCCCGCCGGCCGCGTTGCTCGCACCAAGCAGCGTCGCGGTATGTCCTGACAACCCTCGTGCAGCAACATCGGGCGCTCCGACGTACGCACTGCCAATCTGGCGCTGCCGCTCGGTCTGGATCTTCCCGAGTCCCTGCCGCAGTACCCCACCAGACACCCCACGTGCGCGCAGCCCGGACTCTGCACCGGCCGCAGCCTCGTTGCTCTGCTGTACCTGCGGACGCAGTGCCGCATCCATTTTCTGACGATTCCCTGACAACAAGCTGGTGTAGTACCCTGTGACTTGATCGCTGGCGAACTTGTTGCTAGCGTACAACTCCCCACTCTGCCGGCGCTGCTGCTCTTGCAGGTCGACCTGGCCTTGCAGCGCGCGTTCCTCCAGCGGCGTTCGCTTCATCGCGTCTCGTTGGGCCTTGGCCGAAATTAACGCAGCCGCGGTCATCCCACCGGCCGTACCCCCCGCCATGATCAACGCTGGAATAACTGCAGCAGGCATTGGCTAGTCCTTCTTTGCCGATTCACGGTCCCGATCGCTATCCGCCGCGCGATCCCGATCCCGGTCCAGGTGCCACACATGCAGCACCCCGCCGTGAATCGGCTCGAACCCCAGCTTCTCGGTCAACTGCGCGATCCCGTCCTCGGTCGTAATCGTTAGAGGATACAGCACTCCGCACTCCTTAAGGAAGGCGCGAATGTACTGGATCAACCGAAACCCGGCACGACGATTGTTGCGGTGCGCGGGCGCTGCGGCCAGCCCTTCGAGCAGCACTACGTCCTTGACCATCCATACCCACGCGATCTCGCCAGTCGCCGGATCCTCACTGACGAAAATCCGGGTTTTGCCGTTGTTCGGAGGTAACCCGCCGATCGAGAAGTACTCAAAATCTGCGAGCTTATCCCACTCGGCCGGGGGAAGTTCACGCGGTTCAAATTGCGGCATGGTTGCGTTGGTCCAGTTCGATTCTCGTGGTGGATCATGCACGATAGTAGTGGTTGGCCACATTGGCCGGGGTCACCGCAGCCGTACCTCCCGTCGCCGTCGATTCAGTTTGCGCGATGCCGTTGGCCGGTAACCAACCCGCTCCCGCAGGTGCCCCAGCCTGGAAATCTACGTACATCCCGCGTGTCGGCTCCCCCGGCGCATCCGCGTACGCCGCTCCACCCCACCGGTACACCCGATCATAGTCCGTAGCGTAGTACAAGTACCCCACATCGTCCGCCGTCAACCCCGCGGTGATGTTCGCGATCGTCCCGCGCGCCGGTCCCCCCACCCCTTCGAGCAGCACCCACGCCGTCGCTCCCTTGCGCCAGCATTGATACCCGCGGTCGGACGCAAAAAACAAGAACCCACGGTCAGCCAGCGCCAGCGCCGGCTGATTCGCAAATACGTCGACCAACGATCCGAGGTAGTAATTCCACGCCGCGCCCGACCAGCGGTAGGTGATACCAGCGACCGAATCGAACCAGGTAAACCCCGCGTCGTCCGCACCGAGATCGGTGGGCAGCGGATCCGCCGTCCGCAGCGGGCGGCACATCGCCAATATCCACGCGGACGAGATCCCAACGTAGAAAGCCGCACGATCCGTCTCGTAGAAAATCCCGGACGCCGCTGTGCTCACTCGTTCCGCGTGCGTCCCGATCGCAATCGACGACGCTCCCGGCAGTCCGGTCACCGGCAACGGATTGGTCCCGCCTGCCTGCAACGCGACCTGAATCACTGACGCACCGAACCGTGCCTCGGCCCAGGCTTTCGTGACCGCGTCCTGATCCTCCACCGGATCACCGACCTCGGTGACTCGGTTCCCGGTCAGCACCGGCGCGCGGCTGAACACCGGAATCCCGCCCATGCCGCGGAGTTTATTCAGTTCCTTCTGCAACTCCAGTACGGCCATCCGCGTCGTCGGGTCGGCAATTGACATGGCAAAGGGGGTACTCCCCGGTGACCGCCGAACAGGAATCACAGGCATATTCTACCCAGCCCCGCCCGCCAGAATCGCCGCACGCATTGGATCTCGCCCACCTTCCATCTGTCGGTCCGTGGTCGAGAACGGCTGCACGCGAATCGGTCCTGGCTTACCGTGCGGCTGTACGTGCAGCCACGACTCGTTTTCGTACACCCGGAACTTTCCCGCACTAGACAAAAAGTACTGTGCCGCGATGTAGCTGTTATTAGGCAACGTGACGTACGCCACGCGCTTGACCGCGCCGGTCGATACGAGCGACGACGACTGCGTTTGAATCAGCTCGCCCAGATCGTTGAAGTACTTGATCGTCAACGTCACCGCGGCCGTTGCTCGGTACGCCAGATCCAGAATGTAGTCAGACTTCCACTCAGGAATCCCGTGACCGATCTCGTCGGTCTGCCAGTGCAGGTAGTCTGCCGGTTCTGCTGCGTACGCCAGCAGCATCCGGCGAATCCACGGACCGATCCCGGTCGACGAGCCCGACACCTCCAGCGATACGTTCCGCGCGCGTGGATTGATCGGCACGCCGCCAGAGTCACCGAACGGACTGCGAATCGCCTGTGTCTCTCCGTTCGTTCCGCCATACGCCACGCTCGCCCAGACGACCGATTCATCCTCGGTCCGAGCGACCAGCTCGACGGCGTCACCACGAGCGTCCATATCGATCGCGACATCCCCGTACCGTTTGTCGGCGCGTGCGTCGCCCTGGTTCAGCGTGCCGGTCCGGTAACCCCACGGAATCGCAGTACCGGCGTCTGTCGTGCCGCTCTGCTCGTACACCGTACCGTTGGTCGCGCATCCGATCAGCAACGGTCCGTTGCCCGGGGCGCCATCCTCACTCGACACAACCGCAATAGGCAGCGCCCAGACGACCGGCACCCACGCACGGTACAACAACGACATCCACCACCAGCGCACGGTTCCGCCGGTGTCGCGGTAGCTGAAGTACAGATCGCTATGGTGTACCACAATCCGGAGATCCGACTCCTGAGCAAAGTCGATCGGCAAATATCCGTTCTTCGTCTGCCCGATGAACAACGGCTTGAGATCATCGCTGACCGGATCCGGGCTGTCCTGGCCGGTCGTCAGATAGATTCCGTCACGCGCGATGATCGCGAAGAACCCGCGCCCCACACAAAAGGCCCACCGCCCCGCGGCCCCACGCGAGAACCCTGCCGGAATACTACTGATTGTCCCCGGCCCATCCGGGTTTGCAATGAGGAAATATCCGCGCTTTCGCGACACCACAAACGCCGTGCCACCGAGCATCCCGCCGTTCAGCAGAACTTCGCTCGACGGGCACACCTCTCCATTGTTCGCTGCCGGCCAGTAATCGGGCTCCTCGGGCAACGACCAGTACACATGTCCCGGCTTATTTGGATCACCCAGAGCGATCAACATCCCCGAGAGCGGGCCGAAAATGATCGGTAGCGGCTGTGCCAGGATCTCGACTCCCGCGGCCGTCTCCGACGTCACCAGCCGATCGTGATTGTCTGGCGCGACCAGTCCGGTCGCGATCGTTTGTAGATCGCTAATCCCGGTCGTGTAGACACCGCCGTCAGCCACGTTTTCGCCGTCAAGGTAAAAATCGTCGGTAACCGTCCCGCCCTTGCGGTAGAACCGCTGAAAGACATCACCGGATCCAAATGGAATCGGCGTCACGGACGCACGTCCGCGCAAGATCCCCCGCAACTGATCCGCCTCGTCCATCAGCGCGCTACGACTAGACTCCTCGTTGGTGCGGCGGTCGACGTGCGTAAACGCCCACTGGTACTTCTCGGTACTCCCGGCGCCGTTGTCCAACCCGTAGCCGCCCTCCATGTACAACCCGCCGACGCTGACGTTCACGTCGGCCTCGTCGATCACCTTCACCCAGATTGCGATACCTTGGACGGTTGCCCATCCGTAGACGTCTGTCCGTGTACCGATCCGGAGGAAGTCGCTTTTCTGAAGGGTCTTATCGACCGTGCCAAACGTCGTCCACGCACCGCGACCGACGGTCATCTCGACCGATGTCACCTCCTCGGGGGCCGCCGCGGTGCCTAAATCGATCTGTTGTACATCCGCAGCGGTCGGGATCGCGACCGTGACCTGCTCGATCAGTGACGTCACGTCACTCGGACGAAACGACTTCATGTACGCGTCGGTGTTGTTGACCGCGCTCGTGCCGGGGGTATTCGCCGAGCCGGTCGTAAACGGACTCACGATCAAGTACAACCGCACTTCCTCAACGAATTGAGGGTTGTCGATCTTCAGGAAGAAATGCATGTACTCGGAGTCGCCCGCGTCTACCCCGCCGCCGAACGTCGTCAGGTCAATCGGTCCGATGGCCTTGTCCGCGTACGCAATGTAGTCGACCGCCGTACCGTTCTGGGTCGCGACCTGCATCACCTGTCCGACCACTGCGTCGATCGGATACGTAAGAACGGTTGCCCCGGACCCAGCCGTAGGGTTGTACGGATTAAACCCGGCGACGAAGGTTTCGATGACCTTGGTCACCGGCGCCGTGATCACGGCACTCGGAGCAACTGTCGGCGCGGCAATGCCGATCCCCGTGACCGTCCCGTCGATCCGTACCTTGCAGACCTTCGTCGAGTCCCCGACGAACATCCAGCTATCGGCGTCTTTTTCAGAATGATGCGGACAAAAACTCAGAGGGTTGCCCGAGAATCCGCTCGTCACCAGCATCGCGCCCGCCTGCCCGATGTACAATTTGGTGTCGGCTCCATACAACCGCGCATACGCCGGTGCCCCGGTCAGCGCGTCCAACCGTCCGATCGAATGCACGCGCGTTGTCGGTGTGCCGGCCGCAGGCACCACCGTCAGCCCAACAAACCCAGGACGTACGTACACGTACTCGCCGTTGTGCATCTGGAGATTTTGCGCCGACTGCCATTCAAGCGGCGACAGCAGATCGACCGCTTTCGACAGGTTGACTCCACGGAGCCCCTGCGGAATCGTCTGGGTCGTATATCCGATCGCCACCTAACAACGCCCTTCCAGACGTGCTTTGGCCACGTCGATCCCCTCTTGAAAGCGGCGGCGGCAGTACTCGGCCCGCAACGGATCCTGCGATCGGCCGTTGCGTCCGAGCATGTCTGCGAGTACACCGTATCGGTACCACGGGATATAGTCATCAGGCAGCGTCATGATCTGTCCGCTGCCGTCAACGGCATCTCCGCCGACCACCCCGACGATTCGCAGCCGGCCGCTGTTCGAGCTGAGCGGGCCGATCCGCACCTTACGAATCGGCACGTCGGCCTGCGTCGCGTAGATTCTCGGGCGAACCTCGGCGTGCGCCGGCCAGTTCGCATCGAGCATCCCGAGTCCCCACAGACTACTCGGAAACACCGGCGCAGTCGTGCCGTCATCCGCCAACCACGTCACACGACGAACCTCCAGCAACCCCGCGTCGAATGTGACGTCGGGAGAGTACGCAACCACCGGCGCCTCGGTCACGCCGAGATACATCGCCGTGTCGCGCAGGAACCTGGACTGCCGGTCATTCATATATCCCAGCACCTCGTCCAGCCCCCAGCGGCGCGTTGGCCACGACACCCCGGACGAATCCGGTTCGGCGACCTTGCGCTGGAGCCACGAGAGGACTTGCTGGTCGGTCGTACTCATTTACGGTTCGCACGGACTCGGACAGTGGCAATGAGACTTAAAACAGTACGCACGGCACTTCGGATCTTCCTGTCGCCCGATCGTTCCGTCCGGGTTGCCTTCCTGATCGTGACCTTCCATGCAGGTCGGCGCACAGCGGCAGGCTTGCCCCTCCGGGACACCAGGCCCCGCGTGAACGCACTGCGCGCCGGGCGCTGGTTCCGCATGGTCGGGGTTGCCCTCGGGCGGCATGGGAGGCCGTGGTGGCTGTTGAGCACCAGCAATAAATAGGACGAGTACCAGAATGAAAAACTTCACCTTACGATTCTACATTCTGCCGCGCGATTTTCGCCGCCATCGCCGCCCGATTCAACGCGACCGCGTCGTCCCTGGTCAACGGCAGATCCCGATCCAACACCCGCTCCTGCCGCCCGCGATCAGCCGCAATCGCCTGTCTAAACACCTGCAACGACGCCAACCGTTCGTTCCCCCGCGCCGCCGCCGCCATGAATCCCTGATGTAGCGGGGTAGTCAGCGCAAACGTGTCACCCCCGAGGCCCAGGGTCAGTACATGTAGCGCCTCGTCCAGAATGTTGCTGATGTCGGCGTCCGGAAGTTGAATATAGTCACCAGGATTGACCAGTTGTGGCGTCTGCTGCACCCCGTTCACAAGCAGTCCGTACGCATTCGTCGCCGTGACCTGCGGCCACACCGCGATCAGGTACAACCCGGCCGGCGCCCAGATCATCGGACGTGTAGGAATATCGCCGCCGTCATCAACGGTTTCTCCTTCCCACCCTCGGCGCACCGCATCGAGCGCTAGGAGTGAACTGCGCTTGAGCGTACGCCCAAGGCAGGTCACCGTAATCGGCCAGAACAACGACGCCGGCAACGGTACGTACGGATCGCTGCTCGGCTGCAAGGGCTGGGGGATCTCTCCCCGCCAGAACCCGGTGAGCGTCCCGTAGACCTGCAACGCCTCGTTGATCGCGTCGGTGAGATTTTGAGGCTGGTTGGTCCAGAACTTGACCGAGTCCGATCGGGCCAGCAGCCGCTCAGTCAGGTCAGCGAGATCAACCGTTGCGTAGGTCGCACTGGACATGACCTACGTTGTCCAGTTCGTACCCAGCAGGGTACCGGCTCCGTTGTCCTGCAACTGCGCGGTGACGTTGCCGTGGCAGTAGTTCCCATCAACAAAGGCACTGCTCGCCCCGGCACCGATGAGGATCCCGTACGCTTGCAGTCCGATGATGTGCCCAGGACTCGTCAGCCGCGCGCACGTATTGCCGGTGATCTTTGCCGAACCGGTCGTATCGACGGAGATACCCACCCCCGCCGCATTGCTCTGCGCGTTGCAGTTACAGGTGTTGCCTTCGACATCGATCTGCGTGCCCGAATTGATCGCGATTCCGTGCCGTCCATTGCCGATGCACGTATTGCCAATGAACGCGTTCTGCGCGTGGTTCTGTGTGTAGATCCCGTCCGTGTTATTGTCGAGACAGTAGTTGCCCTCGATCAGATTGAAGGTGCAGAAACGATTGGGTACCGGATCCGCCGCATCCGTGTTTTCAAGGTGGATCCCGTTGTTGTTGCCAACGAAGAAATTGTCCGCGATGGTGCAGTACCGGGTGCCGTACAACTCGACACCGACCGCAAACGCACCGGTGCCACTGCGTACGATGTTACCGCGAATCTTCCACGTATCCGGGGCACCGCCCGCTGCGGACCCGTTGAGCACGATCCCGCTGCCGTTGAAGTAAAAATTGTTGCCCTCGGCCAACCCGTAGGAAGATTGTCCGATCACAGACACCACGTTCGTCGCGGCCCCGGTCCAGATATTCCCTCGAATCGTAAGGTTGACACAGGTGTTGCCGTTGATGAACGACAATGCGCCGTTACCACGGCAATTCAGAATCGCGCAGTTATCGGAGTTGATCACGTTGATCGCGTCGATACCCGCTGCTACTCCCACCAACACGACATCGTCAAGTGTGCAGTCGTCAGAATCCGAGATGAAGATCGACCGGATCACTGACGTCGCCCCCCAGGCCACATGACTCAACTTCGTACGGTTACTGGTCGAAATGTCGAATGCCGAATTGAAGCTGCTTCCGATGATTCGGCCGAACAGCGTGTCGGTGCATCCGATCAGCGTAAACGCGGCCGCCGTATTGCCGCTGTCAGGACTGGCATGGACATTGAGCACCGACGTCCGCAAGCACGACGTCAGCACAAAGGCTTTCGCAAATCCTCCGAACTCACTGTCCCGCACCGTAAGTAACTGGCAGCTCGTCGCGGTCACCCCGACGCGCCCGTCCGCGTCGTCATGAGCTGTACACGAGAGTACCTGTACACGTACGCAGGTTGTCGCAACAAGGAACGCGCCAAATCCAGTACTCTCAATGTTGATCAGGTGTAGGTCATCGCTGCCGGCAGCGGCGTTGACGACTGCCCCCGAAATGTCCGTCGCGGACCGTGTCACGGCCAAATCCCGAATGGTCAGCCCGAGCCAGCCGTTCGTCTGGAACAGATCCTTGTCGCCAACCGTCTGTTCGATCACCGTGCCCGGTCCGCCTCCACGAATCTCGATGTTCGCCGCAGGGAACCCCAGAAAGTCACTGACCAGGATCGTACTCGCCGCCGGCAGAATCAGCACGCCTCCGGCCGTGGTGTTCAGCGCGTTCAGCGCCGCGCGCATCGCAGCCGTGTCGTCGGTGACACCGTCCGCGACCACTCCGTACGCCTTCGCATCGATCACATTCCCAGGAAGCAGCCCCGGCAGTTCATCGATCGGGTCGTACAGCAACACATCGCTCAGCGTCCCAACCGCGACCGGCGTACCCACGCTCGGGATGATCGTGTACCTGCCGTTGCGCGCGTAGAACGAGTACACCCCGCTCGCGTCCGCATTAAAAGGGTTGCCGAGCGGCGTCGGCACGGCCAGATCGTTGGTCGAGTACAGGTTGACCAGCGTGACTCCGTCGCTCGCCAGCACGACGCGAATCGAGGCCGCGGCGGAGCGGACCCCTGCGGCCGTCGTAGCGACGCCAGCGAAGCGTCGCATGGCTACTTCTTCTCCGGAGGTTGAGGAGAGGGTGCCGGAGCCGACGGACTGGCCACAGCCGCCGGAGCAGCCGCCGCAGCCACCTTCGCGCGCTTCTCGGTGATCTTCTGCGAGACTAGGGTGCCGTTCGGGCAGATTTCCGCCTCGATGCACGCTTCGAGGTACTGCAACGCCTGAACGCCAGCGTTCAGCCGGGGCCAGAGAAGCCAGTACCCTAGAAAGCCGAGGCCCACCACAAGCAGCAGCGAGAGACTGACTCCGGCGATGATTTTGTAGACACGGAGCGAAAAGTTGAGATTCATAATGAATTTAGTTGATACAGTACCAGTTACCAGACCGGCGAACGGCTAATCCGCCGGCCCCGCCCGCTTGACAGATCGCAATAGTCGTATCGCAGTCAGTACAGAACCGCAAGGTACCATCCGCAGGCGTCCCGAGTGCCGCAAATGCAACCGCACCGACTTGCACGCCGGCCCCTGTCAGTAGCCCCGTAAAGGTTCCCGTCGTCGCACCCGTCAACCCACCGGTCATGGTCAAACTGGTGACGCCGCCCACGGCCCCTGAGAAGGTACCAGTCGTCGCGGTCAGTCCGGCCATGCTGACCGCACCTGAGAACGCCCCGGTCGTCGCACCGGTCAGTGCCCCGCCTATGGCGAGTGACGTCACCCCGCTGACCGCACCTGAGAAGGTACCTGTCGTGGCCGTCAGTGCCGTCATGCTCACTGCGCCGGAAAACGTGCCTGTGGTCGCAGTCAGCACCGCGGCGGTCAGCGCTTCTCCAAAGTAATGATATACCTTCGCGCCATAGCACCCCGGAGGTGTTTGCGCCGCAGCAGCGGCATTGGTACCGATGCTGGTACAATGCTGGATGTCGCCAGTAACATACATCTGCCCGTTGCTGAGAATGGTCGCAGACGGGACCGTGCCGTCATCAGTAGTCGTCGCGGTAAAGGCGTAGCCACGAGACGAACCCGCCGCGTAACTCGACACACCACTCATAAAGGGCCGAGTGCCATCCGAGCCAATTGACATAATAGCGGCCGGAAGCAAGGCGCTGGCAGTAGCCGAATCAAACTCGGCTAGAATACCAAACCGATTCGTATTGTTACTCACGGAGAGCGGTACGCAGTTCGTACCGACCGTGCAGTGATCGGTCGTCATCCAGTAGTCCGTGCCAATGCCCAGGTAACTACCGGATTGTTTGATCCACCCGGAATTCGCGGCGTTGGCGGGGACGGTGGTTGCTCCGTTGGTGCTGAACGCCCATCCATAGGTGTTTTGCTGCGCCCTCGCCCATGTCTGTGAGGTATTACTCCATGTGTTAGCTGCGGCGAGAAGGGTGGTGTACCGTCCGATGGGAGTATCTCCGGTGCTCAGGTTCGTCGCGTTGAGATTGATCAGTTGCGACCCGTTATTACTCCACGTCACGTCGGTCCCGTCGTTGCTGACCATGTAGTTCGCAGTCCCGCGTGCCAGCCTCCCCCACTTCGGCGTTGCGTTGCCGTACACCAGATCGCCTCGCACCACCGTCCCGACCAGCGTATCCGGGTGCGTCGCGCTCAGTAGATCATGCGACGTCCCTGAGAACAACTGACTGGTGATCGTCGTCGCCTGCCCCTGGGCGTTGACTGTGATGATCGGATAGTGTGTCGAGTCTCCGTAGGTTGCCGCACTGACGCCGGTCGTGTTGATCGACAGCGTCCGATCAGCCGACAGATCCCCTCCGCCTACCAGTCCGGTACCAGTGTTGATCAGCCGTGTCGGGGGCACACCCGCTCCGCCTCCGTTGCTCGCCGCAGTCACCCGTCCGTAGGTGTCCACCGTGATATTCGTCGAGGTATACGACGCTGGTGTCACCCCGGATGCAGCGAGCGCAAACGTCCGATTCGCTGAGAAATCTCCGCCACCAGTCAACGGCGACGTGGTATCGATCCTGCGCGACGCGGGTACACCACCACCGCCCGTTGCCGCGGCAGTCACCCGCCCCTGAGCGTCGACCGTGATATCAGCCGAGGTGTACGCCCCAGCAGTCACCGCGGTATTCGCCAGGGTGATCACCGGCGTCGTCGTTGGCGAGCTGACCGTGATCCCGGTCCCCCCGCTGACCGACGTGACCGTCCCGCCACCACCGCTCCCGATCACACTGCCACCGAAGTACAACGTCCCGTTGAGGTTGTAGATCAGATCCGTCGTCGACACCGAGGGAGGGAGCGTCCCGCGCTCAACCTTGAGGGTACCGGACTGACCGAAGGTCTGGACGTTGGACCAGTAGTTCGCCCGGGTGAGTAGACGCAGAACTTCGGCGGAGATTGGGCCTTGGGCGGCGACGTAGGTGAAGCCGGCCAGAAGACAAATGCTGAGGATGACAAAGAGCTTTTTCATAAACCTGCGTTAGAATAGCAAGAATGCGCCGCGAGTTGCAGGCGTTGAAAACACCGTGAATGTACCACTCGTCGTAAACGTATGAATGGTGTTTCCTCCGCTTGTGGTGATTGTTCCGCCCGTAGCCGTCAAGGAGCCCGTCGCGTACGCGATAATGACAATACCAGAGCCACCTGATCCACTTATTCCACCACTACCGGTTCCGCCGCCGCCACCGCCTGTATTGGCTGCACCTGTTGTTCCAGCTGCTCCACCTACACCACCTGCGCCGCCACCGCCAGATCCGCCAGACCCCGCTGTCCCACTGATATACTCTCCGCCACCACCGCCGCCTGCGTATGTCACAGCGGACCCAGAAATAGAAGATGCGGTACCAGCCCCGCCATTTCCT
>ERZ1292644.1182-Hain-H14-01um-R2-1182-length-14098-cov-18_pt1 | contig 14098 bp, 20 predicted proteins | sample MGYA00564402_ERZ1292644 | MGnify/ENA primary metagenome ERZ1292644 (study PRJEB36523, sample SAMEA6512644) | groundwater metagenome | collected 2019-01-09 | study: AquaDiva: Metagenomics assemblies of 32 groundwater samples
CATCAAACTGCTCGATACCCTGGGGATGCAGGTCGGGACCGCCTCGGGCGAGGAGCTGGTGCCGTTCCGCCGGCCGGTCGATCCGATGGGCTCACCGCCGCCGCTCTTCACGGGAGAGAAGTCCCTGCCGCATCTCGGCTGGGACGATGGCAAGGTCATCGTGCGGCAAACCAAGCCGCTGCCCTCGACGGTGATTGCCATCGCCGGGATTTTAGACGTGGGCGGAGGCTAGCATGGGCCTGCGCATGGAATGGTTCATGCAGCCCGAGGACGAACCCGCCGTGCGCGCTATTCATACAGAGTGCCATCCCGAGATGCCGCCGCGCGCCGCCCATTGGTATTGGGCGTATCCGACTCTGGTTCTCGTGCAAGCCAACATTGTCATCGGCTTCACGTCGTTTTCCCTGAGTCCAGGCCCAACTGGCGCGCTCACGGTCTTCGGCAACGATGTCTGCGTGAAACTCAGCGATCAGGGCCGGGGATTCGGCTGGGAATTGGCGCAAGCTCGCCTGGAGATCGGCCGGGAGCTCGGGGCCACCGCGTTTGTGGGCATCACCGCGGTGACCAATCAGGCCATGCAGCGCATTTTCACGCGCCAAGGTTTGCATGCCTGTCAGCGGCTGCCGGCCTATTTCGGGGCCCTCGATGGCATGGTGTGGACGGGGGCCCTCTGATGCGGTGGCGAGGATTCCTCTGCCCGAGGTGTCATCGAGGGCTGCTCGCCTGCACCTGCGGATACTTGATCGCAGGCGCCGTCGCCGCGATTCTCTCGGCGGCGGTCACGGCCTATTCGAGCTATCAACAGGGCCAGGCTGCCAGTCAAGCCGCCCGGTATAACGCGAGAGTTGCCGAACAGCAGGCGGAGAGCGCCCGACAGGCGGCCGGGGCCGATGCGGAGACCCGGCGCCGCCAACTTGATCGCGTCTTGGGCGCCCAGCGCGCCCGCTATGGGGCCTCGGGCGTCATCCCCTCGGAAGGGAGCCCGCTGCTCGTGATGATGGAATCTGAGGAAGAAGCGGCCTTGGATGTGGCCCGGGTGCGTCATGGCGGGGCTGCGGCCGCCTATGGCTTGGGCCTCGAGGCCAGCATTCAGCGCCGGCAGGGCCAGCAGGCTCGCCGGGCAGGCTTTCTCTCCTCGACGAGTGCCATCTTGACGGGCGTGTCGAGTGCCACCAGTATCTACGGTTCGCGTCCGCCTGAACAAGTTCCTCCGTACCGCGGGGGCTACGACTGATGAAGATTCCCCAGATCCTCGCCCAGGAATCGGTGGCGCTCGCCCGAGTCCCGCGGATCGGGGCGTCCCTGAATGGACAGGGCGAAGCGGCGCTGGCGCAAGGCATCGCCGATGTGGGGCGCGGATTCGAGCGTATCGCCAAGATCGAAGATGCGCTCACCCAAGAAGATATGAAGCTCAATCTCGTCGAAACGCTGTCGGCGCTCAAAGATGACTATGCGCAGCGTGAGATTGAGACCCGATCCCGGCTCGGCCAGCCGGAAGCCGCCCGTGGTCTCGATCCAACAGCCTATCATCCGACGATGGCGCAGACCGGGCAAGAACTCCTGTCGCGCTACGAGAGCCAGTTGAAATATCCAGGCTCACAGGCGGCCTTTCGCGCCCACGCCGTGCCCTATCTGACCGAACAGGGGATCAAAGCGCGCTTCGAGGGATTCCGGCTCCAACAGGCCGATCTCGAAACGCGGGATGGCCTCCTCACCGAGCAGCTCATCAATCGGGCGGTGCTGGCCCCGACCCAAGAGGAACGCGCGGGCGCCTTTGCGCAAGCCCTTGACATGGCCCGATCTGGGGTTGCCTCGGGTCGCTACACGGGGGAACAAGGCGCTGCCAAGTTCAAATATATTCTCTCCGCGGTGGAGCGTGGGACCGCCCTGCGAGATTTCCGCATCCCCGATCGCCAAAGCGAGACGGTGCAGAAACTGGTGACGGGCACCTTCAGCACCTATTTGAGTGCCGAAGAGCAGTTCACCTTGGGGAAGACGCTCCAGGCGCAGGCCGATCAGGAGTACAAGCAGACGCGCGAAGCGATCGAGAAATGGTTCAAGGACGAGAAGGAAGCGAAAATCTCTGATCTGTTTGCCCAAGCCGGTGCCAAGACGTTGACGGTCGAGGCCCTGGAAGCCGCGCGCCTCGAATGGCGGTTGTCACGCACCGATTACGCGGCCATTCAGAATGAATTGGTCAAGCCAGCGGAAGAACCCGCCTCCGATCAGGCGACGCTGGACCGCCTCGATGGCGATGTGCATTCGCAATTTCCGAAGATGACGGAGCGGCAGCTGCAACAGCTGCGCCAGACTGGTCGATTGAACCGGAAAGATTATCTGAGCGCCCTGGACCGGCTGCGCGAGACTCGCGAAGGATTGCTCAATCGCGGCGAGTCCTTGCAGATGCGGCATCATACCCAGGCCGAGCAAGAAGGGATGGCCGATCTGGGGATTCCGCTCCTCTTTGACCGGCTCGAACCCAGAAAAGAGAAAGCCCGGGCTGCGTTCCTGCGTGAACTCCGCACGCGCTCGAATGCGTATCAGGGTCAAGAGGATGCCTTGGCGATCAAGGATGAGATCATTCCTAGGTACAAGAAGTTGCTCGATCAGGATGCGCAACTCTCCATCGAGCAGACGCGGACGCTGCTCAAGTTCACGACGCCGGCCAATTTGGAAGATGCCTATCGCCGCCGCCAGATCACTAAGGGCGAGTATGAAGCGCAAAAACGGCTGTTTCTCGATCTGGATACCGCCGTAGAAATTCAGCGGGCCAATGAGCGCGCGGCGGCAGAACGCAAAGCCGCTGCGGGAAAGGGAGCACCCGATTTTGGGCGGAAGTGATGGCGGATATTAGCAAGTTCCGCAAGGGCTATGGAATGGTCTCCGACACCCTGATGGGTTTTGCCAAGAGTGGTGGCAAACAACGTGGCTTTGTGGATCAGAAGTACCCATATACGCAATGGGTTGAAGTGGTGTTCGAGAATGATCCTGAGCCGTTTATAGATGCGATCAAAGGCATGAACCCTGAGCAGGCGCTTGAGCGCGCAAGAAGAAATTGGCCTGGCGCGACGATTACGGCCCTTGATGAAGCCATGGCCAAGAGCCGGGCTCCTGACCTTTTTTCTGTCCTCGCTACTATTGGTGTGGGCGCGATGGCAGGAGCAATCGCTCCATCTCGAGCAGAAGCCAAAGAACCAGCGCCAGCCCCGAATCCCTTGACCATGACGCTCACGTTCGGCGCGGACCAGCGCCTTGATGACGCCTACGCCGACCGGCAAACCTTGGCAGATGAGGACCGCTGGCAGCGGATGCTCGCTGGTGAGGAGATCGCCGTCGGGACGGCAGAGGAAAACCTCGCGGCCGGCGGAAAGGCCGCAGAACAGATGGCGCCAACACCCCTCGTCGCGCCGCTGGCCTCGGCTTCCGAGGCCGTGCGAGACCGTGTCCAGGGCTTGCTTGATGAGACACCAGTGCGGCGTGGTCTCGACAAGGTCTTCCGCACATTTCTCGGGGCGACCTTGGAAGAAGTGGAACAGGCCGCCCGCACGGGCCGCTTGGGCGACAAACTCTCTCTCAAGTTGCTTGATCCGGCAGGCTCGCTGATCGAACAGATGGTGAAGGACCAGGCGACGACCGAGGGGCTCGATCCAGAGTTGACAGAGAAGGTGGCGGCCGGCGCGGGTCTGATGCTGGGCATGCTGTTCCCGGGTGCGGGGAAAGCGAAAGCCGCAAAAGCCGCAGCCGAGGCTGGCAAAGCGGCGGGGGGCGCAGCCAAGGAAATCACCGCCGCCGCCACCGCGGCGGCTAAGCAGGAAGCTCGCGTCAACTTGCTCCGTATCAATGCCTCCGAAGCCGTCAAGGCCACGATTGAGGAGTTGAACAAGTTGAACGCGGAGCGCCTCGGGGGTCATCGGGCCGTCGTGTCCCATGGCCAGACCGCAAAAGCGGCTGAAGGGACGTTGACGCTCAAGGCGGCACTCGCTGAAGAGGCCGAGACCATCCTGCTCGACAAGGACAAGGGCACCGCGCTGCGGGATCTCTACAACTCCGCCGCGACCCATCTGGACGCGGTCAAGCGCCGCGCGGCAGCCGGAGATCCCGAAGCGGAAGCGAAACTCTGGCCGGCCTTTGCGGTGGCCGCCAAACTCGCCGAACTCGACGAGGCCAATGCTCGGAACATCGCCCGTGCCCTTGAATCACGCGCCATGCTGTCCGAATCCGAGCGTGCCGTGCGACGGTTCAAGCCGGAGCAGTTGGCCGAACTGGCCCGGAAACTCGAAGGCGCGGCGCATTTGGATGCCGAGAGTTTGGCCCGCCGTCTTGATCTGCTGACCACGCCTGAGCAGCAGCGGACATTCTTGAGCCAAGTCATGATCGGGTTCCGCCATGGGCGTGATGTCTTTCACGAAGCCTGGATCAACGCACTCTTGACGAATCCGGTCACGCATGCCGCCAACGTGACGGGCACGGGGCTCGTGACCCTGTGGGATCTGCCCGAAACGGCGATGGCCGGTCTCATCCATTCGGTGTTTTTCAGTGGCTCGGAGGGCGTGTCGCGGCTCGAGGCCGGCGCCAAGGTGCGCGGGCTGATGGAAGGCCTGGGCGATGCGTTCCGGTTGGCCGGGAAGACGCTCAAGACCGGCGAGGATGTCTTCGGCATCGGCAAGGTAGAAATCACACCGGCCCTCAGTAGTGCCGCCTTTGGCTGGGATGCGGCCACGATGCCCGGCCGCACCCTGGACGTGTTGGGCGGCGCTGTGCGCATGCCGACCCGGGCGCTGAAGGCCGAAGATGCCTTCTTCAAAGGATTGAACTACGACATGGAGCTCAAGGCCTTGGCGACCCGCGAGGCCGCCGCGGAAGGCCTGACGGGCAAGGCCTTGACGGCCCGGGTGACCGAACTCGAAATCCATCCCACGCCCGAGATGCAGGCGGGCGCCATTGATGCCGCCTTGGTGCGCACCCTCAATGCCGATCTGGGCCCCGCTGGACAGGCCTTCATGACTTGGGCGAATCAGATTCCCGGCGGGCGCGTGATCCTGCCCTTCATCCGCACTCCAACGAATTCAGCCAAATGGTTCGGGCAACGGGCGCCCGTGCTGAATCTTCTCTCCACGCAGAATTGGGCCGACATCACGGCCGGCGGCGCCGCGCGAGACAAGGCGCTGGCCCGGATTGCGCTTGGCAATGCGACAGCCGCCGTGATCGCCTATGAAGTCGCGCAAGGTAATATCACGGGCGGCGGCTCGCAAGATAAGAATCTTCGCCGACTCCAACGTGATCCGGCCGTGGGCATCCGACCGCCCTACAGCATCAAGGTCGGCGACACGTGGTACAGCTATAACCGCGTCGATCCTGTGGGCAACCTGGTGGGCGTCGTGGCGGACTTTGCCGAACTCTCGGGTCAGATTCCCGATCAGGACAGTCTCGACGAATGGGCAGCGCACGGGGAAGCCGTCGCGCTCGCGGCTGGCCAGATGATGGTCAACAAGACTTACATGACGGGCTTGGCGAACGTGCTGGAGGCCATTAAGAGCCCGGATCGGAGCGCCGGCCGAGTCGCCGCTGGCTGGGCTCGAAGCCTGGTACCGGCTGGGCTGCGACAGATCACACGCCAGAGCGATGACCGGATCATCCGGGATGCGCGAGGGATGGTCGATGGCTTCAAGGCCGGCTTGCCCTACTTTGCCCAAGGCATTCCGCCGGAGCGCAATAACATCACGGGCGAGCCGATCACCTATCCGCCGGGCTGGGGCCCCGATATGGTGTCGCCGATCTACATCACGCAGCAGGGTGACGATCCGGTTTTCAAGGAGATCATTGAGAACAAGATCTCCTTAGCGCCGGTGCCGCGCTCGATTGGGCCGCGACCTGATGAGGCGCCACTCTTGGCCCCCGAAAGCCTCAAGAAGGGCACCCGTCTGACAGCTGGGGAGCGCGACTTCTGGATCGTGCAGATGACGCAGGAAGTCCGCGATGGCCAGGGTCGCACGCTTCACCAGCATCTGAGTGACGTCGTCGGGAGTGATCAGTATCAGCGGCAGTCTCGGGGACCGGATGGCGGGCGGGCCGTGTTGATCAAGGCCATTTATCAGGACTATCGGGACAAGGCCGAGGCCATTTTGCGCGATCCTACCCGCGGCTCTCCCAATCTCGAGCGTGACATTCGGGCGCGGCTGATCGAACGGGTGGAGGGGCAGTTGCCGATCACGCATCCGCGCAGTCCACAGAACCCTGCCAATCGGCCAGGGACATTGAGCGAATCCTTAAGGAGGTGAGTACACCGTGACCATCGCGACACAGGGGAACCGCCAGGTATTAGATGTGCCGCCACCGTCTACGGCTCAAAATGTTGGAGACAGTGGATGGCGCAATTCCAAAGCGTCGGGCAATCTCGCAGCAACCTACGTCACGGAGCGCGCGTATTCGATGAACCTTCCGCTCGGTCAATTTTGCCATGCCATGCCGCGAACCGCGGTTGTAATCTCTGACGCCAATACGTCCTTTCCGTTTCATATCGGCCATGTTGTCGGCGTGCGTGCCGACCCAGAGATGATCCGGGTTGACGCAGAGCGGCTGATCGCATCGATGCAAGACGCACCACCCGTGATATCCGTGTCCCCCACGCGGAATTGGCCCTCGGAACGCAAGATACGAGGCCCGATGGGCCTTGAGCGTCTGCCCATCCACGCGAATCATGCCATATGCATACGGTGGATAGCCGCGCCGAGCCGCCTGCCAAATCCAGCAGCCGGTGCGTTCGTCTTCCCAACTCATGGCGCGGATGCGAAGCGGGAGCGGAATGCCACGCAACATGCGCTCAGTATATCTTCGAATGTTGCCCTTGATAAGGAAATGTGGAGCCTAACATGACCATCTCGACAATCGGAAATCGGATGGATTTCACGGGCAACAATTGCACCAAGGCTTTCTCCTTTACTTATAAGATACTTCTCGCCTCGGATCTCGATGTCTTTGTCGGTGGCGTGCAGAAGACGCTCACCACCGATTACACCGTCTCCGGCGCCGGGGTCGCCACGGGAGGCACGGTGACCTTCATCACAGCGCCAGGGTGTGGACTGGCCGTGGCGATCGTGCGCGATGTGCCTTACACGCAGTCGACGGATTATCCCGAGAATGATCCCTTTCCAGCGGCCTCCCATGAAGACGCCCTCGACAAGCTCACGATGCTCGTCCAGCAGATCAAGGAACTCACGACGCGCTCGTGGCGGTTTGCCGCGGGCTCCGTGCGCGCGGCGGCGGGCTATGTCGTCGATGAGCCCAAGGCCCTGACCTTCCCGCGGGTGAAGAGCGATTGCACGGGCCTCGAATTCGTCACGCTCGTCAGTTGTGGCACCTACGCCGATCCGGTCACGACGAAGGGCGATCTGATTCAGGGCAACGATCTGGGCAGCCAGGAGCGGTTGGGGATCAGCGCGACGGTGGGATTCCTGCTCCGGGTGCTCGAAACCGGCAAGGCTGGCTGGCGCGCGGGGGGCGTCAGTCTCATCAACAAGACCGACGCCCAGGCCGACGCGGGCCGGATCTTCGCCATCGATACGGCCTGTAACAACGCCTTTGTCGCAGCCGATGTCCTGGCCTGTACGCGCCTTTATGTCGCGGCCACGGAAGCCATCGGCGATGATTGCCAGGGCATCTTGGCCTACGCGAGTGGGCCCGTCACCGTTCTCTCGGCCGGGCAGATCGCGCGCGGCGATTATGTGCGCAAATCGGCGACGGTCGGCGCCGTGCAGACGACGTGCGTCAACCTGCTCCATCATCGACCGGTGCCCCGCGGGGCCCTGGGCGTGGCCCTCTCTCCCTCCCTGGCCGATTGCGTCAATCTGCTCATCTTCGCTTATACCGCGCCCGGCCAACAGGGGCTCGCGACGGTGCGGGGCAACAAGAGTCAGAGCGATTTCTCGACCGCCAATAGCGTGTGTACCAAGATGCACCTCTTGGCGGATTCGCTGATCCTGACGGATAGCTGCAACGATCTCGTGGTGGTGCGGAGCCCCGGCAGTCTGACGAACGACATCACGGTCGACAACGGCAACAAGGACAACGGCCGCGATCAGTCGGGCGCCTTCACGGCCGGCGACATTCATTTCTACTGGGTCTATGAAGGCGCCTCCGCGAAACTCAAGACGCGCAGTTCCGTGGTGGCTCCCTGTGATCGAAGCGGGCCCACCCTACCGGCCTGTGAAACCCACTGGGCGTACTCTCACTCGATGTATTGGAACGCCAACTGTCTGCATGCGGTCACGGTCCGCGGCCGGCATGTGGCCTATGATTGCGCGCGGACGCTCCTCGCGGACGCGGCCGCGACCTGCGAGACGCGGGTGAGTCTGGTCACCTTGGTGCCCTTGGCCGCGCATCGTGTGCATGTGCATGCGCGGGCGCTCTTGCCAACGGGCGGCACGGTGGGCGATCATTTCCTGCTCGGGCATCGCCTTAACTGTATCGCTTGGCTGGTGCCCAGCGGGGCGGCGGCGGGCGCCTGCAATTCGAGCCTCCTGATCCTGCCCAACGTCAATCAAGAGCTGTTCTACCGCTTCGAGGGTGTCGGCACCGCCAGTCGGTTGACGCTTGAGGTCACGGGGTATGATGTTCCAAATGGCGACCAGTAAATTAGCGTTTATGCGTAAGTCGAATGATTTCTTGACGAAGCACTTCAATACGGCTATGGTTCGATTGCTTTCGCCATCGGCCCCACCAGTTCAGTTTTTGGGCCTTAATTGTCAACTTTGCTCGCTGCCGTTTGATTACCAGATATGGAAGCAATTCTTCCAGCGCGCGAGAGGCTTTAACAGCATTCAATTGCCAACGAAAACGTTGGCGATGCGTCGGCATCTTCGGTGCTTCAGAAGAAAAAATAGATCCCCCTCCGGCAATGCGTCTACATCTGCGCAATGCCGACAGATTAACATTGGTAACTGTCAGTACAGCGCAATACGACGGTTTGTGTCTATTCTTCCCTCGTGTTGTTCTATTGATGCCGACAAACCCATCTCCATCCACCAATCCGGCCAACCAAGCGAGATCAGTAATTTTTCTCATAGGACTATCATATCATGATCTACGATCCCACCATTTCGTTGGGAGCGATTCTCCAACTTGTCGGGATCGTCATTACCTTGCTCATTGTTTATACCCAGATCATCAGCCGCCTCACCCGGCTCGAAACCAAGGTCGAGGCACTCTGGACCGCGTTCATGTCCCGAGATCGCTCATGACGCTCGGCAAATTTGCGGAAACCGTGAACGCTGGTTGCAGGATGCTGAACGGCTCGATTACGTCCTGGGGTCGAACGTCGGCGCGCAATGCCGCCGTCGGCGGCTCGCCGACTTCACGGCACCTAGCATGGTTCGCGGTGGACGTGGTCTACGACGAGCCGATCGAGGCTGCCGAGCGCCGCCATGTCTGGGAAACGCTCGGGTTACATTTCTGGCCCGAGGGCGACCACGATCATATCTCGGTCCCAGAAGGAGGACACTTCTAAAGGAGGGTTCACATGCTGCCCATGTGGCTGAAACTGCTCTTATCCGGTGTCGGCGTATTTATTGGAGGGGCGGTGAGCTATTACCAAGTGAATTCTGGACCGGGTGTCCTGCTGACGACACCGACCTTCTGGATCGGGTTCCTGATGGCGGGGCTGGCGCCACTCGGCAGCTATTTCCTCGGTCTGGGCCAAAAGGCTCCGTGGGACCAGAAGGAGGATCGGAAATGAAGATCGCGGCGCTCATTCTGGTCATCACCCTCGCGCTTAGCGGCTGCGCCTCGCTCAAGGGGATGTTCACCGAGCCCACCGGCGTCATCACGATCCCGCGGCAGGACTTCATTGATACCTGGGCACTGGTGACGGTGCTGGCGGAGGACTTCTTCACTGAGGCCGATCGGGCCTGCGCGGCTGGGGCGTGGCCGCCCGTGACCTGCGCCAAACTTCCAGGAGCCAAAGCCCAGGCGAAGGCCTTGGCGGTCGCAGTGCGCGCCAAGATCGCAGTGCCCGAATCCCGGGTGGACTGGGCGGCGATCAAGGAGCTCCTGGGCGTCCTGGTGAGCTTGCATCCGTGATCCACCCGGCTTTTCTCTCGCCGGTCGAGGTCGAAATCCTCGACGACGAGCTGTTCCGCGTCGTCCGCCCGGTGCGCTATCAGAGCGCCGCCATGCCGGCGATCATCGTCGTGCCAGAGGGCTTCGTGACGGACGGCTCCTCGGTCCCAAGGCTCCCGATCGTCTACTGGCTCTATGGCGGGCGAGCGCGGAAAGCAGCGGTGATCCACGACTTCCTCTATCAAACGCACATCTGCCCGAAGGCCATCGCCGACGCCGTGTTTCTCGAAGCGATGAGGCTCATCCCCGACTTGCCGGGCTGGGCGCGCCGCGCCATGCATCAGGGCGTCGTCCTCGGCGGCCAGTCATCCTACGAGTCCGGGCCGCGGCGCTACACGGTTCTCGGCAACGCCGCCCGGGCTGGGGAGATGTAAGTACGCGGATTGCTGGTCCTTCCTAGCCTGATGTTCAAGAAGTGAACACGGAAACGGGGAGGCGAAAACAGACGACCAAAAAAAGAAGTTGACACCAACAAAAGACTTAGGCTAGATTTCACGTCATGAAGATCAAGCCCCGCCCCACCCGCTGTCGCGTGAAGGGTTGCAAACGGACGGACCTCATCTACAAGGCCGGCCTCTGCGTGGGGCATTACGCACGCAAACGGCTCACGGGCAAGGTGGGTCCGGCCACGTTTCTCCCAAAGACCTACGACCGGGAAACCACGGCCGGTGTCGAGAAGAAGCTAGCGGCGCCGCTGCGCCCGCCTTCCCCATGCTGACGCCGATCTTGTTGGGGATGATTGTGGGGCTGATCATTACGCTGCTGCGGCGGGCGCTGAGAGGGACTTGATGAGTAACCGCGATCAGTTTGAAATCGACGCACGCCAACTCGGCCGACCCGATGGCCATGTGCCTTCAACCGACGGTTGGGCCGAAGATCACATTCTCTGCGCACTCTGCCACGTGCAGGTCTGGGAAAGTGTTTTCTTCCTTGAACCCTGTAGTGCGAGACTCACCACGGAGGAACGCCATGACTCGTGACGAAGTGGATGCCATCCTGGCCGCGAAAGAACGGGAGGCGGGTCAGCGTGGAGTCCGCCGGATGCACACGCATCCCTGCCAAGCGGGTTGTCCCGTGCCCGAATGGTGCGAGGATCGGACCTGCCCCTATCCGCCGGGTGATAAATCGCTACCCTGTACCATGAGCGGCACGGCGCGGGAGCGCGCGCAGGAACGTCGGAATGAAATGCATACGCAACCTGGGAGGACATGATGAGCAATGGAATCGTTGATCAAGCCGGAGCTGCCATGCTCGAGCGCGTGGTGGTGGGTGGTGACCTGTCCAAACTCTCATCCACCGAACGCCTGCTCTACTACCGCCAAGTCTGCGAGAGCATCGGCCTCAACCCGCTGACGCGCCCGTTCCAATACATCACGCTCAACAACCGCCTGACGCTCTATGCGGGGCGGGACGCCACTGACCAGTTGAGGAAGATCCACGAGGTGAGCATCACCGACCTGCACACCCAGCGGATGGACGACCTCTATGTGGTCGTCGCGAAGGCAACCGATGGCAAGGGGCGTGTCGATGCTGCCACGGGTGCGGTGAGTCTCACTGGCCTCAAGGGAGAGGCCGCCGCAAACGCGATGATGAAGGCTGAAACCAAGGCCAAGCGGCGGGTCACGCTCTCCCTCTGTGGACTCGGCCTGCTCGATGAGAGCGAAGTGGAATCAGTGCCAGACGCGAAGCGCGTGACTGTGGATACCGAGACGGGCGAGATCATCACGCCGGAGATGGTGGTGGCGACTGCCGAACCTGCGCCGAGTCCACCCAGCGAAGCTGCCGAGAAGGATCTCGTGCTTGGTCGTATCCGCGCTGGCATGGACATGCTCAAGCTGGGGGCAGACGCGCGAGTCGAGCTCTGGCAGAAGTATTGCGGCAGTGCGACATTCGATACCACGGCCCCCGACGTCGCCCAGCTTGGCGATCTCTTGGCCGATCTGCAGAAGCAATATAAGAGCAAGAAGTGATGGGCACACTCGCCACGGCGCGGACGAGAGCCGTCGCCCGTCCTCTGAAAATCCTCGTTCCGCTCATTCAGCGCGATCTCGAGGAGGCCGAGCGCGCAGGGACGCCGTACTTTATCAAGGCGGGTGCGGAATTGTTGGAGGCCAAGCCACAAGTCGCGGCGGGATCGTGGAGTCGCTGGCTGAATCGGAATTTCGAACTCAGCAAGACTACTGCTCGGCGCTACATGCTGGCCGCAGAACGCCTGCAAGAACAAGGAGATAGACGGTCCACTAGTGGATCAAGTCTCCTTGAACTCACGGGCGAGACGAAGCAGCGACGTGAGAATCGAGACGAACACCGCAAGGCGTGGGCGCCCTTCAAGACCGCGCACGCCGACGTGGATGTTGAGGCTGTTTCCCAACACCGGCAGAGCCGACAGGATGAAGTCGCGTTACATCGAGAACTCGCTTTCGAACTTATCGACATCGGGTACAAGGCGTTAGCGACCCGCCTGCACCCCGACCGCGGCGGTTCCCGAGAGGCGATGACGCGCCTCAACCGCGTCCGCGACGAATTCAAAGAGGTCGCACAGACAAGGAGATTTGTATGAACAATGTCCTGATGAAGCCGGTGCGCGTCATCCATGAGCTGACGCCATCCGAGCAGATCGGCCGGGCGGTGGAACGCGCCACAGAAATTCGTGACGCCGCCAAGGCGCGGGCTGAGTCTGAGTTTGTCGAGCGGATCGAAGAGGCTCTGGAGCGATACCGGCCAAAGGCCGCCGCCGCCGCGGCGGTTCCACAGCCAGAAACGGCCGCCGTCTAAGATTACCTGAAGGACGGGCAGACTGGTTCTGCCCGTCCTTCAACAAAAGGAGCAAGCGATGGGCCACCTTCCGACCGCCGCTGAGTTAGAGGCCATCCTGAGTTGGCAGAAGGCCCACGTCTTTGAGGGGCGGACGGTGCGCATGGAGCCGATCCACCGCCAGTTGCCGACCTACAAAGCCGTCGGGCGGCCTGAGCCCTCGGTGCTGGATGTGAAGTGGCAACCTTCGCTTGACGCCACGACCGCCTATCTTGAGGCGCATTGGGAATGCGAAAGCCGGGGAGAGGCCAGGCGAGCCCTGAGACGGCAGGAGATGGAGCGGTTGGCGCAGGTGGCGGAGGCAGCCTTGGCGGTGCGGCCCGAGATGAGTCTCATCACCAAGGCGGCCCTCGGCAGCATCGTGAGTATCGGGACGGGCCGCGCATGACCGCGCGCACGGACCGCTCACAGTTGGAAAAGATTTACTCGCTGCCCGCCAAGGCGGCACCTGGGCGATTGGCCGGGTGGTGGATACTCTGCCGGGGTTGGCTCAGCGAGCGCGTTACCGTACTCGAAATCTACGTCAACCCACCAGAGAATGCCATCACGCGGCGCCTCCGCATCTATCAGCGCGCGCTCGATGGGGCGAAGCGTTTGCACCGCCTGGATAGGGATGAGGCCCGCGAGATCCTCCGGGTGACAGGGATGCTCCTTGGCTTGCATCGGGAGCGGGCGCCGTGACGTGTCGCGCGGCCGTGAGACTACCGCCCCTGCCTCGTCGCCGGGAGTCTGACTTGGTGACCGAGGCCCTGCGGTTTCTCAACCGCATCCCGGGCGTCGTCGCGTGGCGGACGAACGTGGGGGCAGTATCGGCGGATCACAAAGGCAAACGGCGCTTCGTTCGATTCGGATTTCCGGGACTCAGCGACATCATCGGCTGGAAAACAACGGATACATATACGCCCTTTGGATATGTCAGATATCCGCGATTCCTCGCTGTCGAGTGTAAGAGTGTGTCCGGCGTCATCACGCCTCAACAGCAAGGTTTTCTTGATCTCGTGGAGAAATCGGGCGGGATCGGCTTCGTCGCGCGTTCGTGCGACGACATCGCGGCACGGATGGCTCTGCGATGACCGCCGCCCCATGATCGCGTCGCGCATCACGCATCTGCATCCCTGCTTCAATCTCGGCACGCCCGACTGCGAGCAATTCACGTTCTGCTTCGATCCAG
>ERZ1292644.1183-Hain-H14-01um-R2-1183-length-14088-cov-6_pt1 | contig 14088 bp, 10 predicted proteins | sample MGYA00564402_ERZ1292644 | MGnify/ENA primary metagenome ERZ1292644 (study PRJEB36523, sample SAMEA6512644) | groundwater metagenome | collected 2019-01-09 | study: AquaDiva: Metagenomics assemblies of 32 groundwater samples
CGCCGGCGGGGCCGTACTCCCGCCGGCCGTGATCGCGGTCGCGAAGATCCCGACCCCATCGGCGGGAGCGGTCGTGTGTCCCACCGCCAGGCCCGAGGAGCCGCGGAGGTCGCCGCCCATGTCCACCGCGAATCCGGCGGTAGGCGCTGACTGGAATAGGCCGATCTGAGTCCCGTTGCATGACAGGAACTCGGTGTTCCTCGCTCGGAACCTGAGATCGCTATCCGCTGTTGTCCCTGTGCCACCGAGGAACCAGTAGCCCTGTTGCAAGATCCGGAACTCGTCTCCGTCGCCTGATGTGCCGAGATCAAGAATGGCACGCTGATTATTCCCATTGGCGTAGAGTCTTACGTTGAGGTTCGTCCCGGAATACATGTTGAGGATTCCGCCGGAGTTGACTTGGTCGTAGTAGAGTCTATTTCCTGTCAGCAGTCCCGCAGCTAAACTCCCCTGCGTCGTCGCGAGGGTCGTCGTGCCGAGGTTGAGCCACTGCCGGATCGTAGTCGCACCGCCGACGGCTATCCGCAGCGAGTACGCCGTCGAGGAGAGTGTGCCGCCGTCCGTGATGTTGAAGGCGTCCGAGTCCGAATTATCGACGCCAGCAACCCACTCCTGAACGCCGTTGATGAGGAAATATGCGAACGGATCGCCGCCGGTCGCACCGTTAGTCCGTAGCGATATCCTGGCGTGCGCTCCGCTCGTCGCGTCGCTGTTCGCGAGGAGAATAGTGCTCGCTCCTGTCGAAGCCCCCTCGACCGTTAGCAGCGTAGCGGCACCAGTGATGGAAGGCGAGAAGAGGTAGAGGAGGGTCGCCCCTGCTGGCCAGCTACCCGATGTGACGAACAGGCTTGCGACACCGGCCCCTGCCGGTGTCACGCTGATGTGGACCGGGTACGTAGGAGCGATGCCCACGCCGAGACGGTCGTTGATGTGGGCGTATCCGGCCGTTGTCGGTGGGGCCACACCTACGCCGAACCCGCGGCTCACCCGCGCGTCGTTCGTCACCGTCAGCGCCGTGCCGGAGCCGGAGAGCGTGTAGACACCAACTAGGTCGGTCGCCCACGCCATCTGTGCGCCAGTGCTGGACATCAGAAGCGTCCCTGACGCGCCGATGGCGAATCGCTCCCATGCCGGCCCCGAACTCCCACGGATCAGGTCGCCCTGTACCACCGTCGCTGCCGTCGTGTCCGAGTGCGTGGCCGAGAGGAGGTTGTGGGCGAGGTAGGTCGAGGGCGTCTGCCATGCTGGGAGGCCGGCCGTGAGGCCGAGCACCTGACCGGCCGAACCCGCAGGGAACCGCGCGTAGACATCCGAGACCGGCGCGTACACCATGTCGCCGGCCGCGCACGTCTCGGGGTACTGCGTCCTGCTCCACCTCGGCCGGTCGCCGTAGTTGAGCAGCGCGGCGAACCCGGGACCTGGCGCCGTGACCCCGATGCCTCCAGGGCCGGCGGAGTAGACGATCCCGCCGGCCGGGTACGTGGCGCCACGCCCAAGGCCGACGCCGAGAGCGCGCTCAAGCTCCTGCGCGAGCGCGGGATCCTTCGGGCGGAACGCGAGCGCAGCCGGCTTCACGGGATGCTCAGGCGTAGGACACCATCCCCATGTCGAGGACGTTCAGGTCCATCCCGATGATCTTCGGGCGCTCCGCGCCGCTCCTGATCGCGACGCGGATGCGCGCCGTCCTCCCTGAGCCCGTCGGCATCTCAAGGGGTCGCGGCACGACGTCCGTGGAAACCGTCTCCGACGAGAACGTGAAGCCCGTGCCGGTCTTCTCCACTTCCGTCGGGTCCACCGCGACCTCGATCTGGTTCCCGCTGTTCAACTGCTTCGCAAGACGGACCGCCACGCTCTCGACCTGATGCTCGGCTCCGTACTCCTCGAACACGAGATCCCCGGTCTCCGCGTGGCTGTAGATATGCCCGATGTAGTACGTCTCGCCGCTGTTCGGGGTGCTGGTCCACGTCCCGTAGATCGTCAACACGGTCGCGCTCGCTTCCGAGAGCATCCTGATCTGCCTACCACCGGCAGTCGTCGTCACGAGCACGAAGAGTCCAGTGGCTGCGCTGTCGAGAGGGAAAGAGGCCGTGCTGTCCGTGAGCGTGCTCGTGGTCGCGCTAGAGACCGTGCCGTTGTAGGTCTTCCCGGCCAGGTCGTGCCCGTCCTTGTTGTCGCCCGTGAACTGGTGGAGCCTGCCCCAGTAGTCGCCGATCCAGACGTCGAAGCTCTGCGAGGACTTCCAGACTGTCGCCATGCTCGCGGCGTAGATTCCGAGCCAGGGACCCATCCATTGCCCGGTCGGTTCGTGGTACGCCAGCACGCCGTCGTTGATCGTCTGCCCAGGACCAGCGCCGCCGGAACTCTGCGCCTGTAGGCCCGGGAGCGCGAGGAGGTAGAGCTTCTTGTCGGGCCACCACGCCGCACAGGCGTTCTGGATCTGACCGTCCGTGGCGTCGAGAATGAACTTCCTGATCTTCTCGGAGACGGGAGCCCCCGGGAGTCCTCCGGCCGCGTCGATCGTGAGCAGGCCGGCGCGGTCCAGGAAGTAGAGCTTGTCTCCCGACGTGATGGCGGTTCTCTTGGCGATGCAGCCGCGCTCGTAGGAGACCGGGAGGACCTGGAGCCCGGCGTCCGGCTCGCCGACGATCTTGTAGATGTGCCGCTGCTTGAAGACGTATACCGTGTCGAACAGCGCCCGGATGCAGACGATCCGATCTCCGTCGGTCGCGGCGATGTCGATGAAGTTCCGCTGGCTGAAGTTGTGGGGCTTGTTGTGGGCGGAGTACCACACGCGGTTCTGGAAACCCTGTCGGGCGCCGCTCACGGTCATGTCGCGACCGTAGCCCCCGGCCGCCCACGCCCTCGTCCCCTTCACGCAGCACGAGAGCGGCGCGGCGATCTTGTTGGCCTGGAAGTCCTGGACTCCCATCGGCCCGCAGCCGAAGTCCGCGAACGCCGAGATGACTTCGGCCTCCAGGTCGCTCCCCGTCGCCAAGAGGTTCTGAGACGACGCGAACTGCTTCCAGATGACCCCAGTCCCCGTCGTCGCGAGCGTGACCGTCTCGCCCTTCTTCACCGTGACCGGGAAGTAGATCGTGTGCGGAGCCGAAGCTGTCGTCCCGGCGACGGCCAGGACGGCGCGCTTGATGAAGTAGACCCGGATCGAGTCCACCTGGGCGTGGTTGTGGTCCCGAGCCGTGACGATCAGGCTCGCCTGGTTGAGCACGATGGCCTTTGTCCACGGACTCGTAGCGGGGCCAGCGCCGTAGAATACGGGCCGGCTCTCGATGTCCCGGATGGAATCGTAGAACGTCACGGCCAGCATGTCCGCGCTGCTGGATCCGCCGCCGGTCACGAGCGAGTATTGGAGCGGATCCACCCCGCCATCCAGAAGGTCGATGCCCCATCCGACGATGACCGGCGCGACGGTCCCTGGATCCTCGCCGATGTGGTGAGCCGAGCACGAGTACCGCTTGCTCCCGGTGGCCGTGAACGGTTTCACCGCGCTCGCGACCGGCTGAGTGCCGCTGCCCGTGAACGCGCTGATGCGCCCACGGATGTAGTAGAACGGTCCCTGGCTGTTAACCGTCTGCGTCTGCCACGTCGTCGGGAGCGTGAACATGACGTTCCGCTCGCCGGTCACGGTGAAACCGCGCGTGTTGTCGGTGACTCCCGTGAGTGCCGTCCAAGCGCTCCCATTCCAGAACTCCCACGTCAGCGTGAAGGTGCCCCCGGCCGCGGTCACGATGTTGATGGACGCGGAGCGGAAGGTCTGGTCGGCCCCGATGTAGAAGGCGTCGTTCAACGCCTGGGTCGCAGGCAGGAGGTTCACGTCCCCGGTCGTGACCGCGATGTCGTCCTGGGCGTCGCTCGTCTCGTCCACGAACGTCGCGATCGAGTTGTCCTCGTTGATCGCCGCGCGCAGGATGCTCGCGAACGCCTGCCCGACGATCGCCTGGGTGGTCGGGGTCGTCGTGACCGCCGAGACCCGACCACGGATGAAGTAGAGGGTCGCGTAGCCGCCGACCGTCGTGGTCGCCCAGTCCGCCGGCATAGTGTACCGGAGCGAGTTCCAGCCGCTCACGCTGAATCCGGTCGTCCCGTCCGTCACTCCGGCGAGCGCGGTCCAGGCCGATCCGTTCCAGTATTCCCAGGTGACCGTCAGCGTGCCGTTCCTCGCCGTGCCGACGTTGAAGAACACGACCGGGAACGTCTGCCAGCGCGCGATGTAGATGGCGTCGTTCACGGCCGGGATCACTGGCAACGGGTAAGAGTTGGCCTCAACGGAATACTGGTACATGTACGGGCCGGCGGGGACCCAACCGCCCTGGCTCGGGTTGTAGACGAGACCCTGGAACGCCAGCAGCGACGCATCGTTGGCGGCGTTCGTGTAGTCGTAGAACGTCCCGCCGTCGTCTTGGAGGAACGCGGCGAGGTGGATGGGCGGGCAGCCGGGCGCCGTGTTCGTCGCCTTCCCATCCGCCGAGAAGACGTACCCGCCCATCGAGCACATGTCGGCCGGGTCGTGGTTGTTGTCCGCGGTGAGCAGACGACCGGACGAGTGCAGGGTTGCCGCCGCGAGATCGGACCCGGCGATCGTGAACAGTTCCATGTAGCGGCCGGCGTTCACGCCGGAGAGGATGTCCGCCTGGAAGATGACGTGCCGTCCGAGCGGGTTGCTCGTGCCCGAGAGAGCATTCGTCCGTCCACCGGCCTCCGTGAACGCGAAGAGGCTGTGCATGATCCCGAGCCGCTGCTTGTCGTCGCCCCAGAAGGCCGCCGTGTTACGGATCCCCGGGGCCGGGACGATCGCGTCGATGTAGGGATTGTTGAACGTGGCCATGCTACGTCGCCGAGATCTTTCCGTAGAGGAATCCGCCGGTCGTCTGGTTCGCAGCGCGGATCGCCGGCCGAGGCGTGAGGATCGCGGGCTCCGAGGGGTCCATCCCCACGGCCTCGTAGAGCACGACTTCGGCGCCATCCTTGGCGTGGAGTAGGGTCGGCGGGAGGTTCCTGTCCATCCCGACGAACGCACGGATCCTGATTCGGATGGGCGGCATCGCTACTCCGTGACTGTCTTGTCGAGTCCAGTCTGGACCTTGGTGCCGTCCATCAGGTTCCACTGGTCCGCCATGATGATGACGGACGAGGAGCGGGACTCGTCCATGTTCTTGAACTTCGGCAGGATGTCCTCGTACTTCTTCTCGTGGAAGTTCGAGAGGTCCATCCGCTGCCTCTTGGCAAACGCGAGCGCGAGGGTCTTGTGAAGCAACAGGTTCATCGCCTGCGGGTGGGTCTCGAAGTTGTTGGTCGGCCACGTCGGAAGCGTGTGGTAGGCGTAGTAGATCGGGTACGTGTCGTCAGGCGCCGGCCAGAACTGGACGCGCTGCTCCATCGTCGTAGATGTCGCCGCCGTGTCCGCCCCGAGCATGATGCAGTACTGCGGACGTCCGCGGCTGTAGACCCTCGTCGAGAGCTTCTCCATGAAGTAGTCGTAGCCCACGATCGTGAGAGGCCGGGGCGTCCGGATCTCCCTGATGTGCCTGAGCCACCACATGCCGTCGGCGAGTTCGTACTCGTCCCTCGAGACCTGATACGTGAGCGTGCTGGCGTTGCTCCCGCCGTAGGGAGTGGAGAGAACGAGATTCGTGTCGTTGGTGACGGACGTGATCCTGTACGGGGCGGCCTCGGTACCTACCAGGATCTTGTCGTCGGCGGCCACGTTGGCGGCCCACAGCGTCGTCGTGCCGACGACGGCCGTCGAGTTGTTCGTCACCTGGATCGTGCCAGTCGAGTACCCAGACGTCGTGGTGAGGTCGCTCTCGCGCCGGAGGAATGTCCAGAGGCACTCCGTCGCGATCTCGTTCAGCGCCATCTCGAAGAAGTCGTTGAACAGCGACTGCTCGGTCGCGTCCAGGTTCGTGAACGCGGTCTTGCCGAACCACGCGGCGAGGTGGTTCTGCGCCCGGGTCAGACCGCCGAGCGTGTTCGGAGAGGATAGGGCCAACTAGCCCCCCTCTTTTAGACCGTACCTCGGAGAAGGTCCCAGGAGGCGGTCAGGTTGACAGCGGCCGATCCGCCGGTCGCGCTCTGGAGCACGGCACGCCCGTAGATGGTCTGCGAGCTGGCGACGTGGACGGTCGTGAGCCGGCCGGCCGTCGCTCCGGTGCGGAGACGGGTCTCGGCGGCGGCGCTGGCATCCGTGATGATGCCGAACTTGGCGTCCGCGTCCGCCGTGTACCTGAGGAGCGCCCAGCCGTAGGTGGTCGTCGCGCTGATCGCCGAGCACATGACGGCGATCGGGTAGTTCAGGAGAGCCCGCGCCGCCGTGATGAGGTTGACCGACATTCCGGACGCGGCCCCAACGATGTCGATCACAGCCCCAGCGACTCCCGAGGCGACGCCGGGGACGAGGATGAACACGTTCCCCTTGTGGTCGATGTTCCTCGTGCCGACGAGACGGGAGAAGCGGGCCAGCGTGGACGTCTGGTCGTAGTCGAGGTCGATCGACGGACCGTGCGCGCGACGATGCTCCTGCATGGCTGCCTTTCCCCTCTTGGGCCGACTCGTTCCCTCTTGGGCCGACTTTAGGCGGCTACGCAGCCGCCATGTTGAAGATGACCGCGTGACTGCGGAGCTGGTCCGCGTACAGGATCCCCGAGAACAGGATCGGGACCACGAACACCTGCTGCCCCGAGGCCGTGTACCGGGTCTCTTGCACGAGGAAGTCCACTCCGGCGCGGACGCGGAGGTTCAGGTACTTGCTGTTCACCATCAGCACGTTGACGTTCGTCCCGCCGCCCCAGTTGCCGAAGTCCTCGTCCACGATCCAGTTGGCCGAGCCGTACTGGAGCGCCTTGTGGCGCGCGTTCCCGGGTCCGCCGGCGATCGTCGTGGACTCCCAGTAGTTCGTCGTCATCAGCTTGCTCTCGTACACGTTCCGCGCTGTGCGGCCGGAGAAGATGTAGTCCGGCTCGTCGCCGCCGCTGGAAGCAGACGTGTAGGACGTCCGGATGTCCTCCAGGACGTCTCCCGTCGTGTTGCTGTTGTCGGTCGAGACGTTGCGGTGGTTCGAGTTGCTCGCCCGCGAGACGTTCCCGTAGTTCCCGGTCGTGTTCCCGTCGTCGGCGAAGGCCGCGGAGCCGACGAGCCGCGTTGTGCCGTTCCCGGTGCCGTCGGCCGAGCAGTCGGCGTTGAGCCGGTCGGTGAGGTCGTCCATCCCGATCCCGACCTCGCGCTTGACGAGGTCGTCGAACCCGGTGTTCCCGTTGGCCTTCATCATGTCGCGCCAGGTGTACGTGGCGTTGTAGATGTAGTCCTGGACGGTGAACGTCATGGCCGTCACGACGTCCACGAACGCCGTGCTCGTCGTGTCGTCGTCGCGGAAGGAGTCGGCCTTCCCGGGCTTGGCGAGGAGCAGCGGAACCTGGAGGTCGTTGCTCGTCCCGAGATCCTCCCGCCGCATGTTCTTGTAGATCGTGTTCCAGGTGGCCCTGGAACCGAACGCGGCGTCCTGGAGCTTCCGCACCACGGCGCGCGTGGAGGTGGAGAGGACTCGCCCGAGGGACTCCGTGACGCTGTTCTGTGTGACGACGGCCATGTGTGCCTCCTAAGCCGGACGAGCCGATCCCGTCTGCATCTGCCGCAGGGCGGCGCCGATGTCGTTGGGATCGAGCCCCTCCTGGGCGAACGCGGCGGCGATGACGTCCCGGGTCGGCATCTTCTCGATGTCGGCCGGGTTCCTGCTTCCGAGCGGGCTGGCGCCGAACCCGCGGTTAGCCGCGAGTTTGTCGGCGCTGGCCTTCTGCTCCGCGAGAAGTTCCTGCTTCGCCTGCTCCTTGATGTAGGGGATCGCGAGCGAGCGGGCGACGTGGACGAGTCCCGCGCGCACGAGCGACGGGTTGCTCGCGATGGCCCTGTTCAACTCGGGCCGGATCTTGTCGAAGACCGCATCGCCCACTTCGCGACGGGCGTTGGCGGCCTGGTCGTCGATCTCCCGCTGGAACAACTGAGACTCGAGCCTCTCGATGCGCTTGCCGCTCTCGGCCTCTCGCGTCTTGAAGCGCGCCTCGGCACGAGCCTCGGCCATCTCGAGGAGCCGGAGAGACTCGGGCGAGAGGTCGGAGGCATCTTCCGCGACACGACCGCTGCGCGTGGCCTCCTGGCCTGACACGCGGGTCTCATCGCTCTGAGGGTTCCCGGAGAGCGCCGCGATCACGCGGTCGGCCTCGCGGGGGTTGGTCGCCTTGAGGGTCGCGAGTTGGCGGTTGTACGCCTCCAGGACCTTCTCGGCCTCGGCCGTCTTCGCGTCGCTGGCGGCCTTCTCGGCTTCGAGGGCCTTCACGCGCTCCATCGCCGCGACGAGCTGCTCGGCCGCTGCGGAAGTCTCGGGCGTCGGCTCCGGCTTCGGGTCGGTCTTGGTCTCGTCGGCCACTACAGGTTCTCCTCGGCGCGCACGATGAAGTGGTCGTAGAGCCGTTCGAAGTTCTTGCGCTCCTTCGGACTCGTCGCCGCCGCGCAAGCGTGACAGGTACCGGGAGCGGCCTTCGTGGATCCGCCTCGGTGCATGAGGCCGTCCACGAGGAACTCGCGGGGGTCGTCGTAGACGTACTGCTCGTCGTCCGGGCCGATCTTCGGATCAGCCTTGTGGACCTGGGTCGCCCACGGGATGTCGCTCGTGGTGAGGTTCCTGTAGATCCCGGAGTACGGTCCGTGCTCGCCGAGTTGCCCGCGCTCCCACGACATGACGGGGCACCAGAGCGCGATGCGGACGATCGGCTTCTCGATGTCCATGTGGACGGCGATGCGGGGATCCTCAACCGCCCGGCGCTTCTTGTAGATACCGTCCGCGACGACGACCCACACCCGCGATTGCACCTGGCCGATACGCTTCTTGGTCGGCCGGTCCGTGGACATCTCGCGCGGCACGTTGTCGATCACGATGTAGTGCCGCTCGTTGGGCTCGGCGGGGTCGCCGACCGGGAGCGTGCTCTTCCCTGGGAGGAGCATCGCCTTCCAGCAGGGGAACTCCTCGCCCTTGAACTGCACGGCGTAGAGAGGCTTCCGGTCGTCCGATCTCTCGGGGAGCGGGAGCGTCAGCGCCGGGGCGATGACCTGCGGCCCGGGCGCGACGATCTTGGGTGGAGGCGCCGTTGCGGCTTCGGGCATGACGGCGCGAAGGATGCGACAGGGGATCGGCGCTGTCTACGCAAAACCGGGACGGCGTGATTGACAATCGTGTGGGCCGGTCTCATGCAGAGGACATCGCCGCAGACGTTCCTCACCCTGTCGCTCTCAGCGATCGGTCCCTTGAGAATGGCGTAGACGATGCGGCGGGCGGTCGTCTGGCGGCCGGTCTCGTCCCTGTCCACAGGCACGCCCCAACTGTTGATTGTGCCGTTCCACGGCCAATGGACGCCGCGCTCGCCGACGGGAGGGATCTTCGCGAGTATTCTGTCCTTGAACTCCCTAGTCACGGGTGCCGACTCCGGCGATGGCCTCGAGGCCGTGGCGCTCGATCTCGGCGCGGGCCTGTCTCGTGGAATCACAGACGATCGGGTGGTGCGGATCGACGCTCTTGAGCACGATGCGCTGTTTCCCGGTCCTCCCGTAGAGTTGCGGAACCGCTCCGCGTCTGGCCTCGCGACGCGCTAGAGAGCACTTCGAGCACGTGCAATCGCCAGTCTTTCCGTTCCTCTTGAGGCGTGCGTGCATCTTCATCTCGCAGGCGCAGCCGTGTGCGAGCCTGTTCTTGGCGGTCGTCCAGTGGCCGCCGTAACCGCAGAACCAGCGCGCGACGTGGATCCTGATGGCGCCGGCACGGGTGCCGTTCGCGTCGCTCTTGACAGGAGCCCCGTGCGGGATTCTTGGGTCGTACCACGCGGCGCGACCGTCCTTGTGTTGTCCGAATCGTCCTGTGGCGGAAGGGAGGATCGCCTTTTTCTCCCATCGTCCGGCACTCTGCGCGAGGACGCGAGTGGCCGTCTCCTCGGCGAAGCGGTTGAGATCGCCTTCCCCTCGGCCGAGCTTGTAGACCATCTCCTGGTACCCAGCGATCTCGACCATGCCGCTACCGGCGAAGCGGTCCGGTCCCTCGAACTTCCTCCTCCGGTCGATCTCAGACACGTCGGCCCCCCATACGCATCGCGTCGGAGAGGAGGCTCTGTAGCTGCGGGCGGCCGGTGCGGTTGGCGCCGTCCTTGGAGACGGGTTCCCCGAAACCGGACTCTCCAGGGCTCCTCCCGACCCCGCCGAGCGCCGCCGTGGGTGGCGTGAGGACGGGAGACGAGACGACGAACAGGCGCGGGTTCTTCCCGTGGGCGCGCAGGAGATCCTCGAGGAGTTTCTTCCTGTTCGCGTTCGGGTCGTTGGCCGTGTAGTTGTAGAGGTCGAGGGACATCTTCTTCGCGAGAGCCTCGGCCTCGGAGGAGCCCGACCCGATGGCCGTGTGGAACTCGAAGTCCCCTTCGATGTCCTTCCTCGAGATGCTCGGGGAGATTTCCTCCTGCCAGAAGAGGGCGTCCACTTCCCCGAGGATCGGGAGGGCGTCCTCGAGGGTGAAGAACTCCTCGTTGAAGTCGTGGTAGAGCGAGGCGATCTCGGCAAGCGTCTCGTTCACGTCCATCTGCATCCTGGCCGTGCGGGAGGACCGCTGGCTCTGGACGATGCCGGCCTCGGTAGCTGTCGCCTGCGGGGAGGAGGTCGAGCCGAGGCTCTGGCCGGTCTCGCCCGAGACGAGTTGGATCAGGCGCATGACCATGCCGGCGAACTCGACCATCCCGCCCGGGAGCTGCCCGAGGGCCTCCTCGCGGATGCCGTTGATGTCGTCCAGCACGACGACGCTTCCGCCGCTCGCGGAAGCTAGCGCTTCCAGGTCGCTCTGCTTGTTGGCGCCGCGCTGGGCGAGGTGGACTGTCTTCGAGTTCTTCCTCGTGTGACGGGCGAGGGAGTCGTACATCGAATCGAGGTTCTCCTGCGCCTCGATGTATTTGTGGGCGTCCGGGATCGACCAGAAGTCGTTGAGTCTCCTCGTGAACGAGAGGTCCACGTAGCGCGGGCGCTTGATCTGGAGAGCGTCGTCCTGGTCCCTCCACGTCTCTTCCATCCCCGGCGTGACCCAGTGGATCTTCCTTGTCGCGCGGTCGTGGAACTCCCAGACCTCGATCCCGTCCGGGTCCCACTCCTCCTCGTCATCCTTCGTCGCGGGCTGCTCCACGCCTGCGTGCATGGCGGCGACGGCTGCGACTGGGGCGCTCCCGCGCTGGCTGCGCGCGGCCTCGCGGTTCTGGATCCGCTCCTGGGTCGAGGCGAGGGCGTTGCTGTAGGTGATCGGGAGGTCTTTAAAGAACTTCGCGCGCTTCAAGTCCTTGACCTGGCTCCTCGTGAGCCAGCAGCGGTGGGAGGTCCAGAGGGAGTCCTGCATCTGGTTGGTGTTGGGGTCCTTCAAGAAGTCCATCACGTCCAGGTTCGTCGTGTGGGGCTGTTGCCTTCCAACGAGGTAGTTGGTGAAGATCCGCTCCATCGCCTCCTGGATCTGGGACTCTCTCGCCTCCGAGTCCACGAGCGGGTGGCCGTTGTCGGAAGCCTTCCCGTAGAAGGGCCTATCGGCCCCAGATGGGTTCCTATCAACGCGGCGGGAGAACGGGCCGCCCCACTCCACCTTGGCGATCGAGAGGCCGTCGGTGAGGGCCGAGTCGATCATGTAGTAGGCCGACCGCGCCATGCGGGACTTCCTGAACTGGTTGTTCACGATCAGTTGCGCGGCGCGGGCGTTGTCCATGAACTCGTCGCGCTCGGGGATCGCGAGTTCCTCGACGCGATCGGGGCGCAGCACGGAGCGGAGGTTCTGGAGGATCGCGTAGGTGATGTTGAAGCGGATGCGTCCGTCGGGGTTGTTCTTGTTCTCGGCCTTCCTGCGAACGCGCCAGATGATGCGGCGCCAGTCGTTCCTCGCGTCGTCGGTGTACTGGAGGATCTTGCCGAGTCTCTCTCCGAGCTTCATGGGCCTCCCCTACCGGAGCGCGGGGTCGATCGTGTTCGCGCTGCCGATGGACTCGAGTATATCTTCCTCGGACCCGTAGAGGCTCTGCTCCCACTCCTCGCGCGCGTTCTTCTCGACCGGCGCCTCGGCCTCGGCCCAGGTGGGACGGGTCATCCGCGCTTCGTGGCAGAGACGCAGCGCATCCACGCGGTCATCCTTGTAGCCCTTCGTCTTGTAGATCCTGTTCCCCTTCTCCTCGTTGTAGTAGAGCGTCTCCAGTTGGGAGACGGTTTTCAAGTCCCGGATGATGAGCCCGCCCTTGGCTGGCCGGATCGAGCCGTCGTCGCTCGGGCTGCTGATGACGGTAAAGGACCCGTCCTGGCCCTTCCTGAGATTCTTCCTGATTCCGGCGATCATGTTACGCATGAGCTTCTCGCGGCCCATTGTGGACGGGATCCACCCCTTCACCCCGAGCGGTCTGGCCCACTTCTTGTCCGGGTTCCTGTGTTCGTAGAGCCTCACCTCCGGGCACTCGGAGAGCCTGTTGATGAGCGTGTGTCCCTCGGACGCTTTCTCGATGCAGACGACAGCCGCGTGGTAGCGTTGCGCCATCACGAGCACATCGCCCCAGTACCTCTCGACTGGGGTCTCGTTGTCGCCCCACACGGCAACGTCCTCCCCCGAGATCGCGTCCACGACGCGCACGCAGGTCTCGTCGTGATCGCCCCCGAGTCCCTCGGCGCAGTCAACGCCGATGACGTACTGGCGGTTCTCGTCGTAGTCGCTCCAGATGGTGAACCCTCCGTCGTAGCGGCCGGGTTTGCAGGAGTTCCTGAGCGCCTCGATCTCCTTGGGCCAGAAGACGGCCGCCCCGCGGGTGTCCACGTAGTCCCCGTAGGCGCGCATCCGCCTCTCGGACGGATCGCTCCAGATCGAGAGGAACCCGTCGATCTGCTCCTTCGTGTACCTCGGCTCCACGCCGTAGCAACGGCACCGAGGGCATCCGCCGAACCTCGAGTCGGCGCACGCCTCGTCGCCGAACGCCATGCCGATCTTCGGGAGGATCTTCGCCCACTCGGCCCTCGTCCTCCCGCATGTGAGGCACGGGGGAGTGCCGTTCTCCCACATCGCGCCCTGCACCAACTTGATCGACCGTCGCTCGGCTAGTTCCGGGCTCTCGATGCACGGTTGGATGACGCGACGGTAGAACCAGTCCTTCCCCGACGTCGGCGTCATCCCGACCATCGTCTTCGTCGCCGCCCCGACCCGCATCCGCGCGCGACCCTCCTTCCAGAACTGCTCCGACTCCGGGTTCTCGTCGTACAGCCACAGGTTCACGCCCATGCCCTGAATCCGCTGCCACGACATCCCGGCGGTCTTCCACACCATCCTCGAGTTGTCGTAGAAGATGATCGGGTTCGTCGCCCCGTCCCGCGTCACCTTCGACTTGATGAACCCCTCGGGCAAGGACAGCGCGAACTCGTTGATGTAGTCCTGTAGAGCGTCCCGCCCCTGCTCCCTCGAGAGCGACACCAACCCAACCACCGAAGGGGTCGGGCACCACTCGTAGTACGACAGGCACGCGAGCACGCCCGTGCGGACGAGGAACCGCGACTTCCCCAGCCTGTTCCCCCCGCGCAGGATCACCGTGTCGTACTCCGTCAGCGCGTCCTCCGCCTTCTGCTGCGGGTACGTCAACTGGTCCATGATCAGCGGCAGCGATTTCAGCGCCGAAAGGTCCGGCGCCACCTGACGCCTCGGCATTCCCTATTCCTCCACCCGCCCCGACAGCCTCTTCTCCTCCGCCTCCAACTCCTGCTGCCGCTCTAGCCTCTCCTCGGCCTCCAACTCCTTCGCCGCCTCATCGTCCATCGGCACCTCGGCCGCAATCTTCTCGTCCTCGGTCAGCGGAAGTTCGTCACGTCCCCGCCCCACACCGCGTTCTTGCCTCTCCCTCTTCATCTCCGACAACGCCTCCTTCACCGCCTCTCCAACCGCCTTCGGATTCGCCGCACCAACCTCTCCCCCCTTCTCAGCCAACCGCACCCGCCTGTTCATCACGGTCTCAAACACCTCCGCCAGCTGCACCATCCTCGCCCACGTCCCCC
>ERZ1292644.1184-Hain-H14-01um-R2-1184-length-14075-cov-5_pt1 | contig 14075 bp, 20 predicted proteins | sample MGYA00564402_ERZ1292644 | MGnify/ENA primary metagenome ERZ1292644 (study PRJEB36523, sample SAMEA6512644) | groundwater metagenome | collected 2019-01-09 | study: AquaDiva: Metagenomics assemblies of 32 groundwater samples
AAAAGTGAAACCGGAAAATACAAAGCGATCGCCAAAGATATTGCTGAACGGCATGCAAAAGGCCAGCCTATTTTGGTTGGAACTATCAGTATCCAAAAATCTGAATTGCTTTCAAAATATCTGCGGCAGTAATTGATTTGAAGAGTCCCCCTTTTTCCGTCGCTTTCGCGCGGATTTCGATTCGCGCGCCCTTCAAGCTGTGGACTGCTTCGGTGATTATTTTATTCTGCTGCTCTATCGTTATCCTACCCCTTATGGTTGGTCTTGCATTGGTCATAAAAGTATCACTTATATAAGTAGTTTTCTTCCCTTCATTTCTTCTACGAAGGTCAAATTTTAGAAAAAAGCGCAGATCCGCACAGGGATTACTGGACAAAGATAAGACCATTGAAATTTGTATTACAGGTGTTCTACATAGAAAATCGCTGCTGGCTTTTGAATTTGGCGTTACTCTATTTAACCGCTAAAAAAATCTTATGGGCTCTGATTACGCGCAAATAGCAAAAGAGAGTAGGTTGAAGGTGTTGGATTTAATTCATTCCGCACAGACTTCTCACGTGGGCAGCGTTATGGGTGCTGCGGATCTTTTTGCCGTGTTGTTTGAAAATATTGATTTAGACAAAGACAAATTCATTTTGTCCGCAGGGTGGAAGGCAGCTCTCCTGTACTACCATCTCTGGCGTAAGGGGAGAATTACTGAAGAAGAATTGAATTCATATAATCAGCCCGGGAGTAAGTGGATAGGATTATGTGAGCCGATTCATCCCGATATTCCCTTCGCCGGTGGAAGCGTAGGAATGGGGATAGCGGCCGGTGTTGCGCGCGCGTGGAGTAAAAAGCAGCGTAATGAGCCGGGTAGAGTTTATGTCTTGGAATCTGATGGTGGTATGCAGGTAGGTATCACATGGGAGGCATTATGGTTTGCGGATCAGCATGATTTAAATAATCTCACCGTGATTATTGATAACAATGGATTTCAAGCGCTAGGCAGAACTGATGGAATTCTTTCCATGAGGCGGCTTAAGGGGAAACTGGAACAATTTGGTTGCCTTACGGTAACAGTGAACGGGCATGATTATAAGGATATCGAACTTGCGATTAAGCTTGAAGATATGTCTAAACCAGTTGTGATTATTGCGAATACGTGTAAAGGTTGTGGTGTATCTTTTATGAGGGATAATAATGATTGGCACTATCGTCGAGTTGACGATAAAAATTATGAACTGGCTAAACAAGAACTTGGACAGTAGGCGCGTGTTCGTGAACACACTTAACGAATTGAATGACGAGCGAATCGTTGTTGTTATTCCGGATATTGGCTTCAATTACCTCGACGATCCTGAAAATAAATTTAAGGTGGTTAATGTGGGAATCACGGAATCTTTTGGAATGATTTACGCTGCGAATCTCGCACTTGAGGGATGGAAAGTGTTTTTTTATACGATGGTTAATTTTGCGCTTTTTAGACCTTACGAGATGGTGCGCAATGCAGTTGTTTGCCACAATGCCCCGGTGACTATTATTGGAGTAAGCGGATCTGGCAATTATAATATGCTGGGGTTTAGTCACAATTTACTTCACCCTGAAGAAGATTTTAAACTGTGCGAGAATATTGGATTGAAACACCATCAACCTCAGTCTAATGACGAAGTAAGAGATGTTATTCTTAATGCTTACAGAGAGAATGAAGCTCGGTATATCAGACTTTAAGGATGATTTGTTGATTTTTATCAATTTTGTGTTCAAATATTATGCTCGTAAGTATAATCATTACAACCTATAATCGTGCTGAAAAGCTGAAAAACATGGCTTTGGCTTCAGCGATTAATCAATGGACAACTTTCAGAGACTACGAAATTATTGTAGTAGATGATTGCAGCACGGATAACACAATGGATGTTGTTAAGGAAATTTCTTCTGAATTCCCCGAAGTTCCTATTTCGTACATCAAGCACGAAACTAATAAATATGTAGGTGCCGCTAGAAATACAGGAGTTAAGTATGCTCGTGGTGAGTATATAGTTTTTATTGATGATGACGATATAATTATGAGTAATTTCCTTCTCGTGATGACGAGTTTTGTGACGAATTTCAAGGATCATTTTAAAGATAAATTAGTTGTGACGGGCCAGCGAGCCATAAGAAGACCATCCGGTAGCGTGAAGTTTTATTCTCTATCTGATTTGAACGAGAATACGTTTTATATCCCCTTAGACGATGGCTTTTTAATAAAGCGGAGTGTATTTGATGAAATACAATATGATGAGACAGTTTATAATGAGGATGCTGATTTTGGAATTCAGTATATGAGGAAGTTTGGATATAAGTCTATCCTTTTAATAAGTAATCTCGTTCTGGTGAAATCCGGGCATGAAATTTTCCCCACAGACTCACAGGCCGTTTCTTCTCCTAAGACACTAGGATGGATGGAGAAGTATCTTGAGAAAAATTTGCCTTACTACTATGAACGTAAAGATAACAAAGAGGATTTAGAATATATTTTCAGGATGGCCGGAAGATTGAATTATTTAGGAGGTGAGTATCGTCGTGGATTCTATTATATGCTAAAGGCGATATTTTCTCGTCCGTTATCGGTGAATATATGGTATCTATTATTCATGCTTGGTGGTCCTAGATTTTTTAGGTGGAATTATAAATGGTATGAGACTATAGCTCGAAGAATTTAGTATGAAAAAATTACCCGGGGGCATAGAGCACAATACCGCGGAGGAGTATGACCGTATCTTTCGGGAACGTGAGCAGAAAGGTATGAATTGGTCTGATAAGAGGAGGTGGAAGAAGCTTCTTCGCTATTATAATCATGCCAATGAATGGAAACTCTTAGACCTAGGGTGTCTTGATAGTGGTATCCCTCATATGATGTACCAGAAGAATTACTGGGGGTTGGATGTTGCATCTGGATCAATCAGTGCCATGTCAGAAAAAAATCCATTCGCTCATTATAAGGTAGGTAATTTATATCAAACAGATTTTCCCTCAGGTAAATTCGACTATGTAGTTCTTGGTGAGGTACTTGAACATTTAGAACGTCCTGCACATGCTGTTCGCGAAGCGTTTCGCGTCCTTCGATCTGATGGCATCCTCGCGGTAAGTGTCCCGCTCGAGGAAGCACTCGAGCCCGGCGCTGTTGATATACATCGTCATCTTTTATCTTATTCTGAAGAAGATATTTTAAATTTGGTCGAACCTTATTCGTTAAAAACTAAAACAAAGATTCTGCGCTCGCAATGGTTCCCACGATACAGGTATTCGTGGCCGACCTTAATTGTCTGGGCGTGGAAGAAATAACATTTTATGGATTACAAAATAAATTTCATTCGTAATAGTTATATACGATTTGCAGAAGAGCACAAGCAGGAGCTTAAGGACGCTTTTTGGAATTGCGTGTCTAAGGGCGATCTAATTCTTCGTGAGGAAGTGAGTAAGTTCGAAGATACCCTTGCTTCATACGTGGGAGTGAAGTACGGGATTGGTGTTGGAAGCGGGACAGATGCTTTGTTCCTGTCTCTAAAGGCATTAGGCATAGGGGAGGGGGATGAAGTTATTACCGTTAGTCATACATTCATTGCCTCTATTCAGGGCATAATTCATTGTGGTGCCACGCCGATACTAATTGACGTGAGCGATGATGAATTGATGGATGTCTCGAAGATAGAAGCCGCTATTACTCCTCGAACGAAAGCGATTCTTCCTGTCCATTTTCACGGGAAGGTTTGCGACATGGAGGTAATAATGCGATTAGCTAAAAATTACAATCTGTATGTGATTGAAGATGCTTGTCAGGCATTAGGTTCTAGTTACAAATTTAAGGTCTGTGAAGATCCTTCTCATGAAGGATATGGATGCAATGGGTGGAGAACTGATCCTTATATGGCCGGGTCCATGGGTACAGTAGGGTGTTTCAGCTTTAACACACCAAAGCTTTTGGGCGGATGGGGCGATGGAGGCGGGATTGTGACTGATGATAGAAAGTTGGCAGAAAAACTCTACCTTTTAAGGAACCACTATAATATGGCACAGACATCTGTGCGCATCGATGATTTTCCTACGCCAGAAATTGTACGATGGGGATGGAAGTCTCGCTTGGATAATATTCAGGCGGCACTTCTTAATGTGAAGTGGAAGTATTTTGACCAGATGCTCGCACGAAGGAAACAGATCGCAGATATGTATTGTGCTGGTCTTAAGGACATTTGGCAGGTTCATTTGCCTCAGTATGAAGATGGCGATGTGATTCAGGAGTTCATTATTAATGTAGGTGGGAGTAGGGATAAAGATCGTGAAGCGTTTAAGAAATTCATGGATGAAAAAGGAATCGAACTACTAATTCGAGAGACGACTCCCAACCATAAGGTAAAGCTTTTAGGATTGGATCATTTTTCTTTGCCAGTTACGGAAAATATTTCTAAAAGCGCAGTGCGGCTTCCATCATATCCCGAGCTTCGGGATGATGAGGTGAAGGAGATAATTCAAGCGGTAAGAGAATTTTATGGAAAATAGAGTAATCCACATTTGGGGCGGCGCTGGGAGTATTGGAAGTGAACTTGTTCGCCAGCTTGCTATAAGCGGGAACGAGCTCACCGTGCTTGATATTGATGAAACTCGAATGTTTGATTTGGTGGAAGAATTACGGTTGGACGGGCTGAACGTTCGCGGGTTTGTTGCAGATGTTCGAGACAAAGAATTTATTTCGAACTATATGCAAAATAATTCATATCCTGATTATGTTATAAATGCCGCCGCACGGAAGCATGTTACGCCAATGGAAGATACCCCCATGGAGGCGGTGTCTACGAATATTGGCGGTGTGTTTAATTTGATTAATTTTTGTAATAAGTATCACTGTAAATTAATTCAAATATCCACGGATAAGGTAGTGAACGCCGCCTGTATCATGGGCGCGACAAAGAAGGTAGCCGAGCTTATGGTGCGCAATGCAAGGTATGTGTCAGTACGTTTCGGCAATGTAATGGGCAGTCGTGGATCTGTAATCCCTATATGGCAGAAACAAATGGAGCAAGGGAAGCCCCTCACGGTGACAGATGAGCGCATGGAGCGGTATATGATGACGATTGAAGAGGCTTGTTCTTTAGTTATCGAAGCCGCGCAGATGGAAGATGTGGAAGGGAAGGTGGTTTGTCTTGATATGGGCGCACGAATAAAAATACTAGATTTGGCCAAAGAGATTCTTAAAAGGTCTGGTATGGAGAATATACGACCAGACGGTTCTATTGGTGACAGTCTGCGCATGATTGGTATGCGTCAAGGGGAACAATTAGTCGAGCGGTTAATGACTGAAGATGAAGAGGAAAGTGCAGAAAAAAGAGGTAAATTTTGGATATGGTGAAGGTTAATAGTGAAGAAAAAAAAGGTATCGTGGAAGAAGCACTCCCAAACACTTTATTTCGTGTTCGTTATGATGATGATTCTGGCTCGGCGCTTGCCTATTTATCCGGAAAAATGAGACTGCGACACATTCGCGTCCTTGTTGGAGATCGAGTAATCGTGCAGATTGATAAATACGGGGGGAAGGGCAGGATATTTAAACGTTTATAAATTATGGAAGATCACTCAACACTAGAAGGTAAGGGTTACTGGCTTCATCGCGGTCTTTCTGACGAAAGACGTGATTGGAATAAGGATTCAGTTGACTGGGTTACAGATTATAAGGACTCTGTGAACCATCCTCACCGCGATTCATTAGCTAACATCGTTGCTTCATTAAAACCTGAAAGTGTTTTAGAGGTAGGGGCTAATTGCGGTCCGAACCTCGCGAAAATAAAATCCGTACTCCCTGATATCGAATTATCCGGCATTGATCTATCCGCTGATGCTATCGCGCATAGAGGTGAATTCGATATTGTGTTTGGGGACGTATGTGATATTCCATTCGATGATTTTGATTTAGTGCTCGTGGATGCTGTCTTGTTGTATATTAGTCCTCAATTCATAAAGCAGGCGATGGATGAAATTACTCGTGTTGCGCAAAAGTATATTGTGTTGGTCGAATGGGACTCTGAATCGATGTTCGGTGTTGAGAAAAATTTCCACTGGGCACGCGATTATAAGACCATCCTTGAGTGGTATGGTTTTAGTGTTGAAAAAATAAAAATAACTCAAGACATATGGCCTACTTCGCAATCTTGGGTTAATAATGGATATTTTTATGTTGCCACTCGTAAGAATTAGCAGCTCTATTAGTAATTTCAAGGAGGATTTGCTTGGAAGGACTAAGTGCAAGGAGTGGAAGTGGAATATATTCACTCCTACCGTGTTTTTTGGTGTCTACCACTGGTTAGATATTTTAAGAATCGTTATCCACCGTGGAGAGAAGAAGGTTTTCTTTTGCGGTAGTGATATTTTAAACTTGACACGGTTTCGCGCTTTTATTTTAGACGGTCTATCGTTCGATAATAAATTTTATTGTGAAAATGGTATAGAGCAAAAACTTTTGTTAAAAAAAGAAATTTTTGCGGAAATATTACCGATGATATTCACTGATTTTGAATTAGATGAGAGCAGTTTTGTCCCATCAAGAACACCGCATGTGTATCTTACCGCTCATGAAGGTCGACAAGCAGAGTACGGTTGGGCGCTAGTGGAAGAAATAGCATGGATGGTTCCAGATGTAACATTTCATTTATACGGTGCTTCGTGGAATACAAAGCATAAGAATGTGATAATCCACGGGAAAGTTCCAAAGCGACAATTCAATGAAGAAATAAAAGGATATCATGCTGCACTAAGGTGTAATGAAGTGGATGGATTTTCTGAAATCGTAGCTAAAAGTATTTTAGAAGGACAATATCCCATCACACGGATAAAGTATTTTGATATAGATAATTATGAAACCACGAATGAGTTACTATATAAATTGGAGCAACTTAAAGAGAAAAAGTTCTCTAATGTAGAGTCAATTACATGGTACACACGATTACAAGAAAATCTTAATCAACTTTTAACTTTTTGAATTTATGAAAGAGAATGCGCATATCATAGCAATCCCATTCACCGGTGTGGGCCTACACTCGGGGTACCGAGGGGACACATGGTTCAAACACCGTATAGAAATTTTTAAGAATTACACTCTTAAAAGCTTGAAGAACCAATCGAATAAAGATTTCATTATCTGGTGTTGGTTTCGCCCTGAAGAAGCTGAAAATCCACTTGTGGATGAGATTCGTGATGCGTTAGCGCAGGCTGGGTTACGTTTTATATTCACATTCCATGGCTTAATGTATCACGATGATAAATTCAATGACTATAACCTGCGTACCAAGATCAGGAACCTATTCATGATGGTATGGGATATGTGGATTTATAAGGAGTGGAAAAGCCCTAAAGAACTCTGGAAGTACACATGGGAAGACAAAAACAAGACTCTATTGAATCGTTTGAGGCAAGCACTTCATAGTGTTCAGAGAACAATTGGATCCGATTATGATTGGGTGTATTTAACACGACTCGATTCTGACGATATGCTTCACAAGGAGGCGGTTAATTGTATTCAGGCATCCCTCCCCGAGTATAAAAAAGCCCTTGTATTTGACAAAGGTTATATTTATAATGTAATTACAAAGCAGGTTGCTGAATGGAATCCGCCGACAAATCCGCCGTTCCATACAATCATATTCCCCGCCGGAACCTTTTTTGATGCTCATGGTCATAAGGAATATTATGGTTCATTCACTAGCCACGAAGATATTCGAAAGGTTTTTGATTGCGAAACCCTAGATGTTCATAAATATATGGTGTCTTTCCACGGGAAGCACATTTCTACTGCATGGAACTCTGATCCGCTTAGGAAAATAAAGCACGTTGCGCAATATGGCTCCGGTGATCCTTTCCGTGGAGAAGAAATACTTCCAAAGGGATATTGTTACACTACTAATGGTCGTAATATCTCTACTCGATGGGAATCTCATTTGCGGCACGAGAAGAATTCTATGATTGGCAATGAATTCGAGACGCAAAGTGACCGAGAGCAGATTCTTTCTGATTTTGGCCTCGCGGTTGAGTAATTTATTTTTGATATGTTGTCAAAAAAAGGAACAAAAATTGGAGGCAAACGTGCAGGTGCCGGACGTAAGAAAGAAGTGCGCACTATTGAAAAAGAGAAGGCGCGCGAGTTTATTATTGCTTTCGTGACCGCTCGTCTTGAGCCGTTGCTAAATATGCTTTATAAAAAAGCACTCAAGGGTGATGTTATTGCGGCAAAGGAACTCTTCGATCGGGGTTATGGCAAAGCACCGCAGGCAATTGAAGCTCAGATTGAGGTTTCTTTAAAACTTGATGTCTAATGGAAAAGCAGATTAGTCTACGAGAATTAATAAATCCGAGCGTCCGACAGGAAGAATTTCTTAAAGCTACTGATAGATATAAATATGTACTTTTTGGCGGAGCCAAGGGGGGTGGCAAAAGTCATATATTACGTTGGGCATTAGTTCGAAAACTTCTCAAATGGGCTAAAGAAGGACATCGTAATGTTCGAGTCGGATTATTTTGTGAAGACTTTCCATCTTTAAAAGATAGACAGGTTACGAAAATAGAGAAAGAATTTCCAAAATGGCTGGGAACATTGAGCGATTCGAATATTGAGGGTCTGAGTTTTCGATTGATGCCGCAATTTGGGTCGGGGGTAATTGCACTTCGTAACCTTGATGACGTTTCAAAATACGCCAGTTCAGAATTCGCGATAGTTGCGATTGATGAGCTAACAAAAAATCATCGTGACGTTTTTGACCAGTTTCGTTCTATTGTGAGGTGGCCGGGGATATCAGATACAGGCATATGGGGAGCTACAAACCCGGGTGAAAAAGGTCATTTATGGGTAAAAAAGCTATGGATAGATCGTGATTTTGGCAAAGACGATCCCCACGAAGAACAATTTATATTTATTCGTTCTTTACCAACTGACAATCCTCATAATTCAAGTGAGTACATTGAAGAGCTTAAAAATCTCCCAGAACGCCTTCGAAAAGCATATTTTGAAGGTAATTGGGATATATTTGCCGGGCAATATTTTACGGAATGGAATCGTGAGAAGCATATCGTTGAGCCATTTGCCATACCTAAACATTGGAAAAGATTTCGTTCCTATGACCACGGGAGGCATAACCCAGCCTGCTGTCAGTGGGGTGCTCTTGATGGTGACGGGCGCGTATACATATATAGAGAGCTCTACGAGACAATGAAGGATGTTGATGAACTGGCATATCATATAAACAATCTGAGTCATGATTCTCAATGCGATTTTGTTGCTAGACTTAAGAGAATTGTATTCCCTGAAAGTGATGAACAAAAACGTAGAGAGGTAGAAAGTCTTTCTATTCATCCCCTGATATGTTCTAAATTTGAAGGGTGCGAAGAATATGATTACTCCGTGGCTGATCCGGCTATTTTTTCGAATATTGGATTTGTTGATAAGTACGGGGGACAAACGATTGCCGAGACTTTTGCGCGCTATGGTATAATGTGGATACCGGCGAGTAATCGCAGGGTGGATGGTTGGAATTTGGTACATCAATATTTAAGGTGGAATGAGCAGATTGATCCTCGTTTGGTTTATTTCAAGACCTGCAAGAATAGCATCCGCACTATTCCTGCTTTGGTGCATGATGACCATAGGCCGGAAGATGTGGAAACTGATTCGGAAGATCACGCGGGAGATACCACCAGATACCTTTTAATGGGTCTACATGAACGTAAATCCGCTAGACCGCTTAATGAGGTGGAACAAAAACTTTTAGAATTTCAAAAAAAGGATACAGTGAGTGCTTCTGATTTTAATTCGTTTTATTATCCATCAATTTAATACAAATCATGCCGTCAAAATCCAAGACGAATAAGATTCCCGCCTCTGCGGGAGAAGGATCTAAAGATAAGGGTGGTTTCAGTGAATCGATGTTGTCTGATTCAGAGAAAATTAATTTTCAGTTTGTAAAAAATAGAATTTTGGAATTGAATGACGTTCGAGCTAACCATTATGGGTTAGATCTTGATACTCTGTGGAGTGAAGCTGACACTGCGTATATTCCCCATCGTCTGAATACGAAAGGTAGTCGCAAGGTAATCGCAACTGACGAAAAAAAAGGATGGCGCGGCAAGGTAGTTACTCTGGATGATAAGGATTGGCAATCGGATGTTTCGCAACCGAATGTATATACAAAAATAGGAACTGCTTTGGCTATTCTGATAGACCAGAATCCTAGCGGTGTTTTTACTCCTTTGGCGAAAAAGTATGAAAGTGTGACTTACTTGATGAAGCAATTATATGAGCGGAGTTGGGAAATTTCGCGCGGGAAGGGGCAACTGAAGCTGTTTGTCCATAATCTTGCCAAATACGGCTTTGCCGCAGCAAGGACATATCCTCTTCTTTTGAAGAGAAATGTGAAAGTTTTGAGGAAATATGATCCCTTAGATCCCAGCAAGAATGAATATGAAGAAAGAGAAGTAATTGAATATAATGATATTTTTCGTGAGAACCTCGACCCGCGTAATGTTTGGGTTGATGACATGGCGCGTCCGAACAACACTTTCTCGACTCGGGATTGGGCATGGAGAAAGGTTTACACCATGGATAGCGCTCAGGAAGAGTTTGGAAAGTATGTGAACTGGAAATATGTAAAGCCGGGCGGTGTTACCAGTGAAACAATCACACATAATTCTGCAAAAGATAAGACAGTGAGGGATACAAATTTGGTTGAAGTTTATTTTTATGAAAATAAAATCAAAGATTTATTTTATGTGATTGTAAACGGGGTCCCGGTTGTCATGGAGCCCTTACCTATTGCGAATTCGTCCGGGGTTAAGAAATTGTCATTGTGGCATACATACTGGACACTTCGACATGCTGAATCTATTTACGGAATTGGTATATATGAAGCCATGCGCTTCGACCAAGGACTTCTTGATCGTATTCGAAACATGACTGTAGATCAGCTTACGCTTGCTATTTACAAAATGTTTTTTTATCAAGGTACACAAGTACTTACAGATACGGGTGATATTACGATTACGCCGGGCAAAGGTAAACAAGTTCTCGACCCTAAGAGTGTTACATGGCTTCAGGTGCCCGGTCCGGGGCGTGAAGCATGGGAAGGACTTGCTTATTTTAGGAAAGGTGTTGATGAATCTTCAGGTATTAATGATACTCTTGCCGGTGAAATTACCGGGAAGACCGCGTTTGAGATAGCACAAGCAAAGGAAGCTGCATTGAAAAGGATGAAAGTACCGCTTGATAATATTTTGGATGCTTTAAACGAGGAGGGCTATTTTACACTTTCGCTTATTCAGACGCTTTATTCTATCCCTGAGACATATGCAATTTCTGACCCGAATCTTATTAATTCTTACTTGAATGAAATTCAAAGCGACCCTGAACTATATGAAAGGAATGAAGATAATGTCTTTATAGCTAAAATCTTCCGTGAATTCCCCTTGAATGTGGACAAGGACGAAAAAGGGAACCTTATTGAAACTGAAGCAACTCAATTTTTCAGGGTTAAACCTAAATATCTTCCGTGGGAAGGCATCATAAATATCAAGGCGCAGTCAATGCTTACTCCGTCTAAACAGATAGACAAAGCATTGGAAACTGAAATGTGGAATATTCTTATTCCTTTATTCGTGCAGCCACCAGAACTTTATCTTAAAACGGCCAAAGCAATTGCTAAATTGTACGATAAAGACCCAAAAGATATAATCCCGGATAGCTGGCTTAATCCACCCGAGCCGGAAGAACAACCATTATTTATAGATGAAAATAATCCTCCTGAGCAAGGGGGAGCAACACCGGCAGTACAACCCGGTCGTGCGGAAAAGTTCGTAGGTAATGTTCAGATGCCTACAAGAACAAGTATTGCTGGGTCTATTTCTAATAGGATTAAATCTTCATCTCGATGATTACGAATATTGAACGACAACAGATACAACAGCTTCTTCAGGCTCCCCAGTGGCAGACTGTTGAGCGTCTGGCTCATGTGCTAATAGAGCAAATTAGAGACCAGCCCTCAGTCGGAGATACAGAGTGGGACACCATCAAAAGGGCATTTTCGATTGATTTTGAAGTTAGGGGGATCCGAAGATTTTTACAAGAATGTTATAATCAAGCATTAGAAACAAAGTAATATGTCAACAGAAGAACGTATTATCCAGTGGTTGAAAATTATTATTGCAATAGTAGCGTTTATTTTAATTTATACAAAAATATGAGCACTTCGACACCGTTATCCGTTTTGCAGGATTATGTTTTATTAAAAGAATTAAAGCCTGAAGAAAAAACAGAATCAGGTATCCTTCTTCTTGAAGATGTTGACCGCGAACGTAACCAAGGGATCGTGGTTGGTAAAGGAGATACCTGCAAATTACCTATCGAAATAGGTGATAGGGTTCTCGTTCGGTCGTATGGCTTTGATGATGTAGAAATTAAGGGCGAAAAATACTTTTTCGGTAAGGAAGAAAATATAATCGGGAAATTATCATGATTACAGGCCACGAAAAATTTCGAGTTCCTGACATAAACAAGTCAAAAGACCTGCTTGTTGAGGTAAACTGGACAAAGGATCCAAAAATAAAGGATTGCAAGGTTTTGAAATTCATCTATCCGAATGGGGATGAAGCGTATATTAAAAAAGAGCATTTCAACGCGATTCTTTTTGCTATTGGCAATGAGAAGGAGCAGCAAAAAATGATACCTCAGAAAATAACACGGGTTAAACACTATGAAACAGTAGTTTCAGTGAAAGCATTCAAGAATGTTCGTAAAGGTGAAAATTTAACTTTTCCAATCAGCATCTCTCTCCCAACCGCAGAAGAAGAAATTATCGGGAAAGTTATCCCCAGATAGTTATTAATTGACTTTTATTATTAGTGTATTATCTTAAATATTATGGGACGACATAAAAAAGAGGAAAATTTTCAAGGCATAGCTCTTAATTCCGTTATAAACCCATCGGTTTCATTTGATCCCGCAGCACCTGTACAGATTCCTTCTGCGCCAGTTACCCAAAATGATAACTTTTTGGGAGAAAAAATTGATAAGCTCACCTCGATAATGGCAGGTATGGCGGATAAATTTGAAAGATTCTTTGAAGGAAGGATTAGCTCTAGGACATTACCAGATTCAGAAGTAGGTAATCAGCCTATAGTTCCTTCTGCTCCTGCTCCTGCTATTGCATCTGAAGTTCATGAGCCGAAACAACAGGAATACCATGTTCCTGTGGATTTCAGGACGCTTACTGACGAAATATTAAATAAAAATTTTGGAATTGAAATTATTCCGTTGTCTGACTCTCCCGCGTTTCATTTTATTATTGTGGTTCCTGAACAATACAGTAGTGTAAGTCAGGAATATAAGGAGGTATACAAGCGAGACTTACGGCCGAAAGTCATCCCTTATTCTGAGGGGATTGTCGGTGTCCGCGCTTGGGTGGAAAAGGTATGGTCTAGCTTTAACCCAACAATTCAAGCTTTAATCGTTAATGATAGAACACCATGAATACTACATCTAGATCAATGAAGGATCATATATATGTGTCTTTCGACACGCTCCCTGACGGCCGTAATTGGAAAATAGGCAAGAATTACCATACAAAAATGGTATTGAAATTGGTCGGTATTGATGAAGAACAAGCACGTTTTGAAATTGTAGAAGCTACTTCGCTGGAAGCCAAGGATATTAAAGCGAAATATTGGCTTTCCGGTGATGGTAGTTATAGGGGATCATGACAAACACAAAACCAAAAAAGAATTACATGATATCTGAAGGCGGAATGATGAAGAAACAAATGCCAAAACAGAAAAACACTGTTGCAGTAAAAATGACCGGTGTTATGATGAAGAATAAGGGTAAGAAGGTTTAGACCTTTGAGTGGGACTGCCTTAATTGGATCCGGTAGTCTCATTCAAAGTCCTTAACAAAAGTAATAATCTTCGTTCTTCTCGAAGTAAAAAAAAGAAGTAAAAAATTATGCCACAAGTTATCGGGAGCATCCCGGCGTTCACATCGGACGAGGGGACTGTAGATGTCAACCCTGAGGATTCAACAGTGGTTG
>ERZ1292644.28-Hain-H14-01um-R2-28-length-85034-cov-7_pt1 | contig 14058 bp, 31 predicted proteins | sample MGYA00564402_ERZ1292644 | MGnify/ENA primary metagenome ERZ1292644 (study PRJEB36523, sample SAMEA6512644) | groundwater metagenome | collected 2019-01-09 | study: AquaDiva: Metagenomics assemblies of 32 groundwater samples
CCTACTGAACAAAAAAATAGTTTGTGGATTTAATGAACCAAACAATTCCGTACTAAGTAAAATTAGTAGTTTTATTGACGTTGGCAACACTATAGTGGTTATTGAGGACGTACGGCCCTATTCTAAGCCACTTAGTATGCAGACAATAGATACCATTAAATATGTGGGGGAGTTGCAGTATAGGCTCCTAAATGAGCTACAGTTGCCGTTTGAGTTAATTACTCGGAGCGAGGTTAAACAATGGATTTTTGATAGATTCCCGTTGCTATGTACAGACCGGGTAGATAAGAAGATTGCCAGGCTACACGAAGCTAAAAGACTAAAAGGGGAGAAGGGCTACCGTAATAAGGATGGAACTATGCGGAAAGCGTCACATAATTTTGTAGACGACAGAATTATACAGCTATGTATGCAGCTTCATTGGGGAATGGTTGGGAAAAATAAGTTAGGAATTAGAACGCATGTCTGGCAAGCTCTAGCATGCGCCAGCACGTACCTAGATAAAAAAAGCCCCGTTTCGGGGGCTATTTAAAGTCTATTTCTCCTTTGTAATTATCTTTTCGCTGTTCTATTATACGTTTTTTTATCTTTTTGGCCATTTGAAGCCGAATAAGTAGGTTATCCTGAAATGTTTTATCTTCCTGTACTTCAACTATAAGCATTTTATCGTTGGCTGGAAAATATTCATTGTAGCTACACCAATGCCAAAGATCAACTTTGTAACACATCATAGAGAATTGGCATTGTGTATAATCATCAATATGCTCTTTTTTTAGGTCTAAGCCCGTATCTATCAGCCTAATATCTTTAAAGTGCTGCTTTCGTTGGTTGTTTTTAAATTCCGCACCAAAGGAAACTGATAAATCAGGCTTTTTGACTAAAACATCCGGGCTGCAACCGCTATCTTCACAGTATTTCTTAAAAATAGGGTTGCCACCTCCAAAATACTCAACGTTAACAAGATTAAGAAGTGATTTATAGTAACCTACGGACTGGGCCTCATTTATTTTACCCATTTTCATAGCATATGTCTCTACGTTTTCATCAGTATTGAACATTGTATAGGATTCTATGGCTACTTCCTCTATGTAGGTCTTAGCGCCGGCACCAAACATCTCCCCTACACCCTTTGAAAGTAGTTTATATATTTCACTGGCAGAAAAGCACCCCCACTTATCCAATAGCCATTGCTCTTCTTTAGTAGTATCTGTAAACATATTATATGATTTCTATTTTTATACCATTACCGTTAATTATGAAGCTACATTTAGGACAGTCTACTCTTATAAAACCATCTTTGTGTGAAATGGTTTTAACATCATTGGGTATATAAACTGTTGCTTCGCCATTCTCGTAAGAAAGATCAAGGTCTAGCATAAAGCAATAGCTATAGTGAGCAGATTTCACCTTTGATGCTATTTTATTGGGGAGTTTTAATACAAAATTTTCTATTTTGGAAAACTCTTCTGCCGTACTTGCTGTTATTTTCATAAATTAGGCCCTTAGATTTAATATTTCTTCTATTTTTCCTTTAGCGATAGCCGATATTTTCCTGTACTGACCGCTTCTAAGTGTAGGATGAGGTATAGCCTCTATATTTTTAATAAACGCTTCCCAATTGGCCTTATCTCCGGCTTTAGCCAGTTCTTCAGCCTTTCTTGCTTCTTCTTGTTGACGCTTAATTCCAGCCTGTCTGTTCTCTTCCTCAATTCTCTCCCTCTCTTTTCTTGCAGCCTCATCCGCAGCCTCCTTTATCTTTCTTTCATTCTCAATACGGGAATTTTCAAGCCGTTCGGATTCAGATTTTTCAAATGCTGCCTTCTTTTCAGATAGAATTTCATGATAATGGGACTCAGCCAGTACCCAAAGTGTAGACATATCTACATCTGAACCATACTTATTATAAGGAAGAATCTCATTGAGTCGTTTTGATTGCAATTCCCGGTTAATTTTCTCCTTTTCTTCCTGTTCTTTACGGGCAACTTCCCTTTTTTCATTTTCTGCTACCTGCTTATCCGCTTCTAATTTTTCTTGAGCTACCCTAAGTTCTTCTTGAGCCTTTGCAAACGACTCCCTTTCAGCCTGTTCTTTAGCTGCAACTTCTGCCTTTACCCTTTCTTCTTCTAATCTAACGGCTTCTCTTTTATCAAAAATATCCTTGAATTTGGGCAAGATGAACTCATTATAAACATCATCATCGGCCTCACGAACTAATACACCTTCATAACTGGCATCCTCCAATATAAAATTGGTGCCATCATATAGAACTCCCATGTTGGATAGTTGCATGGAACGTTTTATAAACGTAGCTTCCTGAGCCGCCAGTTTCGCTTTTTTAATCTGCTCCTTTTCGGTGTCTATCTCATCCTTACGGGCCTGTAACGGATCTTCTATTTTTGATACCTCTGCTATTATCCACTTTGACTTTTCCTCGATTGTAGAACAAGCATCTAAAAAAGGCTTCTTTATTACCTTCTTATCCTTTTCTGTTCCAGTACGAATACCGCGTAACTCTGCAATAGCCAGTCGGACATTTTCATATCCCTCTTTGTCGTTTATGTCGGTGATCGTAAGGTCGGCATATTGTTGTTTTAATTCGGCTATGCGCTTTTCGAACGGGTCAAACTTTGCAATCTCATTTTTAATACTATCTTCAATAGTAATTGCTGTTTCTGTAGACATGTTTATTTATTAGGTTTTGAGTTAACAATATCTTTCGTTTGGAACTGTAGGGCAATCTTCCAGTTGCCGGAATTATTTATAATATCCATAGCATCCTCCTTTGTTGGAGCTTCTGAAACTTTTGTTTTTAATAATGCCAATTGTTCATCCTCTGGCAAATTGATGCCATTATCTACAATTATGTCCGGTACAGCAACGATTGGAGATTTAGGATTATGCAACTTATGGAATGCCTCTATAGTATCCTTAGCCATCTGTAGGGCTTTCATACGATCGTCTATATCTGTACATTCTATCTCTATTCCTATCTTTTCCCATAAACCAGGGAATATCTCATAGGACTTCCCGTAGCTGACTGATTTTGTATACATTTTTAATTATTTTACCGTATGTTACTTTTGAAATGTGCATGATTGTAAATGAGTTATAATTAAAATAGCTTAATACTGATTGACTTTTGAGCCAATTGATTCTAAATATTCTCTCGCTTGTATGCCAGCGCTGTGTAGATTAGTCCATAATTTTTGTTTAACCGTATCATCTCCTTCGGAGTATTTATCTAGCATTCGACCCTGTGCAAGGACAAGTAGCCACAACTGTTGCTTCAATTGTTTGTTTTGCTTTTCTAGTTCTGTCATGGTTGTAGTGTTTGTATTTGTGTATTAATTTTTAGTATATCCGTGTTCTTCGGCCCACTCTTCTATTTCTTTTGCATTATGAAAATCTCCCGGCGTATATTCTTTTCGGATGAACTTTTGAACTTCGCTTGATTCAATAAACTCCTTAATGTCGGCATCCTCTAAAGTTATCTTTAGTTTTCGTCCGTCTTTATCAACTCTTATGCAGTTGCATGTAATTGTATGTTCTGTTATCATTGTTTATTTGTTTGTAGGTGACAATATTTATTGATTAAGGAGTAGTTGGACGGCCTCCTCTTTTAAGAATCCGCTATCTTTCATCTTAGCGACTAATTGAGATGCAAATAGCAAGTCATACCTTTTCTTTAATTCTTCACCAAACTGAGAAGCTAATTTCCTAATGAATTCATCAGTAGGGGCTTTCTCTTTCGCCGTTTCTACAAACTTCTGTTTAATAAATTCCTGGATTGTTATTTCTGGATCATTCGAGTGCCTACCCTTTACTTTGTCAGAAGCGATACACTCGCTAACCAATGAACCAATTTTCCTATAAAGAGTCTGCTCGACTTGTGCTTTGACTTCTTTATTAACTCCATCATCTATTTTTGTTTTAATTTCCTGAGTTATTTTATAAACACAGGAATCAATAATGTGCTTTTTTAAAGCGCCTTCAAGATCGCCTTCTTCTAGGTAAAAATCTTCTACTTCAATTGTAAACTTCATAATCGATTGTTTTATTTATTAGGTAAGTAATTGTCTTTGTCTATAATGCTTCCGTCTTCAAAAGCCATATTATCCCACATCCATATACCTACATTAACAAGAGCATGGAACTCGTTTGGAGTAAAAGAATAATGGTGTGCATCTGTCAGTATATCGAACTTAGTATCGTCACCCAATATATTTATTTTCTCTTCTTCTGTTAAGGAAGATATACGGCGTAGTATTGGCTTTATACTTTTTATAGGTACAATATTTACTACAGATTGGCCATGAATCAACACTTTTATTTGTAGGTCTTCATTGCCTAGAATACCTACAGCAACCAATCTGGCATCTGCTTCTGCCAATTGCACGTCACATCCTATATAATACTTTAGGTATGGTTTAATGTCCATTACTGTTGTTTTATTTTTTCTTTATTTAGCCTTTCGCTTGTTGCGTTTTGTCCAGTTCCCAAACAATATGGACATTCCTTTCTATACCTATGTGTAGGATCATCACACCTGTCGCCATTACAACATTCATTACATCCGTAAAATATCCCTTTTTTATTAAGATATTTACTACCAGTATCATACACTCGGCCATCTTGCTTAAGGAAAACTCTCTGTATTTTCCAATAATTACTTATCTCTTCTGACATACATTATTTAGGTTTAATTGTAATAGTAATTGGTTCTTTCTTTAGTGGGCACCATTCGGGAGATAACCCTTTTCTTAGATCACTATCATCGTAACTAATATACTGAATATTTTTATCAAAATATGGGTGCCCACATACTCCATCCCACTCCTGTTCACTAAACATAGGACAATCATTACAACCCATTACTTGCCTTTCCATTACTTTTATAGTTTGGGGTGAATTACTAAATTATCATCATCGTCAATATGGAAGCATTTAGGGCAGTAGTGTTTATTTTCACGGTATACTGAATGCCAGGTATCATCATCATTAATTACATTGCCCATAGATATTTCATCGGTAAATCCAGCATAGCCATTATTTTCATCAATCCACCTTTCCCCACAGTTATCGCAAACCACTCCGTACATTGTTACTGGCTGTATCATTACTCTTGTTTGTTGAATAGGTTATTGTATACGTAATCTAATTGTTCTTTGAATAGCATTTTGTGAATATCCTGCCAGCTTATTAGTACGCCTTCTTTTTTTTGATACATTTCTTGGAATTGATTCCTTATTATCTCATAGAAATCGTCATCGGTAACACCCTCTTCACAATTGTAATACATATTTAGCTTACTGGCTAATTCATTGCATTTCACATGTGCTTTCCACGGATACAAATCACCGTCATTAACACATACGTCATAATCGTACTTTTCACCTATAGCTATTTTACCTAAGCAGAAATTACATTTATGAACCTTCTTTGCTACCGGTGTCGTGCTATTAATTATCTGAATCATGATTGAATAGGTTATTGATGTGCGTTTCTTTATCGGGTACTTCCTTTGAAAATCCAACCATTTCCTGTTTATACTTTTGTAAAAAATATTCATAGCCGGCATCAAAGGATAGTTCTGCTATTTGTTTGGCAAATAAAATAGCCTGATCTATGGTAATCTTATGACGTTCTCTATTAAATGGTCTTCCGAAATCACTTTCATTCATGCCGGTAATATTGCCTAGTATCTTTTCTACTTGTGTCATTGGGGGTTATTTAAGTTCAGGTAATGGAGCATTTAAAACATCCTTATCATTATCATCACCTTTGCAAACTGGATACCAGCTATATTTCGGTGTACCATCATACGTATGCACTTTTTAATACTCTATTTAATTGCATGATGGTAAAAGAATACATCCTAAGCCTTATTGTCTTTAGCGTCTACCTATTCCGCCACTCATTCATGTTCCGGTCTTTCCCGGATTGTCACCTATTTGTATGTTTATCGAAACAAAATAGTAATAAAAATCTACTATAATACTTCAGGAGCTTCACCTGCTTTCTATATACTTTGAACCTCCTTTAAATGTAGAGCATATCTCTATCACTTGAAAGGTCAGAACAGAGCTTTTTGCTTTGTATCATAGTAGATATATTTTTGTTATACTTACAATAGGCAGGATTGTTTCATACCTGCATGTATCGTTGCCATCCAACCACACTAAAGTGGGAAACCGATACATCCGTCTGATTTATTACATAGGGCGTTTTACGGTTAATCAGATACACCCCGGATTATCGTCTTATTCCGACACTATTGTAGTATAACAAATAAGGTTTTAGTACTGAAAGGTGAAACAGTTTATTTCACAAAGCCCCGCTATTGAGTTAGTCTATCATTACCAACTACCGCTAAGAAGAAGGTTGTAGACATTATTTCAGAGTACTACCCCACTCCCAATACTAAAAGAAAGTATGTGTTTCACTTAACAGATGGTATCGAACCATCAACTTCCCCTTCCGGGAGATATTTTACCACCGATCGGCAATCGTGCATCTTTCAATGTATGGATGCTCTCTTAAACGAGATTAAACTATATTAATCTGAAACACAATTATGTATTATTAATACTATTTAAAAGAACTAAAATTCAAGTACAATTGTTCCCTTTGGAACTTCTATTGTCATAGACTTAATCTCATCATCATCAAATCTCTTCTGTAGTGCTGATTTAGAATATAATTCGGCAGGATCATCATCACCATTGTAATATAGATCATGTGGCTGCCTCTTAACTTTTAATACTACCCCAGAAACAAAATGAGTTGTAGAATTATAAAACAATTCTTCGTTCAATTTTTCTTCTGGCAGAGAATCTAAAAACTTTTTTAGTTGCCTTAATTTCATACTAAGATTTTATTTTTGATAATGTAGAAACAGGTTCCTTTTGGATGGCTTCATCAATCAACGAATTGATATGAGCATTAAGAGAGCGGTTGTTTTTTTTTGCGATTGTTTTAATATCGTTCTTTTGCTGTTTGCTAGTCAACCTTAATGGGAACACGTGAATTTTGTCTGCTTGCATATCCTTTTTGTTTTGTCACACAAAGATAAAGACATCACAATGATATCTCAAAATTTATTTTACAAAAAAGCGCATCCTCAATAAAGAGAATGCGCCTAACCGCTTAAATTCCAAAAAGCTTTTATTGTGCTCAACTACAATAGCCGCTATTTACAGAATCAAATATAGTAAAACAAAAAGGCATCCACCTATTTAAGATGAATGCCTATAATTGATTGATCTTGTTTTTATTCAACGACTTCCCAATCTTCTGCTGTCAAATCACCCTGACTAGGAACCCAACCCGGCTGCATTTGTCCCGCTGCGTTGTAAAGAGTAAGAGATGAATTAAAAACAACGTCTTCCCCTTTAGCTTCCAGAAATTCTTTTACTGAATTCGGTAACGATGCAAACTTTGGTATAAAATCTTTTGATACTGTATTCCCCACTGTTTGGTAGACAAACTGAGATTTGCCATTCCAACCGGAACGGGCGACCATATAGCCGTCTTTCAATTTTCTTAATGCTACCTCAAAAGGTAAATTAATCGTTGGCGCTTGAGCCAATTCGCTTCCTTTCATATTTTAAAGTTTAATACCAAAACTAAGCATATATTATCACTTATGCAATAGATGAGAACAAAACTTTAGGCGTACCCCTTACCAACTTCTATCAAAAGCCATTTATTAAGGCCCTGACGTTGATAAGTAAGCGATTCAAAGGCTGATATTATTTCAATGCGCCAATCCTTTTTAGGGTTCTTTCTAGCAATTCGTTCCAATTCAATAGCCTGTTTCGGGTATATTTCAGGAAATGAACTATCTCTCATAACTAAGCAACAATCAATATTACAATCCATTCGTAATCGCTCCAGCGGTTTATACTCAAGCTGAATACACGGTAACCAGAAAAGGGGCTTCCCAGATTTCCTATCGAAGCCTTTATTATTCTGCTTCAATTTAGCCGGGCCAGTAGCAATTCTTAATGTTGGGGACTTAAAAATTTTAGCACCAAACCAACCATTAACGTACATGACGTTTCCAAATTTATTATAGGCATTCGAATATTTACCCATGTCCTTGTACATTTCCCAAAGCTAAATATTATTCTCTAACTACCCGCGTAACGACCGTATGCCCCTTTTTGCCATCCCCTCACCTTCCCGGCCAATTCCTATGCAAAACCGGGCACTACTTTTTTCTGGCAAAAAACAATCCTTTTAATAATTCCTATTCAAACCCCGGCATGCAGATAGATCGCATCCTATCCCCTATTACTCACTGCACACACTACTCGCTTACTCTTTCAATGCACCCCCACTTCATACGACCGCCGCCCGTCAAAGGGAAATCTTTTAGGCTTAACCGGGGGGCTCGATCCTGGCAATTCGCTTTGTCGATCTTTTTGCCGTGGTGTTTTGGTTGGGCTATTGCCTTTCGCCGTTGAACTGTTTGTCTTTAGCTATATTAGGCTATTAGGCCGGCTGATTGAAGGGCATTGGCTGTTACTATATTAGTTATGGAATCGGCTTGTGCGGTGTGGCTATTGTGTTGGACCTATATATTTAGGCATTTTACCGCTTATCATTAATTACTACCGTTCATCACTATTGATCTGGTATAAGTAGCTACCTATTGCTATCTTTGATTTATCAAAAACACAAATAAAAAAAACCGTTATGAACAAAAAACAAATTATCGCGTTGGGAATCACCTTTGTAATATTCTTTGTTGGGTTCTCTCTACTAGGGGGATGGAGGCTTTGGCTGTGTAATGCGCTTTTGGCTTTTCTGGTGGGAAGTCTGGTAGCTGCGGCGTTTGAAGAATATACTCCGGAAGAAGAAGAAAGAATTGGAAAAATAACTCTGTGATGAGGCTTTATTAGCCGAAACAGGTGTAAAGAGCCGGTATTAACCATTTAAAAAACAATAAGTTATGAAACGTACACTACTATTGGGTGTATTGGCTGCGATGATTCTTAGCTCTTGTAGTGGGGGGGCTTGGTTCCCTGGGGATTCAGGGTGTAATCCGAACCGCAAAGCACATTACGCGCGCATGTCCGACCATCGCGTAAGGTGGTAACTATTATGCAATCCTATTGCAAAAATACTTTGAAAAAAGTATACACAATATTCAAAAATCACTTATCTTTGTGCAAGCAAAGGCAATAAAGCCGATGCGGTTAAAACTAAACAAAATGGAAACAGTACAACAATTAAGAGAAGAACTTAAAGAAGAATTGATTAACTGTAATTACATTAACGATGGCAGTTTAGCTGCACAAGTGAATGAAAATATTCAATGGGCATGGGAAAACTGGGATATAGATTTCAGCGATTATTATGAGGGCGATATTAAACCGGAACTGTATACAGAAACTTTTCGTGATGAATGGATAGATAATGAAGATTTTGACAGTGAAATTGAATAAATAAATTCCTACTTATGATGACAGAAAAGAAAGAACCCCGCGGCGGTGCAGGGCGCGGCCAGGGGCGCAATACCCGTGAAGAAAATGGCCTGGAGCCTGTCCGGCAGACAACAGTAAAGATAGAACCTTCTATAGCCGCCATTTGTCGCGAAAAGTACGGCAGCTTATCAAAGGCGCTACGCTTTGCTGCTAATCATAAAACATATTAAACAATTTAACAATGAACTATCCGAAACACATACAAGAGATGGAAAAGGAAGCTAAACGTTTACAACACGTCACAGAAACTGCTTTTAAATGTCTCTCTATATTCTTATTAGTTGCTTCTGTAGCTATGCTTATTATTGTATTGGCTGTAATGTAAACCACTCATCAATCTATTATACCATTCATCCATAAATAGCTTGCTACACTTTAAAGGATAAACGAGCTTTGAACTATTAAAACAAACGACATGCAAACTACCTTAACACATCCGAAATTAATAGCTACTATTACCCTTAGTAAGGGAGATATCCTTAATATCGATGGAATAACCTTCCCTGTCACCGAAGATTGTAAGATGCGCGTTAAAGGAGTTGACACATCCGAAGGTTACGCCGACTTCCAGATAGCCGAATGCGGCGGCGTTATCGTTAGCCAATATGTAGTAGAATGCCCGGCTATAACCTTACACGATCTTCAAGATCAGTTCGTTAACGATAGAAGGAATGAATTGGGAGAAAAAGAAGTATGGATGGACACATGGACAGACATAGGCGGCCATTACATTACGGTTAATCAGCAGATTGTAGCATTCCTACGCAATGGATTCGGTGATGGACGTTATACATTAAGATTCAGAGAAGGCTCCCACTACCGTTCATAACAGTATATAGCCGCTCATCACAACACACTAGGAAGTAGCTACAACACAATAGTATATTTGCTTTATAAATAACAACAAAAGAGGCGGCAACTCTATACTCACGGCGTAAAGATCAGAATACCATCCCAACCTCCACGTAATCAGAGTAACTGAAACAAAAGAAACTAATACTAGATCAGCGAAGGCAATACTCACCTCTGACCGATTGCACCAAAGAGTAATTATCACTTTCGACAATGAGCCAGGGTCATATTGTCCGCAAACAGAAACCGCCATTAAATACTTAGCTCAAAAGGGACATAATATTATTGGCAAAAGCATGGGTAAAGACTGTTATTATATTACTGTGCTGACACTAACGGTTTGTTTCAACCACTTAAATAACAATACTACCACTCATAACTATCTACTTGTATGCCTTATATAGTGGGAGTTATCTTTGAATTATTAAAAAAATGATCATGACACTTACTGAATATGTAAATCAAAAAAAACCCGAGTTTATGCCTAACGTTCAATTGGCAGAAAATGAAATAAACACCCACTCTTCTATTACGATTTATAAGGATACCTTAACACTAGTTACCGTAAAAGGCTTCGAGCAATTCGAGTACATTCTAAAAAATGGTTCAGGCCCACTTTTTAGTACAGATACACACGGTAACCCCACGAAGCTATCATGCTTTAGTTACAATCCAATAACCACTCCTGTATAAATACAACCGCTCATCCTCTTTTAGCTTGACTTTCTTTTAGTCTATATATAACTTCACATTATTAAAACATACTATTATGCAAATCATATTAACACCCGAAGAATCAATAAACATCTTTTATAACGCTCTCTGTAATGGCTTAGGTTACATTGGTGGATACGGATTAAAAATAGACTACTCTAAAGATGCGTATGCCAGCGCTAGAAAGGGATTGCAAGAACCTTGCTTTGAAGATGTTCTTATCCAGATATTAAAGGATGGGGGCATATTGACTTTCGTTGATATTGAAAACGATGGAGAATACACTAAACATATCATAATGCAGGATGTTGTTGACCGGGTTGCAAAAACCCCCGCCGACCACTTATTAGATGAGATAAACGAGGAGGGAGACGCAACTACCGCCGATGTTATATTGCAAACTGTAGCCTTTGGTGAAGTGATCTTTGGATAGATAACTACCGGTTACTGTATAATAGCTTCTTTTAGTGGAAAACAGGGCGAAAAGAAAGCCGAACGCTTCATATCTAATCAAAGATAACCAACATAGAGGCAGAACTAGCACGGAACCTCCAACGAGGTGTCGGCCAAACCTAGGCGAAGGTTGTGCAATATTGCCAGCCTCTTTTAAATAACATATTAAATATTTACACAAAATGAGTACAGATAATTCAAAACACCTGTGGATAGAAGCTTCTAATACTCCCGATAAGATGTGGATAGATCTATTCTCCGACTGTGGAATTCCTAATACACATACCATATTAACATCCGTGCATTCTATCCCAAAAAAGGATTTTTTTGATAAAATTGACGCATGTGAGCAGATTTGTTTTTTTTCTTCAATGGTAGCAGGCTCTGATAGTCTTATTCTAATAGAAGGCTTGCTTAGTTACTTCCTCAATCGTAAGATTACTGGCAAAAAAGTGATAAGTGGCGGCTATTTATTAGAACCGAACAACTAGAAGCAATAGGCAAGCTGCTATATGCAGCACCCAAACTTTATGAAGCGCTGGAAGCAACAACTAAGGCTCTTCGTGATGTAATAAGACAGTTACCCAATGATGAACGCCTAGCCGATTACCGTTTAGATTACGCAGATCATGCTGAGGGTTTGGCAATAGAAGCTCTTAAACTAGCAACAGAATAAACCTCTAATACACAGCCATGAGCCAGTACATAATATCCCCAGTCACCCAGTACGATAGCGATAAGCAGTTATGGGAAACATATATAGGGAAAGACAATACGAACAAAAGCCTGATTGTAAGTGTATGGGGCAAAACAAAAGAAGACAGCATATATAAGGCTGCAATACTAATCAATCTATTTTCGTGGGTTGATTTCGACAACCACTCATAAAGCTATATTACTACTTGTCCTAATTAGCTTGTAATAGCATAATCATGAATGTATCTTCGATTTATCAAAAAAACAAACATCATGCAAAAGCAAAACGTAGAACAAATAATAAAAGAACTGTTTGCAGACTACTATCGACTATGTCCAGAGAGCTACATAGCAGAGAAAGGTGCAATATATGCTGCGAACGAATGGGCAGAATCGATGTTTGACAATAGAACTGAAAATGAAATAGAACGAGACGATTCGCTTAATATCACCCTCTCAGACTATCACGAATGGGCTACAGAAAAAATATTAGACCTCATCTAATAACCATACAATTACTAAAACACCTACTTATTATGAGCAAACATATAAAGCCTTTTCGCTGCAAAATTGGCCTACATAAATGGCACAGTATATCTGCATATCAAAGCACAGATTTTCCAAATGAACACAAAATAGTAGAGGAATGCCCCGATTGTTTAGCTACCAGAAGCAGTTGGAGGAAAGGTTTAATCCCTAAGGCCTTTGCCGGTAATATTGATATTCATAATACTAACCTCCCTGGTAGTTTCGGGTTCTCTCAAGTAATTTACAAAAATGAATAAAAGAAGCACTCATGACACCAACAGAGATACAAGATAATAACCGGCTAGTAGCTGAGTTCATGGGGGTAAAGATAGGAGAGGAAACGTATTCATGGCGAATTGGGAATTTAGAACCATTGCAAGAGAAACATTTGGCTTATAATAGAGAGTGGGGATGGCTTATGCCCGTTGTTGAACGAATAGAAAAATTGGGAAAATTTCATGTTATTATAAATGCTCAATCGATCTCTATAATAGATTATACGTCCTCCTCAGAGTTTGGACAAGACATTTGTTACATTGCATACAAAGTTAATTATAAAATGAGGGCAATTTATGTCGCCGTTATTGAGTTCATTAAATGGTACAATCAACAAAAACAATAAAGATCATGGACATAGAAGCTATAAAAGCAGAAGCCCTGCGTATTTATCACAAAGAACAAAATGGTCTATCTGCAATCAGGTATATAAGAGAATCAACAGGACTAGGGTTAATGGAAATAAAGCCATTATGGGAAAAATGGAGAGAAGATGGAATTTCATCGCAGAAAGTAATTACCTGGCATCCTGTATCTGAATTACCTGAGAAAGACCTAGAAGAACCTGAATATTCAAAATTCTTGTTATTCCGAGAAAATAACAGAGTATTGGAAGGATATTATAATTTAGATGCTAACCAAATTATTTATCGTTATGATTCCCCCGATTTTCGCCCTACACACTGGGCATATATAGACTTCCTTCCTGAATAAACTAAATAACCCTTAATAATCAAAAAATGAAACACTTCAAACTTACTACTGAAACTAAAGTAAATATATTCGGAACTACCCTATTCCGAGTACAATTAACTGTTGATTGCACATGGGGAAGGTCTGGCGAAAATGGAGGATGGGTTGAGTCGGAAGAACATATAGAAAATAACGCATGGGTATCCGGTGACGCACAGGTATTCGGTAACGCATGCGTATCCGGTAACGCACAGGTATCCGGTGGCGCACAGGTATTCGGTGACGCATGCGTATCCGGTGACGCATGCGTATCCGGTAACGCACAGGTATCCGGTGGCGCACAGGTATTCGGTAA
>ERZ1292644.1186-Hain-H14-01um-R2-1186-length-14041-cov-4_pt1 | contig 14041 bp, 24 predicted proteins | sample MGYA00564402_ERZ1292644 | MGnify/ENA primary metagenome ERZ1292644 (study PRJEB36523, sample SAMEA6512644) | groundwater metagenome | collected 2019-01-09 | study: AquaDiva: Metagenomics assemblies of 32 groundwater samples
TTTGGTGATCCGTGTTCGAATCGAACGAACCCATCAAGTTTAGAAGACTCGAGTCAGAATCCATCTGACAGACCATATTATAAAATCGTTAGTACGCTTGTACACTCAGTATTATCAAACCAAGCAAGTTCATATACGCCTTCAACACAATCATTCCAATAAACACTTATTTCACCCTTTTCTTTATTGATGTCATAAATGATTCCAATAAAAACTTCTTTACGATCAACATTTTCAAACTGAACTATGGTTCCACATTTATAACTATTGATGTATTTATGCTTTGCCACTTTTTTGTAACCCTAGATTAAGTTCTTCAGCAATCAACTTAAGAACATATTCTTCTGCTCCTTCTCTCGTTTCGGTAATCGCTTTATCTGATATCCCAGCATCCCGTAACTTAAAATCGAAGTAAGATAAAACCGAAGTAAGTCCAGAATACGCAGCAAGCAAGGCAAAATCATCACTCTTGGTCATATTACCGGTAACTGCTGCCGTAATATCAAGAATATTCTTTTTGATCAGGGCGGCCATTCTTTCAACATCTTGATTTTTCATTTAATAGTACTTTCCACTGGTGAATAAAATCTAGTAACAAAAGAAAACACTTCTTCTACAGATTCTGGTTTAAGTTCTGTAAGAATCGAAAAGGTATGATCAACGGCCGATTCTAGTTGAGTTTCAAACCACGAATCCATTTCATAGTTCAAAGACTTAAACTCTGCTACTTTCTTTCCCAAGAGTAGAGCACTTGAAACTGTTGAAAACACTTCATCGTCAAAATCTTTATATTCTTTTTTCAAAAGAGTTCGAACTTTTGGAATATCCATATCGGGATCTTTATTTAGTCGATCCAAAAGCAAACGTGATTGACTAAGAATGGTTAAAACTTTTGTATTTGGTTTCGATTTGAAAGGATTAAGATTGAACATATTTTCTTTCTTGATAAACGTGGTACGCCATGTGGGGATCGAACCCACCGCGAAAGAGTTATAAGCTCCTTTCCAACAACCAGATGGACTATGGCGCGTGTTGTGTGTTTATCTTAGAACAAATACTTCTGTCTGTCAAGTTCCTTCTCATCTTATCGTAAATAGCATTAAGTATATATTTTTAAAAGAAAAAGGCAGCCCCAAATACCCTTTCGAGGCTGCCAGCAGTATATTTAACAACTTAACTGGTTGGTAACCAATGGTTGATATTTTAATGAATAATGATAGTTCTGACGTTTAACTCAAACCTTATTTTAAATATACTCGTTCTACCGCTGAACTACCAGAGCATAATGGAGCCCCGGATTGGATTCGAACCAATGTTAGTATTTATTAGTATTTGAGACTTTACACTATCTATTTTCACCTTCTTAAGATTTTTCTATATAACTTAAGTTTGACATATCTGCTTGCCTCAACCGTTGGGCTACTACCGCATAAATGGTGCGGTAGGACAGGATTCGAACCTACATCTTTACAGATATTTTAAATCTAAAACTGAATCTCAGTTTGTAGAAGTTTTCATCCGAGCAAGAACTTAAATACTGGTTCTCCAACTAGGACAGATTTTGTTTTCATTGCATTTGCTTCTTCACGGGCTGATTGAACAGCAGCCAGAAGAACGTCGCAACGTTCAACGAGTTTCTTTTTTTGGTCAACAGGGATTGCACCACTTGCATTTGTAGTTACCCATTGACCAACTGTTTCATCAACAGTAATCAACTGTGCTTGGCCAGGATGCTTATCAGTTGGCGCCAATAGCGTGATTGACTTTTGAATCTTTGCTGTTCGATTAGTCTTAAACGCATCAGTCTTGAATAGACCAGCCGCTTCATCTTTCTTCCAATCAAAGGCAGGGTCCAGTGTTGGAAGATCGGAGAAGAATGAGCGGATTTGTTTGAGATCCTTTTCAAGGGTCAAAAGAAATGTAACAGGCATATTTGGCAAAAGGACTTGACCTTCAACAATAACATCCGCTTTAGCAACAGTGTTTCCAACATCAACAGAAGCAATAGCATCAAACTGTTGTGAACAAAGACGCTTTACTTCATCAAGAAGATCGGGAACACGCTTTTGCACACGTTGATTTTGCGCTGGTTGATCATCACCAGTTTCGTTATTCTTCTCATAAACCTTTGTTTGTCCTTGAAACAAGGATGCAATCTTTACAGCCTTTTGTAGTTCTGTAAACTGTGCATTTGTTTGTGTCTTTACGGTATCACGTTGAGCGAGCAGTTGAGATTGGCGTTGTTCTTTAGACATTTTATTGTTTCTTTCTTTAAGTTAAAGTTATCGGTTCAAGGATTTCAAAATCAGAAAGTTTATAATCTTTAAGACTACAACTTCCTTGACAGTTTCGTGCAAATGTATCAACCCACGTTCCATGTTGACCATTATCAAATAGTTCGACACGAAAAACTTCTGTCGGTTCACGATCACAGCGGATCCAGAAGACACGATTTGTTCTAACTAACTTTTCAAAGCGAGTAAACTCTTCATTTGTCATTTGATTTCCGTTCGTTCGGTGTGATGTATCTTAGATCAGATCATTTCGGTTGTCAAGCATCTATCGGTATTCAATATTTAATCTTGGTCATTAAGCAAAATATAAGCAACAAACAAGACACAAACTACTACAAACCATTCAAATATAGTTTGTAGAAGTCTTTTCACATCCAAACACCTCTATTGGCGGAAAGCACTGGTAACGATCCAGAACGTTTTACCGTCGTATACCACGCTAGCAGGGTGGCTGCAAACCTTTTGCACTACTTTCCATATTGTTATTTAGTATCAGATTCCTTAAATGGAATGAAACCAGGAAGATTTGGTTTCTTTTGTTTAACTATTATCTTTTCTGCAAGATCTGCATAACTTTTTTCTTGTGCCTTATGTGCATTTTCTAAAAACTTTATGAAGTCTGGAATGTCTTTGTGTGGCAAAAGAAAAGTATCGAAATGTCCGTGCGATGTTTCACTGCGAAACAAATATTTCACCGCTTTCACAAAGCGTTTAAAAAACGATTGCCAGTCCTTGACATAGACACCACACCAAACTTCGTTTTCCTCGTCGTCATAAGCCCAAAGTTGTTGGTGTTCAGCGGAATGGCATTCACAATCAATATGAAACTTTTTATAATAGTTATTATTTAATATCATTTTTTTCTTTTTCTTAGTTCGGTATAGTTTCTTAAATCTAAAAGATGTTCGTTTTCTTCAACGTCTAAAGCGAAAGCAACATAGATAAACTGCTCTTCGTCATAAGGTGATATTTTTCTAGATAATAAAATAAACTGCCTTTTAGTTATTTTACCTTCAAGTAATGCACCGATTTTAAACTTCATATAATATTTGGAGTAAGCGGCCAGGTTCGAACTGGCGGTTTTTTAGTTTTGCAGACTAATGCTTTGGACCACTCAGCCACGCTTACATTAAAAGGAAAGTAAAGGAATCGAACCCTCAAGTTTTTAGGCTTGGCGACGGTGTTCAAAACCGTTTGCGACCATTCGCGCTACCTTCCATATTCTGTTTTTCTAAATCTAAACTCTACTTGGTTGGCGAAAAACGATTTGAACGTTTACTTTCCAGTTTCAGAGACCGGCGTACTCCCAGTTATACTATTCGCCATAATGTTGGAAGGGGATTCCGGGTACGATCCGGAACAAACAACTTCAAAGGATGTTATGCTAGCCAGTTACATCAATCCCCTACAATAATAACTATCTTTATCTTTCTAAAAAAATGCAAGATGGTGACGCTAGTGCGGATTGAACGCACGATGAGAGGGTGAAAACCTCTTGCCTTAACCACTTGGCTATAGCGCCACAACTATTAAACTTTAACAGATCACTTCAAAGTTGTCAAGTTCAAAGTGATCCTCGATCTTTAAAGATTGTAAATAATCGGTTTGTTTGCAACTAAATAGTGATCATTAAGAATAGATGCATTAATAAACATTTTATTTCCAACTTTCTTTGCCCCATTTTCCATATGGATATGTCCACATACATGTAACTTCAGTTTATCCAAACTATCAATCTTTTTTCTTAGTTCTTCGCAACCTACATTTTTTTGTATCGGATTATGTTGATTCGGTCCAACTGAGTCTAATATTCCAAAAGCAGGACCGTGTGTTATAAGAACATCGATATCTTCTGGTATAAGATCCCATTTTTGTTTAATCTCTGCTCCACGTTGAAGATTAAATGCCCAGTTAAAGAAATATGGTTGCCAAGGACTTCCATAGATTTTTAGACCTTCTACTTCAACAAAACTATCTTCGAGGTAGATTGCATTTGTTATAAAACTTTTTGCCCTAGCATTATCACGTTGAAATCCCCAATCATGGTTTCCAGCACAAAAAATAATACCATATTTAAACTTATCTCTTACTTTTCCAAGATCTCTATTAAAGTTTATTATTTCTTGTGCAGTGCCGCCCATAGTGGCGTCGCCAGCGTGAATAAGAAGATCTCCTTCAGGAAGATCTTCGATAATGAGATTTAATTTATTATGTGTATCCGAAATCATTACAATTTTCATATATTCTCCTAACCCATTTAAAAAATTCTTTTTGAGTCATTTCATTTTTAGCAAAATTACATTTTGTACAACAAGAAACAACGTTTCCTATCTCATAATCTTCATCGCTATTAATTCGATCTATTCCATTTATAACGATCCAAGCATCTTTACTATGTTTTGTTTCGCTTCTGTGATTTCCGTTTTTAGAAATATAAACATTGTATTTGTTATAAGGATCAATTCCGCAATAATAACATTTTTGTTTTGTTAGTAAAATTACTTCTTCTAATGAAAGATTAAAATCAATCTTTCTATGTTTAGCGGTTTGTTTACAGCGATTATAATATGCTTTATATGAAACTTTTTTTGGATCATATTTTTGATTGTTATGTGGAGAAGAATAATTTTTACAACCACACGATTTTATTTTTGGACCTCCCGAACTATGGCCCCCGCTGGTCATAAGTCTTTTTGTTGACGAAATAAATTCATTACCACAATCACATTTGCATTTCCAGTTGATTTGTGTTTTATATTTATTTTCTGCTCTTTCTAGAACAGTCACCATATCGATTTTTTGACCAGCAAGGTTAATTATTTTCATTACTTAATTTTCAAAAAAACTATTTCTTCTTTACCACAAGGTTCGCGTAAAAGCACTTTTTCATATTTCGCTTGACTGTTTTTTGACTGTGCGGTGGCGATTGCCTTACTTAATCGTTCACTTCCATAGTTCATTATTATTATTTGTTGTTCTAATAATATTTCATTACTTATAGTTGGAAAGTTGCCATTTTTTTCTTCAACAAATCTTATATCCATAATCGTTACCTCGGACTAAAAAGTCCCATTAAATCAAACACTTAGTTAGTGTTTGTAAAAGTAACTAGAATGAAAGGTAGCAAAACTAAGTGTTTTTTCACCAATCATAATCAAATGTTTTTAAGTTCTCTTTTAAGAAATGTTCTTTCATTTCATCGATGCTTTCTTTTGACCATTTTTCGGGATTATCGCCTAAATAATCTTCAACAATATGAATAGATTCGAATCTGCCACGATCGTGTTGTTGATATAGGTTTCTTTCAAACTCTTGAAAGGTTTCAGGAAAATGTTCAATCCACTTACTATGTTCTGACAAACAGTCTGGTGCAGTCTTAAACATTTCCCATCGTTCGTCAAGCGGAATATCTTTATTTTTGATATATGCACTAAAGTCTCTTTTGAGACTCGAAAGATGCTTGGAAAACTTTTGAATATCTTTTAACATATTATCCTTCTTTCTTTGGTACCGAGTACAAGAATCGAACTTGTGTTCGAAGTTTATGAGACTTCTGTATTAACCACTATACGAACTCGATCTATTTTTCATCTCTAATCTTCATTAAGATTTTGCCTAGATTGTTTTGTCCAACTCCGTCACACACTCCCCAAAAAACATCTTTCCACCAGTTTGTTTCTTCTAAGTATGCATCGCCAGTCTCTTTTAACAGTTTTGCAAGATAGGGAACCTGGAACTTGATGCGATTGATTTCTTCCATCACCGAAATCTTTATCTCGTCAAAGTCTTCACGACATTTAACTTTCTGCCCAGCACGTCTAGCATCACGAGGCGAAACGATTTTAGATATTTCTTCTCTCACTATCGGATCTAAACTTTTGGCGGCTTGATAGGCGTGTTCATTCGTTGGGTATTTGATTCCTTTGTATACCACAGATTCTAAATGGAAGTTAGAAAGAAATCTATGTTTACCAAAAAAACCTTCTATTTTGTTCATTATTTACCTTGTGCTAAATACTACGCCGTGTTTAACGCGGAAACCATCGAAATGTTTTTCTAGTTCTTCCAATACATCTTTATATTTATCTTGGAAGTGGTTTAGTTCTTGAACCATATTAATATCTATTGAATCAACAATCTCGGATGGATCATCGCAAGAATGAAAACTTTTTCCAAAACCATTATAGTTTGGAACATAAATCTTTTTAAGTTTATATTCAAATCCATCCAAATAAACACGAGTTAGACGTTCGTTAGTTGTTTCTACAATGTATTCGTGAAGATTAAAATCGTCTTTAGGATTATAAAGTTCTACATAGGGACCAATATAAATATTGGTTGTAATACTCATTTACTTGCCTTGTTCGTCGCATATTTTTTTAACAAAACCATAAGTATGCCAAGTGGAAAAACATTTATCTATCCATTGAATCCCTATCCAGATATCATCTGGTGATGCCCATTGGCTTAGATTTTTTCTTGTTCCTGTTACAATACCAATCGACCCAAATCCAAGCATACTACGAACTTTTAAAACTGTTCCTATTTCATAAATGTTTGGATTCATTTTACTAATACTGTGAAAGTTCCGTCATATAATAAGTTATAATGAGATGTAAAGATCCTATTTTCATCTAACCAATAAACATTAAAGAACTCATCTCTTTCTTCGTGTGCCACGAGACTTATTACTATTCCAAGGATTGAATGTAAGTTTGATTTTTCACAACTTATTAAAGAACCAACTTGGATATAATCATCCCTTAACACATAAGACCTGGCGTAGTTGAGCAATAATCTTTACAAGATCTTTTTGATTGTTCATAACATCGTCAATATTTTTGTAAGCCTGTGCCTCAACTTCTACTTGAGGTGTCCACAGTTTAATCGGTACTCTTCCGCCTGGTAGTTCTTCAATCATTTTGATTCCTTTTTAAATCGCTTGTCGTATTGACGTAAAATATTGTATAAACCGTATTCATCTGTCATCAACTTAACTTTGTCTTTGGGACAGTTGATATATTCACGAATCGCATTAGAGATGTCTGGGATTGTCAAATACATATTGTATTTTTGATAATCAGTACCAGATTTCGGAAAGTCCCAAACAATTTCTTTGCCAATTGTGATCCAATAACGCGGAATATTTGGATCTGTTGATCGAGAACCAACCATTCGATATTTGGTGCAATGAAGCATGAAACCACTATCTTCATCAATAACATTGAATAAATCTCTTTGTAATTTTGACCAACGTTTCATGCAGACTTTCTTTTTGAACGAGTTTTTTGTGGTTTTGCAACAACAATATTATCGTCTAGCACTTTTTTAGCATTAATAACTGCAATCTCAATATCTAAATCTCGATAATCGTTTTTACTTCGTTCTGGAATATTGATTTCTTCTTTTTCGAGTTTGGCGGTAATATTCTCAAATCCTTTGATTCGAGCATTAATGATTTGTTTATATTTCCATTTTTCCAGCGCAAGTTCTATTCTTTTCATATCTTCAAAAGATAGTGCTTTTATGATTGGTTTGTAGATTGCACCATACCCGATTCCACCTCTTATGTTGTTTGATAAAGATACTCCAATACCAGAACTACTATTAAGATAGGAGTCGCAAATATTTTGTTCCTTAATGGCGGGATAAAAAACCCAATCGTCATCGCCTTCAAGAGACGAAACTATTTCGTCAATAATATTATTGCTTGCATCAACACTTTGTTGCTGTTTTTCTAAATGTTCGCGTCTTAATCTTCTAATGTGTTTGACGGTAAACCCACAGTTAACAACTGCCAACGTTATAGAAACAAGTTCGAAAAACATTTTTTATCCTTCAATAAAAGTAAAACAGTTAGCAGATATCATATAGTGTCCACGATCACGAAATCCGATTGTCCATATTGCTTGAAATGTACCATTTCTTTCAACTAATGTTACTATTCCAATATCATCGTAATCATCATTATTTTTCCACGCACCTTTTGAAATAACCATATCGCCAGGTTTAATATTTTTCATATTTAAATGGTATGGGAAAATGGAGTTTCACCATTAACAGAACGCTAATGAGACGTAATGTCTATATTAACCAAAGTTCATTAGACTTTAGCAACTGATTCCCAGTGGTACACATTGTGAGGATCGAACTCACCAGCAATCGCTTATCAGGCGATTTGTCCCAACCAGAGACATTAATGTGCGTGAATAAATCATCTTGCTTAAAAGTTTTCTAACGTGGTGGAGAATATGGGCATCGAACCCATTGATTACATCGGTGCAAGCGAAGTGTCCATCCAAACAGACCCATTCCCCAAAACTTTATTCAATATCAACTTTTTTTCTACAAGATTTACGGCTTTTTTCTTTCTTTTTATCAGTGTGTTCGCCCGCACCAGAACGCATCCAAGCATGCATGGCAAAAATATTTCTGTTCTTTGGAAGTTTAATCTTTTTCATAAATATAAACGAATGATGTTAAAAGCCACGAAAACCACCATTCAACTTTGTTTTCCCACGTTTTTTAATATAAACGAACCATTGATTAGAAGTCACTTCGTAGTCTATAACTATTTCGAACTTCAAAATCTTCCACATCCTAGATCAGATCTTTGGTCTTGTCAAGTGTTAATCAGAAAAATCAATATCTTTTAATCTCTTGTTCTTCTTTTTTGATTTCATCATCAAAATAATGTCTAGGCTTGAACTTATCCCAATAGATTTTAAAATCGTGAACGCTTATGCCTAAAAATCTGGCTGCTTCGAGTTTTGTTCTTGTTGCTGACATAGCAAACTTTAAACAAGCATCTTTTACAATATGTGGTATCGAATGCCATATTGGAAGACCATAAATACTACCACCACAAGATTTTGCTGTTAGTTCCAACTTAACTGCTATTATTTCTTCTAAAGTTAAGCGATTCATAGTGAGCTGGAATCTATCATCGATCTTTTCTTCACGTTCCAACTTACCTATGACCGAATATTGTTTTTTCTTAGCATATGTCCTGCGTTTTTTAGTCCAAGGCATACAATGCTCCGTTTGTTAAACCCATAAGTATTTGGCTCATTGACATACCAGATACATATTTCATTATATCAGAAAAATATACAACTTCTTCTGATAGAATCACTGCTACCCACTCACTTTGAGAGTTATTACTATAAGCAAAGCCAGGTTTTAGATCTTCTAAATAAAAACGTTTGTTCGTCATTTTTGTTCTTTATGAACTCCAAGAATGGCATAACCAGCGATGTCTGTCCATGGTTCTTCATTAAAGGCTTTTTTATTGGTTGCTATTCTGAATAGTTTGTCTAATATTCTTACAGTTGCTAAAACATCTGTATACTGATCAGGACTAATACCTTCTGGATATAATACTCTTAATATTTGTTCGGATTTAGCAAAGGCCGATCCATATGCTTTATTTTTCTCTTCTACTAAAGATCCGATCTCAGATCCTATATCTTTATAAGTTTTCATTTATATATTCTTTCTTTAATCTTTAAATAAATATATATTTATCAGATCTAATCTGAGTATAGATCGATCTGGCATTTGTTTGTTAAGGGTCGAAGAAACCTTTTAAGTGAACTGAACATCAAAAAAAGTTTGAGGTAGATCAGATGCCCGTTTGAGGTGGTACTTGACATTTCTTTTTTTTATTGTTTTTTCGTGTCTGCGACATTTTTGCTTTAGATTCTGCGGAATGTTTTTTGCCATGACGAGGATGTTGTTCTCCTCGTATACCAAACATTCCATTATTTTCACCACTAGAAGATTTAGAAAGTTTATTTCTTGTTTCGAGAGTACAAGGTTCTCGGTTAAAACCAGATTCAGATATTTGTTTTTTTGTATTTTCGGAATGTTTTTTACCAAAAAAATGATGTTTTCTACCTTTTCTACCTATTTTCTTTTTAGTTTCCTCGGTATGTTGGCGACCCAAAAACGATGCAAAGACATTTTTGGCAATATTATAATCTGGTTTTAATAAATCGATATAATATTGTTCTAATCCTTTCCAATCATTTTCTTCTATTATTAGTATTTCAAATACAAAACTTTGTTGGCCATATTTATTCCATGCATTTTGTAAATACTGATTAGAATGAATATTTTTCTTTAAATCGTTTTTGTGTTCATTTATCCTCGATTTTAGATTAATAGTTGAACCAATATAGATTTTATTATTAATAATATTACGTATTTGATAAACACAACTTATTTTCATATATTTGCTTCTTCATCGGAAGAAACTATTGGCTCATCAACAGTTGTTTTCATTTCATCCTCAAAACGTTGAAAATAAAGTTTTAAGTTAGTAATAAGATAATCATAAAACAATCTTTTATCTTCATCGTCAGATAATATACTATAACTATCTAAAATAGATGTTTCGATTTTGTCGAAACACGACAAAGCAATATTTTTTCCAGTGACATCTTCTCCATCAATAGAAAAATCATCTTTTGGCTTGATCTGCTTAGCCTTTTTTTGCGAAGGACGTTCGATATCAATAAACTTTTCTTGTTCAGGATCTGGAATATCCATGTCATCTTCTTCAAGACTTATTTCCAGTTCTCCAGAATCAGAAGAACTTTCAATACTATCAGAAGTTTCACCTTCTTCATCGGCATCATCATTAGAAACTTCTGTTGCAAGAGCGTTAGCACTGGCCTTCAAAATGTGAGCACGGAAAGATTGTCTTTGTGTTGGATGAGAAGTCATTTTCTTATAATCAATCTCAATAACTGGAACAACTTTCTTCAAGAGATCGGAAAGAACGTTAATACCTGTTGAATGATGCGGTCTATCTTCTTCAGACTCTTTTAAGATCAGTTCCTTGATATATGAGCGAAGTTTTTGTTCTTCCTTTAATATCGAAGATATTTCACTAGATTCTTGCTTAGCATGAAGTTTGATAGTTTCTTTAATAAACTTACGTAACTTTAGTTCTTCCAAAAATGTTTCTCTATCCATTGTATTTGCTCCAAATCCTTGTACTGCTCCAGCACCCATTGCCGACATTTCAGTTAAATCTAATGTATCTAAAATCTCATCAACTAGTTTATCACTAGTTTCTGTTTCTTCGCTTAAAGTCGCTGGTTGTTCGCCAACTATCTTGTAATAAATAGTTTTGTATACACGAACCGCAGAACTATCGATATTTTCTGGTGCTATTGTTGAAACCCATTGTTGGAAATCAACTTCTTTAGCCATTTTTCTTGTTTCAGTTCCACTCATGACTCTTGGTGTTTCAATCATATCGAATAATGGACTTCCAGATGGATCAAGACGGATTGGTGAATATTCGTGAGTTTCTAAAAACACAGAAGGCTTAAAAGCAGTAATAGCCTTTTTATAATCTGCTATTCGATCAGATCCTGCCAACCAACCAGCAACAACATAACCAGTTGTACTAATATGTTCCATTAACTCCATTAGGAATCCACTTTTTGGAAACTTTGTATATATTTCTACTTGTGGATCATTCTTATAGATTGAATAAAGCAGTGTTGCTTGTTCTTTTTCATTTAATGGATTTTCGTCGATGTTTTTGCTGCTTTCGGCACCTTTAATGATCATAACAACGATTTTTGTGGCTCCTAATCGCTCTAATGATGCTTTCCCTTTTGCAATCATAGCATCGTGACCTTTATGCCAAGGCTGAGCACGTCCACTCCAGATAAGAACCTTTTCACGTTTTTGATCTGCTGCTGTTTCATCAAGTTCTGTTGTATTTAAGAACTTATCGATACGAAAACCAATAGTTGCATCAAGAACTTTGACGTAATATTCGCTTCCATTCAAACTTGATTTGATAAGCGATTTGTATGTTGAAAACTTATTCTTAAATGCCGTAAAGAACTCTTTTGTCTTACGGAGGCTATCTGGATCTAAACTATGTTCATTCATTTCAAAGTTTTTTAATAAACTTTCATATACGTTCTCTGTTTCATTCAATAAAGTCATTGCATTTGACTTGGTTAAATCAAAATCGATATCTCCAACAACTAAGTTTGGGACCAAGGAGTGAATAAACTCTATTTTACGCTTTTTCCCAGAACTAGTTGGAACAAACTCATCAACGGCTGCTGAAATGATTTTATTTAGTGCCGCAGGTTGTGTTGTCTTTAATCCAAGAACATTTTTCATAAACTTGGCTTCGAAATCACTTTCGAGACCTAAAATCGCTGCTCTATCGTGCCATAGAAGTTCTTTTTGAGTATTGAAGACTTGTGATGTTCCTTTAACTTCATAGATATCGCCATTTGATAGTTTAACTCTAAGAATGACGCCTTCGATTGTTGAAGTTCTATCACCTAGAACAGATTTTGCATTATTGGCAAAAGTATCTAATGCTTCTTGTAGTTCATTACGAACTTTGTTTAGTTCTAGGATTAGTTGATCTTTTTCCGAGCCTTTTGCTCGCGATTTAAGTGCTAATAGTCCACGTTCATACATGTGTGAACTGTTTAAATAAGAAGCAAGATATCTTCCAAGATTTATTGTTATAACACCAGGCATTTTCATATCAGTTTCGTTATTGAGTATCTTCCAATCCTTGTTCCAGCCAGAAGATTCTGCTTCGTGCTTTATTAAGCCAATAACGTGGATGTTTTGTGCTGGTTCTGGTCTAAACCATCCTAAGTTATGGTCATTCCATAGCCAAGCCTTAAAAACAACAAATGCTCCATCGGTTCCAAACTTTTCGCGCTTATATTTTGTTGCTACGAATGTAATATCATTATTTTCACTACCTTGATGAGTAAGAACTGGAAATATTTCTGCGTCATACTTAAATGGACCAACAGACTTAAAGAGTTTGCGTAATGACGATTGAATCTTGTTATTTTCACTTAAATATTTAAACGAAGCCAACAAATCAGAACTAAAACCGAATCTTTCATTAACATTGTTTGCATATACTGGTCCGCTATTACTGGATTCCATAAAAAACTTGTTATTTCGATCAATACCAAAGTTACAGAACATTGAATCTGTTTTTTCTATCATATCGACAACATTGTTGTTACGTAAGTCGATTTGAAACTGATCTTTGCCGTGATTTTTTGTTTCTATAACAATATTGTATAATATTTCAAATAATGAAGAGTTACTAAACTGATTTTTGCCTTCAAAGCGCCCAATAGCCTCGCGACCTTCTTTGATAGTTGTTTTATGTGATATACCAAGCACTTTTTCGATTTCTTGCATACCTGTTTTATAATCCTTTTCGTCTATACTAGATTTGATATGTTTTTCTGCTGATTTCGTAAAATCTGTCCAAATAGCGGATGCTTGATCACCTTTATGTTGACGAATAAACTTTGCTAGACTTACTGCGTGAAAAATATCAGAAGATGATGCAGATGGATCTTGTAATATCTGTTGCGCTAATACATCAAGGTTTCTGTAATCAGCACGTGGATTAATATCGAAATCAATCTTTTCTGGTCTATTACCAGAGTCTTTCTTGATGATATCAACTGTTAGTTTTAGTCCCTGTTCGCCAAGCGAGAATCTAACCTTAGTTGGAACATATCCGGTTTGCATCTTTTTTTGTAAAGATACTGAAAATGGTGAGGATGGATTTTTATTTGCGAAGTCTAATACGGCATTTAGTGCATCGCTTGGATTTATCTTCATATGTGCCACTGTCGCACGCAAAAGATATATAGAAAATACACCTTTAACATCTGCTGACAGATCGAGAAACCCACTCTTTTGCATAAAACGTGAAG
>ERZ1292644.1187-Hain-H14-01um-R2-1187-length-14024-cov-7_pt1 | contig 14024 bp, 10 predicted proteins | sample MGYA00564402_ERZ1292644 | MGnify/ENA primary metagenome ERZ1292644 (study PRJEB36523, sample SAMEA6512644) | groundwater metagenome | collected 2019-01-09 | study: AquaDiva: Metagenomics assemblies of 32 groundwater samples
TGCTGGGGCGTCGCCAAGCGGTAAGGCAGCGGCTTTTGATGCCGCCATGCGCAGGTTCGAATCCTGCCGCCCCAGCCAAACATTCCGAAATCCAAAACCTGTCAGGCGGCGATCCGGCTGCGGCACCAAACCGGCGTAGTTCTGCGTGGTTCGCGGGCGGCGGCAAAAACCATGGGACGCAGAGACGATAATTCTCGTGCTCTGGCCAAGAGAAAGCCCCCGCGTCTCACGAGGCTGTTTCGAGTGTCCTGTGATTTTTGGAGGCCAGCACTAAAATCTGAGCGCAGCTTTCTACTCGTGCCAATGCAGCGGTAGGTTGACCTGCCTCAGGAGACGGCACGGCGTCCCAAGGCTGCTGATCGATAATTGCCACATGCTGTCCCTGATGCAGCACCTACGATGCTGGACCTTGCCGATAGAGATGGGGTTGGAGAGCAGATGAAGGGGTCCCAGTGCAAAGGGTACGCCGCCGCGCTTCGATTCATCGGTGCTAACATGGCTTCCGGTACCGACGCCTTTTGCCTTAAGCTCCTGATACCTTGGAATGGTATAATCGAATATATGAGACGATTTGCGCAAAGAGCCGGGATCTTGGATTATCGCTTCAGAAAATCGTCCAGGACGAACGCGCAAATCTAGATTCGGACGATCAGCGTTCCGGCATTTCGTCCCTGGAAAATATCGACGAAGGCGTCGGGTATACGACGGAACCCGTCCCGCATATCATAACGATTGCGTAGGCGCCCTTCTGCCTCCCACTGGCGTATGGCGGCTATCGCGGACGCATATTCGTCAGCATAGTCGCCAACGACAAAGCCCTGCATCCTGATCCGTCCATAGACCAGCTTCATCATATCTCTGGGGCCAGCCGCCGGGCTGTTCGAATCATAGGCGGACAATTGTCCGCACAGCACGACGCGGCCATGTGGCGCCATCCTGTCGATGGCGGCATGCATCACGTCCCCGCCTACATTATCGAAAAAGATGTTTACGCCGACAGGCGTGGCGTCCTTCAAAGCCGCTGAAAAGTCCGTCGAGCGATAGTCGATCGCGATGTCTGCGCCGACTTCCTCTTCCAACCAGCGACATTTCTCCGGACCTCCGGCAACTCCAATGACCCGGCAGCCAGCGATGCGAGCCATCTGGCACACCATCGCACCGACCGACCCGGCCGCACCGGACACAAGGACGGTCATGCCGGGCTTTGGCTCTCCCACCGAAAAAAGACCGAAATAGGCGGTCAGGCTGTTCGGCGAATATAGTGTCATGGCGTCGACCGGGTCCATCCACGCCTCGATAGGCGTGACCGGGACGACTGCCGCATCGGGGCGTAGGACTGCATAATCCTGCCAGGGCGCCACGGCCGTGGCCCATTGTCCGGCTTGAAACCGCGCATGACGCGACGCCAGCACTTCGACTGCTGCCATGCCCTTGATCGGTTCACCGATGCCGATCGCACCGCGATAGCTGCGTTCGGGCGAATTCAACCAGTTGCGGATCGTGGGGGCGCAGGAAATGATCCGCGTACGGACAAGAATCTCTCCTTCGTCCAGCCTGGGCGCTTCAAATGCCTCCTCATGATAGGCAAAATCGTTCGTCTGCACCGCACCTTCGGGCCTGCGCGCCAATAGCCAGGAGCGATTGAGGCTCATGACCGGTCGCCGAACCGTTTGCCCCCCTCCGCCAGTCGCACCAGCAGCGGAGCCGGGCGGAAGGTTTCGCCATGCAGCGCCTCAAGCTGACGCATGTCCGCCACGATCTTGCCCAGCCCGACCTGATCGGCCCAGAAGAGCGGCCCGCCGCGATAGACCGGCCAATTATAGCCGAGCACCGCTGCTATATCGATGTCGGATGCCCGCAGCGCGATGCCTTCTTCTAATATTCTCGCACCCTCGTTGACGACCGGATAGAGCAGGCGCGCCAGAATGGCCTCATCCCCCACCGTTGGGCTATGCGCAACGGATGCTGCCGCCGCAACTTCGCTGATCAAGTTTGCAGTCAGGTCCGACGCATGGGGGCGCCGCTTCTCATCATAATCATAATAGCCCGCACCGCGCTTCTGGCCCAGCCGACCGGCGGCGACCAGATCGCCCATGACGGTACGTTCGGTCGCGTTCCGGCCGATAACATCGAGCCCCACCAGATCCATCATCTGGAAATGCCCCATGGCGAAGCCATAATCGACCAACACGCGGTCGATCGCTTCAATGGGCGTGCCTTCCAGCATCATCGCTTCGGCTTGTGTCCCGCGGGGCGCGAGCAACCGGTTTGCGATGAAACCGTCACACACGCCGCTGAGCACCGCGACCTTGCCGATCCGCTTGGCGAGCCGCATCGCCGTCGCGACCACGGGCTTTGCGGTGGCGGCGCCGCGCACGACTTCCAGCAGGCGCATGACATTGGCGGGCGAGAAGAAATGGAGCCCCACGACCCATTCCGGCCTACTGGTCGCTGCCGCGATGCGATCTAGATTGAGGAAGGATGTGTTGGACGCCAGGATCGCACCCGGTTTGGCAATCCGGTCGAGCCGCGCGAAAATATCGGTCTTGACGTCCATGCTCTCATAGACGGCTTCGATAACAAGGTCGGCATGGGCAAGCGCGCCAAGCTCCAGGCTGGGCGAAATCAGCGCCATGCGCTGCTCGACCTGCTGGCCGGTCATTCGTCCCTTGCTGGCGGTTGCCTCATAGTTGCGGCGGATCGTGGCGATCCCGCGATCCAGCGCCTCCTGGTTGGTTTCAACCAGCGTCACCGGGATGCCGGCATTCAGGAAATTCATCGTGATGCCGCCGCCCATGGTGCCTGCACCGATAACGCCGACCGCCGCTATATCGATCGCCGCCGTCTCCGGCCCGATGTCCGGCACCCGTGCCGCCTCCCGCTCGGCGAAGAAGACATGGCGCTGGGCGGCGGATTCGGGGCTGGCGACCAGCTGCTCGAACAAGGCCGCTTCTTTTGCCAGGCCATCATCGAAATCAAGCATCACCGCCGCCTGCACGGCCTCTATGATCGCGCCAGGCGCGGGAAAACCCTTGAACCGGCGTGCGTTCGTCGTTGCAAAAGTCGTGAAGAGGTCGGGGGCGTTCCGGTCGCCTTCGATGGCATCGGTCCGATCTCTGATCCGCGGTTTCGCCGCGCCATCCGCCACCACGCGCCGGGCAAAGGCCAGCGCTTCGGATTGAAGCGATGGATCATCGGCGATCGCATCCACCAGACCGAGCGACAGCGCCTCTTTCGCCTTGATCTGGCGACCCGATGTGACGATGTCCAACGCGGCCTTCGCGCCAACGACCCTTGGTATGCGCTGGGTTCCGCCTGCGCCGGGAAGCAGGCCAAGATTGACCTCGGGCAGGCCTACGCGCGCACTTGCTGCGACGACGCGATAGTGGCAGGCGAGCGCCAGTTCAAAACCCCCGCCCAGCGCAGTGCCGTGAATGGCGGCAATGACAGGCTTGGGCGCAGCGTCGAGCATGGCACACAGGTCCGGTAAGGACGGCGACTGCCAGGGTTGGCCGAATTCGGTGATATCCGCGCCGGCGATGAAGGTGCGCCCCGCGCATATCAGCATGATCGCATGCACCTGATCATCGCGGAACGCCCGATCGAGTTCAGACTGCAATGCTTGCCGCAGGGGGGCTGACAAGGCGTTCACCGGCGGATTGTCCAGCGTGATGAGCGCAATGCCGTCCGTGACGACGCTGCTGGCGGTCTGGTTCATGTCATGCGTCCTGTGTGGCGGGTGGTGCGGCGCGCCTGCGGGCGACCTCTTCCACGGCAATGGCGGCCATCGCCTTCTTGTCGAGCTTGCCCGTGGCGGTCACCGCCATTTCCTCGACCAGCACCAGATGTTCAGGCCATTTCTTGCGGGAAAGGCCTTGCTGCGAAAGATGGTCCAGCAGTGCAGGCAGGTCCATGCCGCTGCCTTGAGCCCTGAGGCGGCAGACCGCGCAGGCCTGCTCGCCCAGCTTGCGTTCGGGCACCGCTACCACCGCGACCTCCGCAATGGCGGGGTGCCGCAACAGCGCTGCCTCTATCTCGGCAGGGTCGATATTGAAGCCGCCCCGGATGATCTGGTCCTTGATCCGGCCGACCACCCGGACGAACCCTTCTTCATCACGGATGATTTCGTCCCCGGTCAGGTAGAAGCCATCCGGCGTCATACGCTCCTGCCCGGCACCCAAGCCCTGCGCATAGCCCAGGAAAAGGGATGGCCCGCGGACGCCTGCCTGCCCCCGGCTGCCCCTAGGCAGCGCCTTCATGTCGGGATCGAATGCCTCTTCCTGCGTATCGGGAAAGGGGATGCCGTCAAAAAGCCGGCGGCGCTCGAGCGGGTCCGTGGGGCTGGTCGATGCATGGCCCATGCATTCCGACATGCCGAACATGCGCAGCGCCTTGAGCCCCAGCAGCCGATCGGCGTCAGCGATCAGTTCCGGAGTCATGGCGCTGCCCCCCACAGCCATGGCGCGGAGGGGAAGGCGACCGCTCCATTCGCCGAGGCGGGCTGCTTCCACCATCGTGAACAGGTGGGTCGGGACGGCAATGGCCCAGCCACATCCGTAGCGTTCGGCTCGCCGAAGTGCTTCGGCGGGCACCCATGGGTCCACCAGCACGAGCGGATGTCCCAAAGACAGCGCGAAATGCGCCGTGAAAGTGAAGCCGGGGGCGCTGTCGAGCGGGACAATGCCCAATATCGCGTCGCGAGGATCAAGGCCGGCTATGGCCGCACAGGCGCGGGTTGCATAGTTGAGCGCTTCCGGGCCGTGCATCACGCCCTTGGGAACGCCGGTGCTGCCGGAGGTGAAGCCGATGAGTGCGGCATCGGCGTCGCGCGGATCACGCGACCGTGGGCCTGTCCCGGCAGTAACTTCGGGCAAGGTGCCGTCGGCGCCGCTGACCTTGGCAGCATGACCGAGCAAGGGTTCGAGCACGGCAAGATCGCCTGCGCCGAGCTTTGGCGATACCGGGCAGAATGTGGCGCACAGCGATGATACGGCAAGCGCCGTGGCAATCGTCGCCGGGCTCTTGTGCCCGGTCACGAGGACGCGGTCGCCCGGCTCTACCCCCACAGACCTGAGCCGCGCCGCAATGTCGACCGCTTGCGCGCGCAATTCGGCCCGGCTCCATAAACGGTCGTTGCAATCGGCCAGCGCGAGCGCGTCCGGTTCAGCGTCGGCAAGGCGCGCGAACTGCGGCCAGAGCCGCTCGGCGTTCCATTGAAACGTCGGATGGCGTTGTTCTTCAGGCAAGGGATTGCCCTCCATCAACGAGGAAGGTTTGACCAGTGATGAAGCTGCCCGCATCGGACGCCAGCAGCGCCAGCGTGCCAGCCACTTCGTCGGGGCGGCCAAAGCGGCGCATCAATATGCCAGCCCGCGTTTTTTCCTGGATGGCGGGGTCCAGCGTTTCCGTCATGCCCGTTTCGATCGATCCGGGGGCGATGGCATTCACCCGAATATTGTGCCCGGCCCATTGCGCGGCCAGGTCGCTGGTCAGGTGAACGATCGCCGCCTTGCTGGTGGTGTAGGGGACGACCTGTCCCGCGTCCGGCTGATAAGACAGAAAGGCACCAACCGATGCGATATTGACGATCGCCCCGCCGCCCTGGGCGATCATGTGGCGCGCAGCATGACGGCAGGCCAGGAAGGTGCCGGTCACGTTGACGTCCATCACCTTTTGCCAGCCCTTGAGCGGAATGTCCTCCGGCAGACCCCACCAGGATGCGCCGGCATTGTTGATGAGGATGTCGAGCCCCCCCAACCGCTCTACCGTTCCGGCGATTGTGGCCTCGACGGACGCTTCGTCGGCGATATTGCAAGCCAGGCCTGCGGCTGGCACTCCGAAGCGATCCGCTATCCCTGCCGCCAGATCGGCGCAATCCGCCTCCGTCCGTGATGCCAGCGCGACGGCGCAGCCCAGATCGGCCAGTGTCGCGGCCATCGCTTCGGCGAGCGCCCCGCGTCCACCGGTGATGAGCGCACGTTTGCCGTCGAGACGGAACTGAGCGGCGGCGAAGCCGGGTTTCCAGTCAGTCATGATCACCTCCGGCAAGCAGATCGATTTCGTCGGTGATCAGGATGATCCGCCGACCGCCCATGCCCCTGGTCTGCGCTGTCGCCGCTTTCCATTCCGGCGAGGCAAAGGCGATGTCCAGCGCCGCCTGGTCAGCGAAAGTCAGCACGGCATGGCCGTCCCAGCCCGGCGCTTCCGGACTGTCGTAATCCTTTGTCACCGCTCCATGCCGATAGGCGATAAGGCCCGGCAGAACCCTGGCGGCGTCGGCGTGCGGCCCACGCCACCAGGTGGTGAACTGTTCGTGAGTCCAGTCCTGCGGCCGGCTGGCCAGGACGACCATGCTGACCGCCATGGCTTATTTGCCCGTCCAGACCGGCTGGCGCTTTTCGAGGAACGCCGCGACGCCTTCCTTCGCATCGGCCGAATGGTGCACCACGTTGCAGGTCATGGTTTCCAACGTGATGAGCGAGTTGGTGTCGGCGTCCATACCGCGGTTCACCGCCATTTTGGTCATCCACATGCAGAAGGGGCTCTTGTCGATCAGCGGAGCGCAGAAATCCTGGATCAGCTGCTCAAGCTGATCGCTGGGCGCGGACGCATTGCACAGGCCCCATTCGACGCATTCCTTGCCCGAAAGCAGCTTGCCCGTCAGCATCAGTTCCTTCGACTTGCGCATGCCGATGTAGCGCGGCAGGCGATAGATCGGGCCGGCGCCGCCGAACAGTGCGCGGCGGATGTGGAAGTCGCCGATCTTGGCGTCGTCGGCGGCGATGCCGAAATCGCACGAGATGAACAGCTCGAAGCCCCCGGCGACCGCATAGCCTTCGACGCAGGCGATGGTCGGCTTCTTCATGTTGTAGATCTTGTCGTAGGTGCGTGCCGAGTCGATCGCGAGCTGAAGCGACGTGCTCGTCTCATGCAGCACCGGACCGACCAGCTGACCGAGGTCGGCACCCGCGCAGAAGGTGTTGCCGCGACCGCGGAATACGACGGCCAGGACCGAATTATCCTCTGCCGCCTTGTCCACCGCCGTTTCAAGGTCGCGCAGAAGCTGCGGGCTCACGCAATTCTTCACATGGGGGCGATTGAGCCAGATCGTGCAGATGCCGTTATCGGCCACTTCATATTGGATGACGTCCTTTTCCGGTTCCATGTAACTTCTCCTTGGCAAAGATGTAAAAAAGACTGGTTGTTTCAGCGCGCTATGCCGCCCTCTTCCGGCGGGGCGAGCATCCCCCCCACCGCCATCCACGCGGCAATTCCCGCAGATGGGACGGCACAAAGCACCGCCTCGGCAATTTCCTCGTCGCTGGCGCCCGCATTGCGCGCGCCGCGCACATGGGTTGCCGCCATCGGACTGTATCCGGCCGCAAGAATGGTGAGCAAAAGCAGCTCGCCATATTTGGCGGACAATGGGTTGGCGTCGATGCTGCCCCGCCGCATCAGGTAATAGGCGTCCGCCGCTTCGGGCACGAGCCGCATCAGGGCGCCCAATGGCGCTGGAATATTGCCTGCCCAATAGGCGCGGAAATTCGCCTCTGCCTCTCCATGGCCTGCCTTTGGCAATGGTTGCGGCTGCGGAGCCTGCACATCGTCAAAGCTGTCGCTGATGATCTGTGCGAAATCGAGTGCCGCCGCTTCGCCGCGAAGGCTGGAGAGCACGATCAGCCCGGCGGTCGCGTCTTTCGGCGTCAGGCCGAGTGCGACGCCCCGTTCCATTTCCTGCCGGGCAAGGGTGAGGTGGCGGCGATCGACCGCAGCCACGGTCGCGAACAGCGCTTTCAGTTTCGCGGGAACCGCGCCATCCGACTCGATGACCGACCGGAAACTGGCATAGCCAGCCAGCGTGTAGGGCGCATAGCCCCGCAGCAGGGCGACATCCATCAATGGGCTAATCGTCATCGCATGCTCTCCTGCCATCCAAATGATCGACCGACTGGTCGGGCGTCAACCGAAAATTTCTCTCCTGACCAGTTTGACAGCCGACCAGTCGGTCGACTATTTATGTCTCGACCGATCGGTCGGGTGAGTCCTAAAGAAAGGGGCGAGCCGGCTCGAATCCGGCGGTATATCTGGAGTGGATGCGTGGATTTCGAACAATCGCCTAAATCCAGGGAGTGGATGGAGCGCGTAGGAGCGTTCATGGAGGAGCACATCGTTCCTGCTGTTCCCCTCTATCACCAGCAGTCCGCCGCGATTGATCGCTGGACCGAGATTCCGCCGATTTTCGACGAACTCAAGGGCAAGGCACGACAAGCGGGGCTGTGGAATATCTTCATGCCGCCATCTGAGCATGACGATGAATTTTTCACCAGTGTTGGCCTCACCAATGTCGAATATGCCCCGATCGCCGAATTGATGGGGCGGATTTCCTTCGCCAGCGAAGTGTTCAACTGCATGGCGCCCGATACCGGCAATTTCGAGGTACTGCACCGCTACGGCACAGCAGACCAGAAGCAGCGCTTCATGGTGCCGTTGCGCGATGGGGAAACCCGCTCCGCCTTCCTGATGACGGAGCCGGCCGTCGCCTCCTCCGACGCGCGCAATATCCAGACCGATATTCGCCGGGATGGCAGTGACTACGTCATCAATGGCCGGAAATGGTGGTCGTCGGGTGCTGGGCATCCGCGTTGCGACTTCTTCATCGTCATGGGCAAGACAGATGCTGACGCTGCGCCTTATCGGCAGCAGTCGATGATCCTGGTGCCTCGTCACACGCCCGGTGTGACGTTGGTGCGCCATTTGCCCGTTTTTGGCTATGATCACGCGCCCCACGGGCATTTCGAAGTGGCGCTGGACAATGTTCGCGTCCCGGCGGAAAATATGCTGCTGGGCGAGGGGTGCGGGTTTGAAATCGCGCAGGGCCGTCTTGGTCCCGGTCGTATCCACCACACGATGCGCAACATCGCGACGATGGAAGTGGCGCTGGAAAAAATGTGCCGCCGCCTCCTGTCGCGCAGGGCTTTTGGCAAGGTCATTGCCGAACACTCTGTCTGGGAGGAGCGGATCGCCAGAGCGCGCTGCGAGATCGAGATGGCGCGGCTTCTCTGCCTCAAGGCAGCCCACAAGATGGATGTTGTCGGCAGCAAGGCCGCGCGCGCGGAGATCGCCATGATCAAGATCGCTGCGCCCAAAATGGCGCAGCAGATCGTCGACGACGCAATTCAGGCGCATGGAGGCGGCGGTGTCAGCGATGATTTCGGTCTGGCGGAATTGTGGGCCAATACCCGCATCGTGCGCCTGACCGATGGGCCGGACGAGGTGCACGAGCGGCAGCTTGCCCGAATGGAACTAGCCAAATATGCCGAAGGGAAGGGGGCGTGAGCGGCGCGCAGCCTGCCGCGACGATCGGCTCGACGGTCGATGTCGCCGTCAACAGCGCCTTCGACGAGGCCCGCCTGGCCGCCTATCTTTCTGGCCGGATTGCCGGATTTTCGGGGCCGATGCGGGTTCAGCAGTTTGAAGGCGGGCAATCCAATCCGACCTTCCTCCTGTCGACACCGGATCACAGCTATGTCCTGCGCCGCAAACCGGCCGGCATCCTGTTGAAGTCCGCCCATGCCGTGGATCGCGAATATCGGATAACCAAAGTCCTGCACGAAGCCGGGCTGCCGGTGGCGGAACCGCTGCTGCTGTGTGAGGATGAGGATGTCATCGGCAGCATCTTCTATGTGATGCGCTATGTGCCGGGGCGCAGCTTCTGGGATCCGCGCATGCCCGGCCTCGACCGTGCCCAGCGCGCCGCCATTTACGATTCGGCCAATGAAACGCTCGCCCGCCTGCACCTCGTCGATTTCGCGGCGCTTGGACTTGCCGACTATGGCAGGCCGGGCAACTATTTTGCGCGGCAGATTTCCCGCTGGTCGCGGCAATATGAGGCATCGCGCACCCGCGACATTCCAGAGATGGACCGGCTGCTCGCATGGTTGCCCGACGCCATCCCGGACACCGACGAACGCACCACGATCATCCATGGAGATTATTCCTTCCATAATCTGCTGGTGCATCCGACCGAGCCCAGGGTGTTGGCGGTCATCGACTGGGAATTGTCCACGCTCGGCGATCCGCTCGGCGACCTCACCTATCATATGATGGAATGGTTCAGGCCGGAGGGGGTGGATGTGCGCGGGACGTTGCAGGGGGCTGATCTCGCCGCGCTCGGCATCCCGAGCGCAGACGAATATGCCCGCCGCTATTGCGAGCGAACGGGTCTTCGGGGCGATCCGACCCATCCCTTCTACCGCGCGTTCAACCTGTTCCGGGTTGCGGCGATCCTGCAAGGGATTGCGGGGCGTGCCCGCGACGGCGTGCAGACCGCAAACAATGCCAGCGACATCGTCACGCGGATCGAGCCGCTCGCCAAGGCGGCCTGGCTGGCAGCGCAGGAGGCGGGCGCAGGCTGACCGTGTGATGGGGCAACAAGAAATATCTGGGCGCAAGACAAAATAGCTCAAATCTGAGGGAGAGATGATGATGAAAAGGTTTCAAATAGGCCGAGTAGCGCTCCTTTCCGGATGCGCGTTTGCCGGGATAGTCGCGCCGGCGCATGCGCAATCTGCCGCGACCGCAGCCAGTGCCACGCCAGCGGCGGATGCCGCTGCGCCATCCGCGCAAGACATCATCGTCACTGGAACGCGCGTGGTGCGCGATGGCTATAACCAGCCGACGCCCGTCACTGTCGCGCCTACCACGGAACTGGAGAAGGCGACGCCTACCAATCTCGCTGATGCCATCAACAAGCTGCCGCAGTTCGCGAATTCGGTCAGCCCGCAATCCAACAGTCAGTTGCAGGGCAATAGCGGCGAGCATGGCAACCTGCTCAATCTGCGCGGCGTTGGCCCGACCCGTGCGCTGATCCTGCTCGACGGCATTCGCGTGCCGCCCACGACCTTCCGGGGCGCGGTGGACGTCAACACTATTCCCCAGCTGCTGATCCAGCGCGTCGATGTGGTGACCGGCGGTGCTTCAGCCGTTTATGGGTCCGACGCGGTCAGCGGCGCCGTCAACTTCGTTCTCGACAAGAAATTCACGGGCGTGAAGGGCGTGGCGCAGCGCGGCGTTTCGACGCGCGGAGACCTTGGCAATTATCGCATCGGCATCGCTGGGGGCATGAGTTTTGCAGGCGACCGGGGTCATGTGCTTGCCTCCATCGAGCGTTTTGACAGCGACGGCATCAATCGCAGCGCGCGCGTCTATGGCGATGACGCCTATGCAGCCGTGGGGTCGGTTCCCGGATCGACAGTGGCGCCGGGCCGGTCGGGCAACCCGTTCACCTTCCTGCCCAACCTGCGCTTCACGACGAATGACTATAATAATGGCATCATCACGTCGAGCACGGCCCCCTCGCTCACAAATTCGATCTTCCTGCCTGGCGGGGCTGTGCGGCCGATCCAGCGCGGTACGCCCACCGGCACGCCTGGCACCAATGTCGGCGGCGATGGCCTCTATATCCCCGGCTTCAACCAGCTGATCGCGCCCTTGACGACGACGCAGGGTTTTGGCCGCATCGCCTATGACATGACGGATACGCTGACCGCCCATGTCCAGGGCAGCTATTCGCGCAGCGTCACCAGCTATGACACGCAGGCGCAATCGGTGCTTGGCTTCCGCTTCTTCAGTGGCAACGCCTTCCTCAATCCCGCGGTGCAAGCCCAGATGGGCCCCAATGATTCGTTCGCCATGTTCCGCTTCATCGCTGAACAGGGACCGATCCCGACGCGCGAAGCGACCGACGCCTATCTGATCAACAGCGGGCTTGAGTGGAACCTTGGCGGATGGAACGTTACCGCCGATTACACCCATGGCAAATCCGTCACCAAATTTGCACAGACGCAGGTTGAGGTTCCCAAGCTTGCAGCCGCGCTTGACGCAGTGCGTGCGCCAAACGGCTCGATCGTATGCCGCGTGACGCTCACCAACCCCGGCCTGTATCCAAATTGCACACCGCTCAATGTGTTCGGGGCGGGGACGCCATCTGCCGCCGATCTGCAAACGGTCCTTGGCGTTTCGCGCTATCGGGCCATGAACAGCACGGACGATTTCGTGGTTTCGGCGCGCGGAGATATTTTCGAGCTTCCGGCAGGGCCGGTCACGGTCGCCATCGGTGCACAATATCGCCGGCAGAAGCTTGATCTCACGTCCAATTCCGATCCCGCCGTGCCTGTCGATTTCACTAGCCTGCGCGGCGTGCCGGCCAATCGCCAGACCCGTTTCAACAACACCAATGTCGGATCGGCCTTTGGCAAGCTCAACGTGAAGGAGTTCTTCGCTGAAACGTTGATACCGATATTCAAGGACCAGCCGCTCGCCGAGGAACTGAGCTTCAACGGGGCGTTCCGTTATACCGACTATAGCACCAGCGGCAGCGTCAAGACTTGGAAACTCGGTGCGGTTTACAAACCTATCCAGGACATCACGCTCCGTGTCACGCGCTCACGCGATATTCGCGCGCCTTCGCTGTTCGAGCTGTTTGCGGGCGTTCAGACCCAGCCGGTGAACTTCAACGATCCCCACACCGGGACGCCGGGTTCGATCCGCCAGTTCAGCGGCGGCAATCCCAACCTTGATCCGGAAACCGGCGATACATTCGCCGCGGGCGTGGTCCTCAGCCCCAGTTTCCTGCCTGGCTTTGACATTTCGGTCGATTATTATGACCTCAAGATCAAGGGTGCCATCGCCACGCAGGGGCTGAACGACGTGGTCAATGAATGCGAAACGTCCAACGGCACCTCGCCCACTTGCGCCCTGATCGAACGGCCGCTGCCATTCAGCGACCGGACGGCCGCCAACTATCCGATTTCCGTGAGCCTGATTACACAGAATATCAGTTTCCTGCGCACCAGCGGTCTCGACATCACCATGTCGTATCGCACCAAGCTGGGCGAGGGTGATCTGACGCTGCGCGCCTTTGCCAACTATCTGGATCGCTACAAGACCCAGACCAACTCGATCGCGCCAGTGATCGATTATGCGGGCCATGGCGTCAACAGCCAGACCGGTTATGCCTATCCCAAGTTCCGGGGGACGCTCAGCGCCAATTACACCAATGGTGGCCTGACGCTTTTCGTGCAGGAGCAGATGATCGGCAAGGTGACCATCGGCAACCTGAAGAATGATCCGACCTCCTTCTACGCGGTGCCAGCGATCAAGCCTGTCTTTTATACCGACGCGACGGCTTCCTATAAATTCGACGTCCGCGGGGAGCCGGAGCTGTTCGTGACGGCGACTAACCTGCTTGATCGCAAGCCCCCGCTGGTAGCCGCCGCCGCCGCGCCGGGACTTCTCTACCCGACATTGTTCACGCTCTACAATGTCGCCGGACGCACACTGACGGCGGGGGTTCGTTTCAAGTTCTGATGGCCCACTGGACAGGGATGTTCGATAATTCGGGGAGGCGCGCCAGGTGCGGGCCTCCCTTCAATCACAAAGCCTTTAAAGAGGTAGTCGCATGAACAGCCCTCCCATCGGCCTCATAGTGCCGCCGCCGACGTCCGATGCAAGGCTGCGCCGCACGATGCTGGTCATGCTGGGCCTCGTGTCCATGTTCAACTATATCGACCGCACGGTGCTGTCGGTGCTTCAGGAACCGATCAAGCGTGAACTTGGGCTGAGCGACGGCCAGCTTGGACTGCTCACCGGCCTTGCCTTCGCGCTGTTCTATGCCACGCTATCCCTTCCGATCGCGCGCCTGGCGGATCGATTCAATCGCCGCAACATCATCGCCGCCTCGCTCGCAACGTGGAGCGGGATGACAGCCCTTTCGGGCCTGGCCACCGGCTTTGGGTCTCTGGTCGCCTTCCGCATCGGAGTCGCGCTGGGGGAGGCGGGCTCAGTGCCCGCGTCCCATTCCATCATCGCTGATTATTATCCGCCCGAAAAGCGGGTCACGGCGCTAGCCCTGTGGGGACTGGCGCTTCCGGCGGGGATTATGTTCGGCTATGCGTCGGGCGGCTGGATCGCCTCGGCATTGGGATGGAGGCTTGCCTTCGGTGTGATTGGCGTCGCGGGTGTGG
>ERZ1292644.1034-Hain-H14-01um-R2-1034-length-15325-cov-4_pt1 | contig 14015 bp, 5 predicted proteins | sample MGYA00564402_ERZ1292644 | MGnify/ENA primary metagenome ERZ1292644 (study PRJEB36523, sample SAMEA6512644) | groundwater metagenome | collected 2019-01-09 | study: AquaDiva: Metagenomics assemblies of 32 groundwater samples
GCGCCGGTACTGCCAGTATTTCTCATACTACTTTTGAAGGTACTGATGCTCCTTTGGCGGTTGGTGGCGTAAGTCGTCGGCAACACTTTAAGTGGGATACATCGGGTTCATTCCCTGGTGTTGATTCTAATGGCCAACATATAGACCCACATGCTTCTACTATTCCTCCAGAAGTCAATGGTATTTCTTCTAGTGGTACTAATAATTTAGTTGGTGGATTCTATCAATGCTCAGTACAAAGTATTAATGTGTCGGCCAATATTACCCGCGAAGACATCTTCCAATTGGGCAAAAAGGTACAGTTCTTCCGGGCGGTAAAATTCCCCGTAGAAGTTACCTGCGAAATCTCGGTGATTGTAGGTAGCGGCGACGTAATTTCTGCTACTAATCGCGGCATTTATACCTCCGACGCGGCTGGTCAATGCGGTGCGTCACGTAACTTGGCTCCTCGTACTATTCGTCTTGCTACTTGCGAAGGTACTCGAATTTACTTGGGTAAGAAGTGCAAGTTAAGTAACGTGGCTTATACCGGTGGTGATGCCGGTGGCACATCTGTGGTAGTCAATTATAACTATCTAACTTATAATGACTTCACCGTTTTGCATTCTGCCGATATTAATTCCAACGGGGCAACTTGGTGGGCTAATCAAGAAGATTATGTAGCCATCCCCTAATTAATTAGGGTATGTATATAACTATAATAAGGGAGACGGGTAATGCCGCCTCTCTTTTTTTTATAGGATTAGGATTTGGATAAACTAGAAAAGGACAGACTTATTGCCGAAATCTCTACCGGCATAATCATTATTAAATTTGGTGGTGAAAAATATTACATTCACCCGCCATCTCCTCTGTTAATACAGGAAAGTTTTAATTATATAGCGGATTTAAAAGAAGAGATGTTGTATGAGGATTTATTAAGTACAGATGATGTGCGGTCCTATTTAATGTATTACGGGATGCTCCCGGCAGACCTGGACACTCAAATTGATAAATTAAATAAGCAGGAAGAGGAATTAAAATTTCAAGCCTACGTAAATCGGTTGAATCCCGCCAAAGTCAACATGATTAAAACCTCGCTGCGGGCGATGAGCAAAAAGGCGGTCACATTATTAACTGGAAAACATTCACTCGATCATCTTACGATGGATGGGTACATCGAACAGTGCCGCCAAAATTATATTATTACTAGGTCGGTGAAAAACACCTACGGCATAATTATTAACATTGATGATAATGCCGTCTTATGTGATTATATTTCTCAACATATATCGTTTGCTATATTAAGCGCCGACGTATTAAGGGAACTAGCTAGAACTGATCCGTGGCGGTCTATATTGAATGCGGCGGGCGGTGAATATCTATTTGATACCTCTCCTATGTCTATGACTCTAAACCAAAAACATCTAATTTATTATTCGCGAATGTATGATAATATTTATAAACACCAAGATTGCCCGGACAATACTATAATAGAGGATGACATTCTATTAGATGGGTGGCTAATTGCTCAACAACGTAAAATGGAGGAGGAACGACGTAAGAGTGATGGTGAACAATATGGCAAGGGTGATGAAATATTCTTAGTGCCGGAAAGTAAAGAACACTTACAAAAAATCCAACAATTAAATTCGGCGGACGGTAGTAGGGTTAAAACACAGCGATTTGCGGAAATTAAACAGAAAGGAAAGGTAAAGGAGCAAGACTTGTCGGAAAAGAAACAGGAGATACAGTTTGCGGCGATGCAAGCATTTTCAAGTAAAATAAAAGGAACATAAAAATGAACACAGACGACGAAGACTTTTTTCGGTATAAAAAAATCATAGAAGACAGGCGTAAGGAAAATGAATTGCGGTATAAGGCCGGTTCACAGCAACGATTAATCAATAGTATTAGGCGGAAAATGAATACTAATATGATCGGGGCACTAGACACCTTTGAAAAGAACTTTGGTGATTTATGGGGGAATGGGAAGCGTAATTTAAGTAAAGAAGAACTTGTAATGTATGAGACATGGCAGCGGGCTAGGTCACAGATATTAGATCGTGGTAACGCCAATATTAGGGCGATGGAAGATGAAGTATCGGAATATGATTGTAGTTGGAACAGGTATCACACAGAATTTCATGTAAGGAACAAATAATGAATGAATTTAAGATAGTGGACGGGGATAAAGAACTTAGTATTAAGGTACGTAAACCCACTGTAAATGAACAAAAAGAAGCCGAGAAAATCTATCGCAAGACGATGAAGGCGGCTCTTGATAACGGTGACTATTTACGTATTACTTTAGATGACCGCCTAAAAGCCCAGGGTTTGTGGGACGACAACAAACAAAACGAATATAACTTGTTAGTGGCCCAAATTATAGACGGTGAACGACAGGTAGCTAAGAGTCATATTAAGTTGAGTGAAGCCAAAGAAATTGCAATGGATAATGTCAAAAAACGGCGTCAGTTAATTCGGTTGTTGTCTAGCAGAAATGCCCTTGACGAAATTACCGCAGATGCCCAGGCCGAAAATGAAAAATTCCGCTATTTAACATCAGTCTGTACGGTGTATATTGATAGTGGGAAACCATATTTTAAGTCTTTTGATGATTATTTAGGTAAGGCTGATACGTATGTAGCAATATGGGCCGCCAATACATTGATGAAATTGTTGCTAGATTTTGATGAAAATGCCGAGGCAAAGTGGCCGGAATATAAGTTTTTGTCAAAATGGGGTTTTGTAGATAATAAACTGCGGCCAATTAATAAGGACGGGCATTTAGTAGACGATGCCGGACGCCTTATTAATGAAGATGGTTATTTTGTCGATAAAGATGGCGGGCGTGTTGATATTGATGGTAATCCGGTAAATGACGAAGGCGAATGGAAAGTAGAAGAAGAATTATTTTATGACGATGATGGTAATCCAATTTTGCCGCCTAATACATCAGTAGATACCGAAGTTGTGGTTTCTTAGGATAGTAGCTAATGCTGGAAAATTTATTGCGGGCGGGACTGCTATATGTGGTTCTGCCTGCTCTTGTATTCAAGTCATGGTTACTATTAGGAAATCAATATGCCTCAATTTAATTTAACCGCAAAACTAAATCTTAGTGGCCCGTTTAATGTTAGACCGGTTATATCGGCCCTTCAAAGCCAGCTATCGAATATCAGGGCTAATATCAATCTAAATATTAGTCCTACTGCATCTTCTCGTATTACACAGATAAATTCTGCCGTATCTACCTTAAATAATAATCTTAGGCTCGCTGTCACTAATACACAAGCCCTGAATACTGCATTACGTGGCATAGGGGCGACTTTTAATACGGCAAATTCTTCTATTAGTAATGCCGTCAATTCTCTTAATCAAATTAAACAGAATAGTGCGGCAGTTAGTAAGACCCTAAGTGTAGCCACCTCTGATATGTCTAAGTTTGGGAAAGAGGCTGGTTTGGCCGTCAAAAGAGCGGGTGCGTTTGCACTAGCTACTGGGGCTATTTTTGGTTTGGCCCGGGCTTTGGATTCTGGTATTTCTAAGGCGATTGCGTTTGAAAAAGGTATTGTTACTCTAACACAGGTAACTAGACAAAGTAAGGCTGGTCTTAAAGGATTAACGGATGAGATTGATAATTTAAGTGTGCGGTTTGGTGTCAGTTCTAATGAATTGTTAGATGTCGCCAAAACATTTACACAGGCCGGTCTATCTATCAATGATACAAAAACCGCCTTATCTGCGGTTGCCAAATCAGCATTAGCCCCATCTTTCGATAGTATTATTAATACAACCGAAGGTCTAATTGCTGTCATGGGCCAATTCAAGGATGAATTAAGCGGTGTAGGTATTGGGGCCAAAGACTTTGAGAAAGTATTAGGTTCGATTAATAAGGTATCGGCGGACTTTGCGGTAGAAGCAGACGACATTGTATCTGCTATTCGTAAAACAGGCGGCGTATTTGCTGCGGCGTCTAAGGGTATCGGGGAACCAATCGACCAACTCAATGAATTGATTGCTGTATTTACCTCTGTGCGGGCAACTACCAGAGAATCGGCGGATAGTATTGCTACTGGTTTACGTACCATTTTTACACGTATTCAGCGACCGGGAACAATTACCTTCTTGAAGCAGTTTGGTGTAGAACTAACTGATTTAGAGGATAAATTCGTTGGACCTTATGAGGCGATACGGCGATTAAGTGAGGCGTTAAAGGGTATAGATACCCGTAGCGGTCGGTTCGCGCAAATTACAGAGGAATTGGGCGGAATTCGACAAGTAGGTAAATTAATTCCGGCTATTAAGGAATTTGCAACCGCTGAAAAGGTATTAGGTGTAGCTACTCAGGGCCAAACTTCTTTGAGCGAAGACGCTGCTTTGGCCCAATTATCATTAGCAAACCGTATACAAAAAACCCGCGAAGAGTTTTTGAAATTAGTACGCGACGTAACTAACACATCTACTTTTCAATTTATGGCTAGATCGGCCTTAGATTTAGCGTCTGCTTTTCTTCGGATAGCTGACTCAGTAAAAGAGCTAATCCCGTTAGTTACTACATTATTTGCGATTCGTGGAATTAGAGGTGGTCACGAGTTTTTCAGCCAGTTCGTTGGTACGTTTAGGCCCACCAAAAAACATAATGGTGGAACAATTAATCCCCCGGGTTTTGCTACGGGTGGTTTAGTGCCCGGGCAAGGGAACTCTGATACTGTACACGCCAGACTGACTCCGGGCGAGTTTGTGGTGCGTAAACAGGCCGTAGAAGCATTAGGAGTACGTCGGTTACAAGGTTTAAATGCGGGTGGTTATGCACGTATGACTCATGGTGGTTCTTTGTCTGCGGCCTATACACCAGATAAAAAACTACTAGATTTGTTAAGTGGAGTTTCGCCTGCTTTAGGCATTAATAAAGATGAGGCAAGTCGTACTTATGCTGCCAAATTAGCCGATAAATTTAAGTCTACTAATTTAACTTCTGAACAAACAGGCTTACTTAATTCATTAAAAGGTAATCCTGTTCTATTTGCCGCTGTACAAAATTATCGAGCGTCTCATGGGGCATCGTCTGCTTTGGCCACAAATATTGCCGCACAAAAAGTTGGTAAAGATTATGGTACTACTACAGGTTTGCAAATTGGTGATTTAAATAGTCCTAACCCGGCGTTTGGTGGATTGTTTTTACGTCCTGCTCCAGGTCAAGATAAAACGGCTATACAGAACATACCTTTGCGATCTCTTAAAAGAGGAGCCTCATTATTATCAGACCCTCAATTATCTAAAGACAGTAGAATATTTGCAAATGTCGGTCTAAATTTTATTGAAGAAAATACATCGCGAACACTAGAAAGTGATATAAATAAAGAATTTGAGGCGTCAGTAAAAAATCTAGTTTATAAATATGGTAAGGGATTTCCTAATGTTGGAGCCAATATCACAAATGTGATAAAAACTAGCGGTTTGGAAAGCGTTAGCGGTCATATGTTCGAGGCTTTTGTTAGTGCAATTAGCGGGAATCAAAAAGACACAAATATGGACCGTTTTGATATTGGGGCTAGTGCTAACCGGTCGTCTTTAGAAACCTTATTCGGTGCTAGTAATACACCATATTTAGATGTGAAACGTACATTTGATAATAAATCACTTACTTCATTATTTGATAAGGCCATTGGCGCCGGGTTGCCAGTTAAACCTATTGTTGGTTTTCAAGAGCGGGAAGATAGTAACGTTGCTAGTGGCGCCGCATTAACTCGTCGCGGCGGTAGAAATTACGGCAAACTAAGAAGAGGTTTTGCAACTGGTGGTAGTGCTACTGATACCGTTGATGCTTTATTAACTCCTGGCGAATTTGTTATTAATAAGCGATCAGCCCAAAGAATTGGTTATGATAAGTTGAATATGCTTAATCATGCCGATAGAATGCCAGTACAACATTTTGCGGCTGGTGGTCCAGTGCAACATTTTGCGGCTGGCGGCTCTTTAGTAGATAGATTTTTGAAGGCTACTGAGGCTGGGCGTACTACTTTAACTTCTGGAGCTATTACGTCTCCGACACTAGGAGCGGATGCAGAAAAGGCTATATCTGAACTAGCAAATAAGGCGGAGGTGCTAGGGGCTAAATTTGTTCGTATTAGATCGGTCGCCGAAATATTTGAGCGGGTTTTGCAAAGTGGTGGGAGTTTACAAGATGCTACTGACTCTGCTACCAGCGAACTATTGCAAATATCTAGATTGACAGTACAAGCCGATTTAAAGAAATTAGGCTTGAACGCTACGCAAGTTTCGGATCGTATGCAAAAATACGATAAGGAAATAGCCAAGCAAACAGTTAAACTTGGTACCGCTATTAATCCTGCTATTATAGCCCGCGAAATAATTGATAAAACAGCGGCGTCTACCTCTAGATTAACGGCGGCTCAACTACAAAAAGTACAACAAGCAAATACATTGCGGGAAAATAGGATAAATCGTACTCAACAAATAGCTACCGCCGGATTATTGGCTGGTGGTACTCTAAGTGCGTTGTTACCCGCTCCAAAAACCGCAGGTGGTTCGGGATTACACAGCGGTTTCACTGGTGCTGTTGGTGGGGCTGCAATTGGCGCCGAGTTAGGAACCTTCACTGGTAATCCTGTGATTGCTGGAGTAGCAGCAGCACTAGGAGGCTTAGCAGGAAGTATTACTGCTTCACACAGTGCGTTTCATAATTTTGTTCAAGAAGATAGTTTAGCACGACTATCTAAACAAAGTGAATTAGTAACAGAATCTTTTCAGAAATTACAAAGCGGTACTGGGACTATAGAGACATTTATTCAGAGTATTAAAACAGCCAACGCCGCTGAACAAACTGTTTTAGGAGGTAATCTACGTAGACAAGAGACTTCTTCGGCTACATCATTATCTAGAGTTGGACGAGTCGCTAGTAATATTATTAGAGACGGAGATATATTCAATACTTTTACTAGTTCTGGTAGAGAAACCTTGATTAGAAACACACGTAAAAATGCCCAATTGGATGCTCAGGCAAGTATATCAGCCATTATTCGGGACAGAGAGAATCTATCCGGAGGTAGAGATAGATTATTATCAGATCAGTTTCTCAAATCTAAAAAGAACATTGCTCCACAGTTAAACGATGCAGAAATTGCGGATTTGGCGGCTACTAATCAACATGTTTTGGGTGTTGCTACAGCTAAAAGTATTAGAGAGTCTTCCGGACTAGAAACCGATACAGAGATAGCTATTAGACTAGAAAAGAATTTGGTGGAATTAGGTAAGACTGCTTTAAAGGCTGGTGGCGATCTAGACTTGGCTAGGCTGAAGCAACAAACCCTAATAACAGAACAAGACAACTTAGCCAAAAACTTATTCCAAACCACCAAAAACCTAGACTTATTTGCTCACGGACTAACTCAGGCCGTAGAAATTTTAGGGCGGGTAGAGTTTCTTCGATCAGCAGGCAGCCAAGTTGTATCTGAAAAATTAGCTAGGGCTGGTAATCAAGGTGCTAGTGCCTTCAATATTATTAGAGACAATCCGTTTAACCGTCCTCTTACAGCAACCAAGGCTGAATTGACAGACGGTTTTGATTTTATTAGAAGTCAGACCGGAAATACTACCGAAGTAAATCAGCAGCAAGCGGCTGTATTAGGCGTCAAAGATTTACTGGATCAACTTCCCGGAATTTTGTCGGAATTTGAGGGGCGGGCTAATACTGATATAGATAGTCTACAAACTCAAATAGAACAAAGAATTCGTACTACTGGTACTAATGTTCCATCTGCCATTATAGAACAGTTGGTGGCTAAACTTCAAGAGCGGTTTTCCGGAGACGCAGATGGTACTAAAAGAGATTTGCGGCCCGGAGAAATTTCTAATTTACAAGAACAGTTTGCTCCTGTGGCTGAGCAATTTATTAAGTTACAGGCCAATATCCAAGATGAGATTGTTAAGTCTTTGAATAATAATATTGGTTTGGTATTTGCGGCCCAAAAACTTGGTACAGAAAATAGAACGCGACGTGGCGAAGAGAGTATCACTACCGCAGAAAGTTTACTGCGTTTAAGAGAAGAAAAGACTGGTAAAATTGATTTAGGTAAACGTTTTGGTTTAGCCGATGCCCGAATTAGTAATCTGACCGGCGGACCTACTGATTTAGCTGGTATACTTCGGCAAATTGCGGATACAGATAAACAAATTAACGAAGGTTTAGATAATCTACCCAACGTTCCAAAAGCTGATAGAGCGGCAGAAGATACTCGTCTAAATGCGTTGCGGCTAAGTAATGAAAATTCGCGTAAGGCTTTAGAAAAACTGGCTACTAGTACAGATAAACTAACTGTTGTTAATGAGAAATTACGCGAAATACAAGTTAAGAATCAAAGCGCTGCCGATTTGGCCGAACAATTTTCGACCGGGTCTATAGATGATAAATTAAAGATTAACCAAAGTTTACGTGCTGTTGGAGCGTTCCAAGGGGCCACCGTAGATCAACGTAAACAATTTATTAATAATCCGGAAGCTGCCCGTCTATTTTTTGATGGAATAAAGTTACTATCTAATTTTGCCCCAGACCAAGCTAAGAAATTACGTCAGGATGCCTTTACTGCTCTAGCTAAACCCGGAGCCGAACTAGGTCTGGGGGCAGATTTTGCCAGTGAAGACGTATTAGGCGATTCTAGGATTAGACTTATTAAGGAGACCGATGCTGCGTCTGAGGCATTTCATAATTTGGGTGAGGCGGGGGCTACAGGCGCTTTACATAAAGCATTTGAATCATTCGGCGTTGAAATTAGTGGTATTACTAGAGGTCTCAAGACTATTCCAACAAATCCGGTGGCTCCGGTTGCTCCGGCGGGTAATGCTAGAGGTGGACTAATATTTGGGCCGGGAACTGGTACTTCTGACTCTATACCTACTCGTTTATCGCGAGGTGAGTATGTAGTCAAAGCTGCATCGGTCAATAAACTAGGAGCTAATACTCTCGGTCATATTAACGAATATGGGGAACTACCGGGATTGGCCGGAGGTGGTCTTAGCTCATATTTAATCAAAAAACGAGCAGGAGAAGAAAAACGAGAGGCCAGAGAAGCTAAAGAGTTTGTGCGTGGATTTGCTGGTCTTAATCCATTAAGAGGATCGGCATTAGGCGAAACACGCAAAGAGGCTCTAGCAAAGAGTCAGCGAGAAATAATCGCTCGTAATAAAGCTAATAAAGAGACTGAACATAATAGGATTTTAAGAGAATCTGGTATCAGTACAACTCCTAGTCCGTCGGTCGCTAGATTAGATGCGGAAGCCAAGGATATATTTGGTACAGATACAGCGGCTAATGAATTCAGCAGAACCGCTCAAGACGAATTACAGGCTTTGAGAAAGAGACACGGTATTGATGATACGGAATATAAGAGGGACATCTTAAAAGATGATTATGGAACACTCTCTCAAGAAGAAAGAGATATTAGAGATGTTGTTGTGTTTAATAATAGAAGAGAACTATACAATACACATGAACAACGTCAAGTTACTATAGCTAGAATAAGAGCAAAAAGAATTGCAGAAGATAAAATTAAACTAGATAAACTAAGGGAGGACAGACAAAAAAATCAAAAGGCTTTCGGTTATAAACTACCAACCGATGAACAGTTAAATCTATATAAGAAAGAAACTCCATTAGAAAGTAGGTTTCTTAGTGCTAGAAGGGGGCTTACAAACTTTATATCAGGAACTAAGGAATTAAATGATAAGAGAGAAAGAGAGACTCAAGAGGCGGCAGAATCGTCTAGACGAACTAGAATACGCAGACAAAACGAACAAAACGAAGTAGTTCCCGGCGGGCCTATATTTTTTGGAGGTGGTACCAGAGCTTACTACAACAGTATAGCCAAAACATTGTCTGGGAGAGACTCAACATTTAGCAGTAAATTTGGTAAAGACCCATTAGAAAATGTACTTGCTTCTTTAGCCGGAACAGGACTAGGTAAGGTTTTAGATTTGAATGAAGAATTATTACCTCGTTATTTAAATGAGAAAGTAAGGCGTCAAGGTGGTATTGGTCGCTATTCTGGAGTTGAGTTATTAGAAGATATTGGCAAAAAATTAAGAGATAGCAACGTAAGTAGATTATACGGTAATGATCCAGATAGAAAATATGCAGGTGGAGGAAGAATGTCCGGGGGCGGAGGAGCGTCTTCCGACTCTATTCTAGCCCGTGTATCTAATGGCGAATTCTTAATATCTGCGGCGTCGGCCTCTAAGGTCGGACTAAGCAACCTAAACCATATTAATACCACCGGCACACTACCGAAATTTGCGAACGGTGGTTTAATTAGTAATGCTCCGCGATTTGAAAACGGTGGCGGTTGGATGGGTGGAATTGACCCGTCTATGCGTGGTGTATTAGAGGGTTTTAATTCGTCGGCAAAATCCTTAGCGGTTGCACTAAGTAAATTACCACAATTCCCGTCTGAAATCAAAATGACTGGAACGCACCAAGTGAACGTAGTAATTAATGGGGCGGAGGTATTGAAACAGCTATTGCCTAATATTCAGCAAATGGTACTGTCGGAAATCGGCAAGGGGATTAGAAAAACTACTAGCCCACAAGAACGTATCGAGGGTAATGTGGGCAACGACATATATACATAAGGACGATTAAATGGCCACAGTAATGACATATGGAAATTATAATTTTAGCCCCGTCCCATATTTGCGGCTTGGGTTACAAGCAAACCGCCTAGGTAACGGGACTGTGGTCGGTTTTACTTGGACTGCTGCGTTAAGCGGTGATTTGCTCGATACCGATGGCGGTATTATTGATGTCGATGCTCTACAAGATACACTAAGCTCTGCAATTTATATGCAGCCGCAAGGTAGTCGGTTTTATTTAGAATGTAGTAGCGTTCCATTATTAGATGTATATCCAGCGGTATTATCTCTGTCTTTTGAACAAGGTAATTGGGTAAATAGGTCGCCATACACCATTGATATGGAGTTTAATACGCTGGCGAGCGGTATCGGTGATTATATCAGTGATTATAAAGAAGATTGGGCCTTTGAGTTTGTTGAAGATAAAAGTGGTGGGACTTGGGCTACATTATTGGCGGCAAATAGTAATGGGCAGTTGGTGGCAGACACCGTTGATTATTTACATTTTCAAGCTCGTATTACACACTCGGTTAGTGCAACCGGCAAAACCATATATGATACACTTGGTATGGTTAAACCGGCCTATCAACAAGCCCGCTCTTTTGTGAATGCCCGCCTAGTAGCTTCACCGGACGCCGAATTTGTGGAAAATAGCGGTTGTATTAATTTATTTCCGGTTAGTATGAGCGGCCAATATCTAAACCATGTACGTACCGTCAATACAGACGAAACAGCGGGAACTTATGCAGTCAATGAAAATTGGCTATTAATTACTAATTCCGGCGGCTGGATTGGGAATGCCACCGAAGATTTTACAATAGACATACGGACTACCGCAGATACGCCATATCGTTCTGTATCTATTCAGGGCAGTATCCAAGGACTAGAGACACGTAGTTACGGGTCGGTTCCCGGGGATTTTGTGGTGTCTGAAACCAAATATCAGGCGGCAAATACTTATTGGGGTACAGTATCAAATCGTCTGTATGCCCGCTGTAAACAATTATCCGGCTATAGTATAAATCCTATACCTTTATCAACCACCAATGGCTATAATCCTTATACGGGCACAATTACATATACCAATGATTATAATACTAGACCAAGTAATTGCTTGTTGAAGAATGGGTCGCCGGTTACTACCGAAATCATTAATTTAACTGATAATAATGGTGGCGATTTATTTGCTAGTGTATTTGTGCTTGGCAAGACTAGTGGGCCTGTATTACAATCGCTAAATACTAGAAGTGCTAGAACCCGCAGTCTAAGTATTGAGACGGTAATTTTGCCATCTAGTATATGTCCAAGCGGACTTACATCTATAGCCTCTTTAATAGGTAGTTGTAAGCCAGATAATGCTGATGCCCTAGTTGATATGTTTGAGGCAGATTTATCAGGAAATAGAGGGGCGACACAAATATTTCGCGGCGAAGATAATGAAACGATGAATTTAAAGGACGGTCGATACTCGCGGACGGTTGGATGGACTTTTGGATATTGCTAATCTAGGAATTAATTATGCTGAATAATTGTGAACCACAACGTATATATGGCGGATTTAGCCAACATTTATTTTTGGGCCTATCTATTACCTCGTTTTCATGTAATCAAGGTAAGAATGGGTCTCCGTCGGAAGTATCTATTCGATTAGTAGAAGATGATTGTACATCGGCCACTGGTAAGTTGTATTGGGATAAAAACCTAGACCCTCAAACTTGGTATGATCCTGATCCTGGTTTCACCTATCCAACTATTGGCTCGCCCGCCTATTTTCGCGTCGAAGACTTTGAATATACCGGAATTCTACAATCATTTGAACAACAAGAAGGTGAATCTGGTAATGTGTGGGTTGTTAAATTAACTGATCCAACTGAAATCCTAAATGGCTGCCAAGTAGTTTTGGGCGAATATGCCGGAAGTGTCAATAATCTCAGCAATATCTTTAACGCCTATGGTTTTGCCGAATCTTATGGTACTGCCTGTCCTTCCTCTTCAATTTTCGGCGGCTTATTTGGTTCTGATGCTGGGGCTTTTGGTGGGGCGAAAACTGACCATAATGGTATATCATGGGATTTAGTTAAACAGGCACTTCCTCTGTTATGTTCTGCCTTTCCTCCAACCAATAATAAATGGTCTCCTTATGGCCGCATTCTATTTCGCGGTACGTCATGGACACCTAGATTAGATGCTACTAATCAAACAATTGATGTAGATGGGTTTGGTATTATTCGGTCGGATGTTTTTGCCCCGTCTATGTATTCTGATATTGTGGATGCGAACGGTTATATCAATGAATATTTGTTGGATTTGTCGGCAATACCGGCATCTTTTGGTTATCATCGGTTGTCCGGCCAAAATATGTCTATCACCGATATTATATCGGAAGTATGCAGCGAAGCTGGTTATGATTGGTATATAGAGCTAATACCGATAAAATGGCAAGGTTCTGTTTTAAAAATTATCAAGGTCCGCACAATATATCGGTATCTACAGCCGCAATTAGGACAAATTAACGCCTTCCTAAATGATGAAAGTGGCACCTCAAACACTACGATTGGACAAGAACTACGTAACGAAGTTTGTTCGGCCCTAATTGTCGGAGACGCCATTGAATCTATTTATCAAGCTCCTTATCAGGCAATTCAGGCTTATTGGGGCGTTGATATTAACAATAATGTGATTGAGACACATACTGCTACATTTAGTAATGGGTTGGCGGCTCCACTAACAGTTACCGATCAAGATGTGGCTGGTATATTTGTTGATGTATCTCTATTGAATGCTACCTTATACAATAATTTGGGCGTAAATGAAATCTTTATCACGGTAGACGAAATTCGGGCGGCAATTAAGGGTCAAGATAGTTGGGAAACGTGGTCCTTCAATGTTAATCAAGTGGTTTTTGGTACTAACGCCACCATTGATTATGGAGAATTACCAAACCGCACCTTTACGACATTCGGGAAACTGTTGAAGGATAAATTACTGCCTGTTTGTGATTTTATCCGGCATATAGACGCAATGAAGTTTATTATTGCGGGCGATATGGATGCGACTATTCACGAATTTTTAGGTACGAATAAATTGCCGGGGCCGCTGGATATAACCAAGGAAAATGCGTTGCGGGCAGACATTCATACTATCTTTAATTTCGTTAATAGTTTTGCCGAATATTATGGTAAAGCCTTTATGGTACGTATGCCGTATAACGTTACTAGCGGAGCCTCTATTACCGTAGTAAAAAAAGACCCTAGTAGTGAAGTTATTACTAGTTCGGAAACGCCGTGTGATAGCGGGTGGACAGAGGCTACTACAGTATTAGATTTGGATAATCCGTCGGTATATATTGATTATTTTGCGGAAGAAAATGGCAAGATTAAGCCGTT
>ERZ1292644.1189-Hain-H14-01um-R2-1189-length-14014-cov-13_pt1 | contig 14014 bp, 22 predicted proteins | sample MGYA00564402_ERZ1292644 | MGnify/ENA primary metagenome ERZ1292644 (study PRJEB36523, sample SAMEA6512644) | groundwater metagenome | collected 2019-01-09 | study: AquaDiva: Metagenomics assemblies of 32 groundwater samples
AGACGGTCGGTGCTGCGAGACAACGACTCGATAAGTTTCAGGCTGAGAAACCTGGGCTGGCTCTGGTTTGACTCCGACACGAACGCGACTAATTTTGAGATTATCGTCGAAGTAGCTCGGTGATGACGCTACTAACCCAGGAAGAACGGACTGCTGAACTTGTCAGGCTTATCGACCGTGTTCGGAATCTAACGAGACAGCTGAACCTGGACTTCCCAGCGGCCATGCAGCTGGTGACTTCTATTACGTTGGAAGACCTGACCCGCGCGCAGCTGACGACTGCTCAAAGGTTGGAAGACCTGACCCGAGCCATTCTCCTGGCTTATGCGCCAGGCTACAAAGCGGACTACGCCAACGCCACGGCCGCAGGGGATACCGAGGTTCTAGAAAGGGTCCCCGACAAGATAATACGGGTTGTTGGTTATGCCCTCAACAATGGAGGCGCCGCGGTCGCCACGGTACACTTTCGGAGTGGCACCCGGCGCATCAGCGCCGACAAGGCCCTGGCCGCCGATGGCGGAGGCATGGTAGCACCTGTGGCACTAGGATTTTGGTTCGATACTGCGGTGGGCGAGGCCCTGAATATAAACTTGGCCGCGGCCGGAACGGTTGGGGTTGACGTTACCTATGTCGAAATTGGGCCCGAAGTGGCTGGGAGGATAAATGAGTAGAGTCTATACCGTCAGAAACACCACCGCCGGGGCGGCGGCCACCAAGACTTTCATCACCATCGCCGCGCTGGCCAACCAGAGAATCAAGCTCCGGGCAATGCTGCTCGGGAACTCGGCCGCCACCGCCGCCCAGGGCGTTGAGTGGGAGATCCTGAGGCTCAGCGCCGATGCCACCGGCACGGCTCAAACGCCAAACCCGGTGGACCCGGACTCCAGCGCCTCCCGGTTCACCGCCCTTTCAACGATCACCGGCGAAGGGACTGCCGGCGCGATTTTGGCTGAACTTGGTTTCGACATCGTGGGCACTTATGTGGCTGGGCTCCGGGAGTTGCTCCAATTCGAGGCGGTGAACTCCGGCATTCTGGCAATACGCAAGACCGTGGGCGCCGACACCACCAACTGGGCGATCACTCTCTGGGTCGAGGAGTAAGCCGTGTACCAGTACAAAGAGTGCGGCTACAGGCTGGTTACGGGCTGCGAAGACCCTCCCGCCGGCAGCATCGAGGTCTGGATCGACGCTGCCCCGGACCGGAAGGACGCTTACGGCAAGCTCATGCACCTGGTCTGGAGCAAGTTCCCCAAGCACTGGTTCCGGGTGCCGGCTTGCACCGGCCATCTCAAGGAGCTTGCCCAGCGGGGAGAAGAGTACATCCTTTCCCCCGACCTTTGGCACCCAGGTTTGGACCACCCGAATATCTTGACCCGCTGACAAGGAGTCCGACGTGCACCTGCATTTCATCGTCTGGGCGGCGACTGACCGTATTGGTGAAAACTACTCCGGCATCACCTACCTGGACCTGGTAGCCAGCGATATGAAAAGCGTCTTGCAACGGGCGAAGCAACTCTGCCCGGGGCGCCAGCATTACTGGATCAACAACATCATCGAACACCATGACCATAGCCCGGGGGGCTTCAATGGCCATGTTAGCCAGCAAGAGAGTCGTCAGGCTGGCTAGGCATGCCCATCCCACTCAATGTTTGCTTCCTTTGGCCGGGGACCAACGCTAGTATTCCCGCTGGCTGGGCCCGTGAGACCCTGATTGCCGCCGACCGGTATCCCAAGGGGGCCGCCGCGGGAGTTGACCCTGGGGCCACCGGGGGGGCTAATCTCCACACTCACACCAGCGTCACGCATGTCCACACCGGGAACCACACCCACACGGTGGCCGACTCACCCGCTGGCAGTGGCGCAACGTCCCGTGACACGGGCACCACTAACCCGCCCGATACCCACACCCACGATACCAACCCGGCCACTGGTGAGTCCACGACAAACCTGACCACTGAGGCCCCGGCTTCTGGGCTCAGCAGCGCCCAGCTCTCATTTTTCCGGGTGATTATTATTAAATCCGACGGCACTCCCACTGGTGTCCCTGACCTGGCGGTGGCAATTTGGAATGACCCGGCGGGCGCTCCCACTAACTGGAACCTGTGTGATGGAGGAGGAGCGCCAGCCCGCCCCGATATGCGCAACTTCTACTTGGTTCAAGCGGCGGCTGGAGGCGACGGGGGCAGCACTGGCGGGGCCTTAACCCACACTCACACTCTGACGAGCCATGTTCATGGTACAACCTATAATCACGCACACACCGGGTCTACATCTAGCCAGAAGACCCAGGCGAATACGGCGGGCAGCATTTCCGGTGCCCAAGTAGGCACCGCGACTTCAACGCACACCCATGCCCTGACATTTGGAACCAGCAGCGCAACAATCACTGGAAGTGCTGATAGCCTGGCGGCGTCCAACCACGAGCCGCCCTTCTCTACCCAGGCTTTTATTCAGAACAACGCTGGTGCCGCTGATTGGCCCGATAGGGTCATTGGGCTGTGGATGCAAACGCTGGCCAGCATCCCGACCGACTGGGCTCTTTGCGACGGGACTCTGGGTACGCCTGATTTACGGGCGCTGTTTGTTAAAGGCGCCAACGTCCTGGGCGACATCGGCGTGACCGGCGGGTCTCTGACCCATACCCACACCGCCGCTGGACATACTCACGCTTCGTTGGGTACCCACACCCATACGACTACAGTAGCCGCCGGTGCAGGGGAAAACCGGACTGCGGGCGCGGTCAGTGCCGCAACCACGGCGCATACCCATCCATCCTGGGCCAACACGGGAGCGACCAGTTTTGCCAGCGGCTCAACAACGCCAGTTATTAACGACTTCACGGATACGCAGCCCCAGTTCACCGGGGCGGCGTTCATCCAGTGGCAAGCGCCGACTGGAGCCGCAGTCGAAGTCCTCATCGCGACGGGGTATTCCCCCGAGGTGTTGTCGCCAGACCTACAGGAAATCCACGACCCGGACCTCAGAGTTATCTTGGACCAGCAGCCCGGCTATGACGACGTGGTGGCAGTCCTGTTTCCGCCGGAGGTCCTGGCCGCCATCGAGGAGCTCATCGCGGCCGGGTACTCTCCCGCTGTTTTATCGGTGGACCTGGGCGAGGTCCAGGACCCGGACCTCAGCCCGGTCCTAGACGACCGTCCCGGCTATGACGACGTGGTGGCAGTCCTGTTTCCGCCACAAGCCCCTTCTCAAGGTGTTCCAGTAGGGAGTCTGGCCATGATGGGCGCGGGAAGATGATGGGCTGGTCACCTTCGCGTCGGCTCTCTGAGCCGACCGCCAATCGTCGGGGTGGTAGGTTGCGTGGGGATGGGTTCGCCGGCGCCGGGACGTTCAAGCAGGAAGGCCCAGTAATAGAGCTCCCCCTGGGGCCCGAAATCTACCGGCGGTTCTTCGGGGAAGAAGTCAAAGATGTTGGGTAAGTAGCCTCCTGCGATCAGGGGCACAAGCCCAGCCGTGGGCCCATTCTGGAAGCCAATGATCGGAAATTCAATGTCGCCAACGCCTCCCCCGTGGTCCACGAAATGATTATACAAGTTGCCAGATATAAGGTTTACCGTGTTCGTGGTGTCCTCGAAAAGCCCGGTGGTACTATCCGGGACGTTCAACGTGAGCGCGGTATTAACGCCGTCCAGTCGCAAAAAGAAGCCTACCCCGCCCGTTACTCCGTGGAGGATAACGTTGACAAAAAGGTTGCTGGCGGTAAACGTTGACCGGGCCGCGATCTGACTAGCCGCCTCAGTACCTGGCCCGGCGGTAAGGTCAGTCCCGCCTCCTTCCGCCAGTACGAAGCGGTCAGCGAAGTTAGTAGCCAACCCCGCTGTGAAACCATGGACCGTCGGGCGCCCCGTACCCGCGCTCTTAACCTGGAATAAATGAGTTGCAATAGTTCCCGCACCGGCCGGAGTTACAATCTGGTAGTTGATTTCATCGCCCGCCGCCACACTATCCGTGTTAACGGTATCCTCGAAGCTCCCAGTCTCAAGGGTAAGAATACTGACTGACTGGGCGCCGTTCCCAAGGTTCTTTCGCGTCCGCATCGTCGTAGTCACGGAAAGGCTATTAGAAACAACGAACGCCCGAAGGTTGGATAAAGTGGCCGTGCTCCGAACCGTATACTGTTGGTCACTTTCAGTCCCAGTAGTTGAAATGGTGCCACCAATTGCGCGATATCGTGTAAGCCCGGCGTTTTGACCAAGCCCGGCACCCAAGAAAGAGTTTGACACAAGCACGGTATCATCACCGCTTGCGTTCACCATCGTGAACCCCACCAGGGAGGTGGTCAGAACGTTCGCCGGTGTGACAACGGAGAAATTCACTAGGTTGCCGTCCACCAAGGAATCAGAGTTAACTGTGTCCTGGAACGCGCCGGTCAGCCCGCCCCCCACCGTCACCACCAGGGCGCCATCGACGGCACCGATGCGGCTGCGCAAGGTGCTATCGGCTACGGTCGTATTAGCCGTGACCCGGACGTACATGTTGGCCAGAGTGTAGGAGGATCGCATCATAACCTGGGCTCTGTTTTCGGTGTCCTGGGAAAACTGATTCCCAGCCCCCCCCAAAGACCCAAAACGGGTTGCGCTGGCTGTCCAATCGTGTCCGCCCACGTATCCCCAGGCGACCTCGAAAGTAGCCACTAACTCACCTTCGCGTCGGCTCAGAGAGCCGGGCGCCAATCGTCGGGGTGGTGGGTTGCGTGGGGATGGGCTCACCGGCCCCGGGACGTTCAAGCAGGAAGCCCCAGTAATAGAGCTCCCCCTGGGGCCCGAAGTCTGGCTCCTGCTCATCGGACAAAAAGTCAAAGATGTCAGGAGAGTAGCCTGCGGCGGTCAGGGGGGCAACAGAGGAACTTGATTCCCCGAAGCCCACCATGCGAATATCGCAGCTACCAGCTCCTCCAGCATGGTCATAGAAAAAGCCGTATACGTCACCCGAGACGAGGCTGACTTGATTGGTTGTGTCCTCAAAAATGCCCGTGGTGGCGCTCGGGACGTTCAGCGTCAGCGCGCTGTTGGCAGTGTTCACCCTCAAAAACACATCAACGCCATTGGACGCCCCGTGAGCTTCCACGCTGACAAATAAACTGGCAGCCTCCCTCGCCACCCGGGCCGCTATTTGGGTGCTGGCTTCGGTCGTGGTTATGTTGCTGTCTCCCTGGGCCGGCACATACTGGTCGCTGGCAAAACTTAAAGTACCCGCAGCTGCCGCGCTCAAAACTTGCAAGCCGGTCGAGCTCGACTTCATTTGCATTGTGGTAAGACCGTAGGCGCCTCCACCCGCGGGCAACCCAGCTACTAGAGAGTAGTTCACCTCAGCGCCAGCAGCTACCGAGTCCGTGTTGGTCGTGTCCTCAAAGGCGCCGGTCCCGCCCCCGGCAACGGTTACGGTCTGGTTGCCGTTTGTCACGTTGATTCGGGGTTGCACAACAAGCGTCCCGGTTAAAACATTAAAGCGGAGAAAGAAACGCATGTTGGAGAGGGTTGAAGCAACTCGAAAGGTGTACCCCAGGACGCTTTCCGTGCCACCAATGCGTATTCCGCCGGCGGGCGGTACGAATCGAGTGACATTGCCCGGGCCGTCCCCCTGGTCACTGGAACTAGCCAGGATCGGCGCGTCACCGCTGGCGTCCTCAAGGGTGAAGCCGAATATAGTGAAGGTCAGGGTGCCAGTCCCCCCCGCCTGATCGGCCATGGCGTTAAATAGGCTGCCGTCAACCAAAGAATCGGTGTTCACGGTGTCCTGAAAAACGCCGGTCGCTGTAGTGGTCACTGTTACCGTCAAATTGCCGTTGCCAGCTCCCACCCGGCTACGAAAGATCACGCTGTCACTGCGGGTGTTAGCGGTAACACGGAGGTAGAGATTGCCCAGGGTGTAGCTGGCCCGGGCGATAAGTTGCGCCCGCGTCTCAACGGCTGCCGCATGTAAAAACAAGTTCCCCGCGGGAGTGAAGAAAAAATCCGCTGTTAGAATTACAGCTCGACCAGGAGCGAACGCGCCGCCAATCACCCAGGTGCCCATTAAACCACCACAACGCGGCCAGGGCCAAATTCTCGGTCACAGCGGCCTTGAATTGCGTCGGCCTGTTCCTGGGGTAGCCAGTCGCGCAGATATTCAAGCCAGACTGCGCCGCTAGGTTGCTCCACGACCCACTGCACGGCGCCCGGGGGGAAGACACGGGACAAGCTCGCCTGCCTCTCAGCCTGCTCCGTAGTAACCCGGCCCGCGATAAGAATGGGCTTCGTAGAGCCGAGCCTGACCCAAAGCTGGTCCTCCTCGCTAATATCGTTGCCTATCACCCAGGCCAGGTAGCAAGCTATGTTCTTCCTGGTATTCAACTCCCGCACCGTCTCGTACATCTCCCCGGTGTAGCCCAGGGCCAGATGCGCGGGGCAGAGCCTCGGGTGCGGTTGCACCAGGGCGATTATTCTCTTGGGACTCTTCAGACGCCCCGATTTGGACTTGCGAGGCATGGACCACCAGACCTTGTAATTCGTGGATTCGGGTCGAGCCCAAAAATGTCTGACGTGAATCTCGACTGCCTCTTCATAGGTCACGTAGCGCATCACGCGGGAGGTATCAGCCGCATCCTGGTCGCCGGCCTGATGAACAATGCACCCGCAGGTATCAGGAGACCAAACCTGGACGTAATCCAACATGGTCGATTAGACCCCGCTGGAAACGCGACTTTCAGCTACGGCTTCCTGAGATGTCATGTGCCTCACGATGAGAGAGTATACTACAGCTCATGAACACGCTTTGGCTGGGCCTGGCCGTCGGCGCCAGTGTTTATCATAGCAGCGCCAGAATCGCCAAGAACAACGGTCTGTCCGGCCTTCAACCACCTGCATACCGGCGTGAGCCCCGCTACCGGGTCAGCGTGGTGGTGCCGGCCTACAACGAAGAGCGGTACATCGCCAGGCTCCTGCGCTCGGCGCGCAACCAGACCGAGCCGGTGGCTGAAATCATCGTCGCCGACTCGTCGCCGCCGGGCGACCACACCGGTGCCATCTGCCAGGCCTGGGGGGCCACGGTAGTCCAGGCGCCGGCCGGCAATATCGCCCTGGCCCGGAACCTGGGAGCCTCAAAAGCCACCGGGGATATCCTGGTCTTCGCCGACGCCGATGTGGTCCTGGGAAACGAGTTCGTGGAGCGGGCGGTGGACCACCTGGAAACCGGGGCGGTCCTGGTCCATCCCCGGGAGGCCATCTACGACTCGGAGTTCTGGAACCTGGCCCTCTGGATGCCCCAGGTCCTCCGCCCCACTATGAATACCACCCGGTGTGTGGCGGTGTGGCGTGAGGCGTTTGACGCGGTAGGCGGCTATGACCCGGACTGCAACCCGATCACGGAACGCTGCCGGGAGGACCTGGACTTTGGCCGCCGGGTTGCCGGTCTTTACGGTACCGGGAGTATCAAGGTGCTGGGCCCTCTGATCGCTACCACGGCGCGCCGGTACCAGAAATATGGCCTGGGGAGCTGGGAGCACTTTGACGACCCGGTCCGGGCCTATACCGTTATGCGGGTCACATGACCAATCAGCTAGAGGGGCTCCGTCGCCGGCTCGTAGACGTCTTGCGAGAGCGGCTGGCCGAGATGGAAGACGACGAGGTCAGGCAGGCCAACTGGGAATCTTATAATTGGGATTTGCTAGCCGATGACCTGTGCCCGAGGTGCAACAAACCCGCGCTAAGGTTCAGAGACGGGGTCTGCCTTCCATGTGGGGAGAAACTTATGGTGGAGTTTGACCTCAAAGAACGCACCAAGTCCCGTTTCTTACGTTTAGCGAGAGCTCACAATTTGCGCGTCGAAAAGAGGACCCGGCAACCAATACGCGAGCCGGAAGTGTTACCTGCTCAAGGCAGCGCTAAAACGGTGACTGAGTGCGACTATTTATACAGCTATAAGCAGATCAAAGCCTTAGCGGTCCAACATAGGCTTCCTAGTCGCCTCACCACCAAGAGTGCAATGTGCGAAGAATTGCTGAGGATTGGGGCCCTTTAACTGGCCTGCGAGATAAACGTAACAGGAGGCCCGCCTAGGCGGGCCTTCTGTCTTTCTGGCGTGCGGCTTGGGCCTATTAACAGCCTTTGCTGGCGGCGGTGAAGCGTTGCCTCACACCGTTCCGGCCACCGCCCCTTTGGCCAAACAGCTTCGCGCCGACGCAGATCGCGTGGGCATTCGGGGGGGCCACCCACCTCATGCCTCCCGGGGGGGAAACCTTGCTCCGCATCGCGTGTCCCAATGTCCTTCCCTTACCCATGTGAAACCCTCCTGAATAAAATCGCGGCTAGACTTACGACCTTGTGGTTCACTATCCCAGGAACCAGGGTGGATAGTCAAGCTGAACGTCTAAACACTTGACGCCGGACTAGGCTCTTCGGGTAGAGTGGTCCTTTCCTCTCCGATGGCGAAATTGGTGCAATCGAGCACCAAGATGGCCGGCGTTCCCAGAACATTGTTCTTCTTCGCTATTTCGAGCCCTCTCGGGCTGTGAATGTCAACCACCTCCATGATACCGGCCTCAATGGCCGCGGCATGAATCTGGTGCTCCTCCTCACACGGCAGGCAGCCGTTCTGGGTTAGCAGCACCAGGGCCGGCTTACATGCTTCGTCTTCTGGCCAGTTTTTGATCGTCTCCTGCACGCAGGGGAGGGCCTCGTCGTCATCTTCTATCAGCAGGCAGGCCTTAATGCCTTCGAGCGGGTCTTTTTCTATTCCCGTGTTGGTGGTCATCAGCTCTCCTCGTCTTCTGGATACTCAACCGACTCCCCGAGAGATTCGACAAGACTAAAAAGGTCGAACGCCTGCTGCCCGGTGGCCTTCGGCAGGGAGACTTCCACCTCGGGGCCTTCTATGCGAAGCCCTTTCCCCTCTCGGATGAATTTCACTGCCGAGCCGTCTTTAAGACGGACCGTGGCCAGATGCTCGTCCTCTGAGGGAGTGGTCATTCCTCGGCCTCTAGCGATTGCGCCATGGCTTTGGCGACCATCACAAGCTGAGTGCGATTATCCGCGCGCACTTTTATCCGCAGGGTCCTCAGGTAAGAGCGGACCGTGCCGGGCGCCAGGTTTAGCTCCTGGGCTATCTGTCCGGTGTTGAGCTCGTCACTTAGCAGCTGAAGGACTCGGAGCTCCTGGGCCGTGAGCCCATACTGCGCTCCATCTGGCTGTCCGGTCCGGTGATTAACAGAGCTTTCGTAGGCCAGCTTACTGTCAGCTTCGTCGTGCATACAAACAACGAGATGCTGGCCCTGCTCCGCGGTGTCCATCACATAGCCGAAGCGATAGTCGCCGTTGGGTGCGACGACCTGGACGTAGGAGTCTTCTTCAAAGTTCTTCGCGGTCACTTTTTCGGCGGCCTGGCGGCCTTCCACTCAACTGCACAACTCTTGAAGTCCTTCCCCTGGCCGCCCTTGGCCTTGCTGGAGGCACACTTTTTCATGTGCAGATTGTACGCGGAGGGGGCCCGTTTAGTGCGCTTCGTGCTGCCTGGCTGGCGCTCAGATACGGCGGAGGCCTCAAAGCCCATGAAAGTCCCCTGACAGTCCGCAAGCGCAGCGACCAGGCGCAAGAAGATTTGCCGCTCAGCCAGGTCCGGGATGTGAGTGACAGCTTCGTGCTCGATGATCCTTTTCAGACCCGGGGCGAGGCAGGTCAGAGTTATGGCCGGCATATTCTAAGCGTTGTGGCGAGAGGACTAGCTGCTTCAGTTCGCAGGAGAATCGCCGTCTACCTCCGGTTGTGCTTCCGATTCAGTGGTATGCCTTGCGTCGGCGTGGTGCAAGCGCACCGGGACACGAGCCGACTTTCAAGGTCTCCCAGTTCCGCTAATAGCTTACGATAATGGGTACTCTCTAATATGCGCGCCACTTGGTTGATGTCAGGGAACCCCTTTGCTAACATCGATGTCTCCCTCAGGTACTCATGGGCAACGCCAAATCGTTCGAGGGCTTCAGGAATATCCCCGTTTTCCAAAGCCCTGCTAGATTCTGCTGTGACACTCAAGGCAGCATCAAGAGCATTCCGTGCCGAGGCAATTCTTAGGAATATTTCAACCGCATCATCAGCCTGGGGAGTAGTCATCGATTATCCCCTCTCCTCGAATATGATACCTACCTGGCTCAGGTCACACGCTGAACGCCAGCGCGAGGCGCCAAAGCCCCTGGGCTGACGGCGCGGCCCACCAGAGAGACCGCGATTAGGACCCCGACGACGGTCAAGGTGGCGACCCCCGCGATGATGACCGTCTTCTTGGCTTCAGGGCTCATCTAGCTCGTCTCCTTCAGGCTGGGGTGCAAGCAGCTAATCGAGGCTGTAGGCATAGTCTAGATAGTCGGCGAGAGGCTGGGTGCTCCCCATCCCTTCCTTGACTTCTTGTATGGCGTGAGCAGTTTCCCCGCCTTGAGCAACGCGAGCGTTTTCCGCATGGAGGCCAGGTCCAGTTTGAGTGGTGGAAACTTCCTCCGGTTCGTCACGAGGACTCAACTTACCCGCACTTGCACCGCTTATCGTTTCTTTACGCAATCGCAGTGAATCTGGAAGGCACGAAGGCGAAACTCATCGTAGAGCGCCCAGGCAGCATATCCCTCGCCTCCCTCCCGAGCCTTAGCCAGGGCAGCCTCTATTGCTTCCTTCACCTCAACTTTTGCAGCATTGTTTTCTAGCCTCTGTCGGTCGAAGGTCCGGATAGGGTCTTGCTGCTCGACCAAGCGAGGGTTCCGGAGTTGCTCGATGTGCACGGCCTGCTCGATGTCCCACCGGTCGCCTTGCTTGCCCTGGGCATAGTCCCTGAAAGCAGCGACAGAGACGTGGCTTATATTCTCAGCTGCATCCAGAAAAACCTCGATCACGTGGTTGTTCTCAGACAGACAATCCTTGGCTATTCTCTTGGTTTCGAGGTCGGCAATGGTAGGCATCTACCCCTCCTGGCTCACCTGTTTTATCGCCTGCTCCATCGTCAGCGTCCCCGCCTTGACCTGGCGGGCGAGCTCACGGGCCTTGCCCATTTGCTCTGGACTTAAACTTCCCTTGCACGCTGCCCCGAGGTCCCATGCAGCGAAGGCCACCGGCCTTAATTCAGCGGCCAGATTACCGGCGCCTTCGGCGTCATGCACCTGGGGGAGCTTGTTGGCAATCTGGCGCATTTGCTGGGCCAGGTCCTGCCGCCCCAGGCTTGCGGCCGCGGTAGCGGCTTCGTCAAGACGCTCCTTGGAGACTCGCAACACGCCGAAGTTGGGTTTGCCTTCCTTCGACAAACCTTCGAGGTGGTAGAGGACCACGCCGGTATTATCGGCCGCCGTACATCCTGGCCGGCTGATCGGCGGGGTTGGCTTGCGAGCCGGCTCTGGTGCCGGCGCCGTGATTGGTGGCTGTGGAGTTGGGGTCTTGCGGACCGGAGGAGGGGCCAGTACCGCTGTTGGCCTCCGGCGCGTAGCTGTCGCGATCCCCGCCGCACCTGAGCTGAAGCTCACCAGATGTTCCCAGGGAAATTCAGAGCACAGGGACACCAGAGAGTTAACAACAGCCGTTTTTTCCTCCGGGAGAAAGACAACACCGTGGGGGAAGGTCTCGGGCGTCCGCCCCTGACGGATGCGGCCGGTGACGCGGTTTACCATGCGCTGATTATCGCCGGAAAGAGCCTGTGATACAATGGGGCCTAAAACTTCGTCTCCTAGTGCTCCCGGCTCCTAGCGGGTCTCCTACACATAGGAGGGTTCTTGGGATCTCCATTATCCCAGACAAAGGTTATCAGGAGTGGACAATGACGACTCAAGAAGTGAAACCGGTTACACGGGGCGCCCAGGAGCTGCGTAAGCTCCTGCAGGAGCAGGGGCGCGTCCCTATACCAGAGCTACGTGAGTGGCTGGCCGAACAAGACCCTGAACTGACACCGAGCACTATTAACTTAGCTCTGGGCTATGGCATGACTCAGAGCAGGACCTGGTGGTACGAAGATGGCGAAGGCTTCTTGGTGAATGGGCCGAAGCCGGGCACGAAGGCCGCCCTATCTGCCGAAGAGACCCCAGGGACAATTTCAGATGAGGTTAAGAAGGTAGTCACCATTGACCCATCCACAATGTCTGAGCCCCGCGACCAGTTCTATACCATCGCCATGAATCTCGGCATACCGGAGAAAGCGGCCAAGGCCTGTGCTGTCAATTGCTTTGGGACCCATGACCCGTTCAACCCTGAGGAAGCGTGGAAGGGCATCGTACAGAGCGCTGAGCTCACGCCTTCCCAAAAGAAACGCCTATGGGAAAATTGGTGTAGCTGGGCTGGCCTTAAGGTGCCCCAGGCTCTCGCGGAGAAGGTGGAAAAGCAGTACACACCTGGTGCCTCCGCCGATGCCGCTAAGCCGGGTACGCCAATCTCGGGCCGCCGGTTCATCGCAGTAAAAGGCGAAGTGATGCAAGTAGACTCGGACGAGCCCAGCGGTATGTCCTTCACGGAGGCCTTGAGGGTCGCCGACCAGCAGTTACAAAAAGCTAAGGACACATCCGCTGCGCCAGCCGCGGCCACCGAGTCGCCAACAGTAGCCGCCATGATCACAGTTCTCGGGAACCTCGCGACGGCAGCGCTAACCCCTCGCCCCGATCCTGGTACGGCAAATTCCACGACTGAAATAGTCAAACTGATGGTCGATAGCGCTCGCAGCGACTCAGCTAACTCTCTGGCTCTGATAAAACAAGAGATGGACCACCGTCTGGAGAACGAGGCCCGGGACCGGAAGGCTGCCGAGGAAAGGTCCAATGCCATCCTCTTGAAACTGACAGACCTAATCGAGCGCCAGGGGCAGCCCAAAAATCCCTTTGACAGCCTGGACCAGGTCTTGCCGGGAATTGGCGCGAAGCTCCTGGATAAACTTCTGAACCCGCCTTCCCCTGAAGGTGGATTCATGGTTTCTCTCACCGGCGCCGACGGTGAGCCAGGCAAGGTCAGTCTGGATGACTATGAGAGGTTCAGCAAGATTCAGGACAAGCGTGAGATCGTCCATCTCGTGCGCCAGCACCTACCCCAGCTAGTCCAAGTTGGTCGAGACCTGGCCCTGGCCACCGAGCGAGCGGTCAATCGAGGCCGCGAAGAACAGCCTTCTGGCCATCAGCTCGTCTCTCGGAAAGACATGGGGTACGATGGCTTCTGCGTTGCATGTCTCCGGGTGTTGAAACTGCCAGACAACGTCACAGAGTTCACCTGTCCATACCCAGACTGCGGTGCCCTTCAGAGCCTGGCCGGTGAGATTATCGAGGCCATCAAGCCAGCATCCCGGGCTGAGCCAGATACTGAAGGCGAAGCTGAGACCAGGGAAGAGGCCAGCGCAGAAGTAGCCCCATCCACCCCAGAGGGGCCAACAGCGGAGCAGGAGTTGGCCTCCGGAGTAGCCAATGGTTAGCCGGCCATCGGTCATTTCAGAGTTGATCAAGATCCGGGCGGAACGCAAGTTCCAAGAGGTGGCAGTAGCCATCTGTGAGGGTTTGACCCCCCAGCACATGGAGGATATGGCCCAGCACAAGCTCAGCCTGGCAGAGCTACTTCAACAGACCGGATACAAAATACCCAAGGTCTCGGTATTCGCCAGGCCGGGAGTCGACCATTTGGCACGGCTGTCTGATAACGATATCCTGGTTCTTCTGGAACAGGTAGTCCCCGAGAACGTGGCCGTGCTGCGCCGCCACCCCGATTTCTGCCGCGGCGTCATCCGAGACCTGAAGGCCTTTGTGAAGGGATAAATTTACGAGAATAACCGCTTGACTTTCAATTAGAGTCCCAATAGACTAATTTTCAGCGGAGTGAAAACCGCTGAAAGCCTGGCAGGGCGGACCCGGTTTGGAAATAACCCTGCCAGGTTTTTTTAATTGGGTCTGCCCTCGCCCATGAACTGGATTAGGAGGATAACATGCCGAGGCTTGAGATTGGCAATGTCTTGGTCGAAGGTGGAACCGGACTGGTCGGAGGCGGTGTTCAACGCATGGCCTGGGAGGCCAGCCAGATGGTCGGCCTCA
>ERZ1292644.1190-Hain-H14-01um-R2-1190-length-14009-cov-4_pt1 | contig 14009 bp, 25 predicted proteins | sample MGYA00564402_ERZ1292644 | MGnify/ENA primary metagenome ERZ1292644 (study PRJEB36523, sample SAMEA6512644) | groundwater metagenome | collected 2019-01-09 | study: AquaDiva: Metagenomics assemblies of 32 groundwater samples
TTTACTTGTAATTCAACTTCACGCAATCTAATTTCTTTCATCATTAAATCTGAAATATAATCCCCCCAAAACTCTTGCGTGCCAAAAGTTTTGTTAAGCCACCTTTTAGCAAAAAGATATTCAATTTTATAAATTGGGGTTGTAAAAAATCCAATAAATCTATTTATAAAAGTATCTGGTATCATCTCTTTATTCTCCTTTTTAATTTTAATAATTTTTTATCTAAAAACTTTCTTAATCTTCTTATTGTTCCCCAAGGTTCAGATTCATTCACTCTAAAATCGCATAATTCTTTTATAATTTTTTTGATGGTTTCTTGGTTGTGCCTTTTACATAAATCAACAGCTTCTTCTTCCACTTCTTTAGTTAAATCAACTAATTCTTTTAACAACTTTTGGTCGTCTTTATCAGCATATTGAATCATCTCAATAGAGTATTTTGAGAGTATCGCTTTAATCTTTTCTTTAATTGTTTTCTCTTTTGTGGTCATAAGGGTTAATCTATATAAATCATTGCTAATGTTATTAAGAAAAAAAACATAAAACTACCTGCTGAAAACGAATTTTGCCAGAAGCCGAACGCGTATCCTGCTATTATTGATTCTACAATTATTGACAATTTTTGATTCATATTTTTTCTTTTAAGATTTCTTCTGTTTTGTTTTGAGAAATGGGTATCTTAGTCATTATTGATTCTTCAATAATACATCCAGGGCAATGGTGATTTTCACAAATCGGGAGATGTTTTATTCCATCAAATTTACTTTCTTCTGTTTTGGGGTTCATAAATTTGTTAGTTTAGCTCTTTTAACTCTATTCCAACTTGTTCTATCTTATTTTTAACTTTTACGACTTCTAAATGCTGTATAAATCGGTCGTCTTCAATCCATCCCCTTTTTACCAGACAATCAATAATCGGTTTTATGAAATTATCTATATCGCTTCTAAAAATAGATTTAAAATATAAAACAATTTTTAAATCCACTTCGCCTGACAGCGTCTTCTGTTTTGGCATAACCCGCAACATATCTTTTGTAAAGTCCTTGTATTTGGAGGTCGCGAAGCGCCGCCCTTGCCAACACTCGTTTATGCTGATTGGTTTTATCGGTATTACAATCATAAATTTCTTTGATTTAAAACGTCTTCCGATACGGCCTTGTTGAAGTATTTAAGCGAGCGTATGAGTTCAATTAAAGAATCTTTTTCATATTTGGCGCTTATCCATAACTTATATTCTATGGCCGCTTCCGCTTCTGTTCTGGCTTCTGAAACGCTTTTGGTATTTTTCTTAATTTCTTGAAGTTTCTGCTTATAAGCGAATTCCTGTTCGGCGATATGGCGATTTAAACTTGAAAGAAGCGAAGATAGTTCAATCAGTTTTTTGGCAGAAGTCGTCGGATCCAGCAAATCTATATTCTTGCGAAGTTCCTCGGAAGTTTCTTGTATTATTTCACGGATAGTTTTTTCCATACTATTTTATTGTTCTTATGAGTTCCGGCTGTGTAGATAATTTCAGCGGTTGGTCTGACAACATATATTCACCATTCCATTGAACATAAGCCCCGTCAGTTGTCCAAAAATAAATATAAGGGTTGCTACTACCATAAGTCCCATCAAGTTCTGGCGATTCTATAAGCATATCGCAATAAGAGTCACCGCAATCTTTGCCGCCAACAAATCTTTCTGTTGACGTTAGCCGTTTATTTCCGGAAGTTATTTTCCCCTTAACTACGTAGAAGGCCATTACCCTGCCGAAACTGATTAAATAAATATAACTTTCTTTATTATCATTATTCCAAAGCTCTAATCTTTTTTTGATATTTTCTCTTTCAAGAGATTTCTCAAGAGAGGGAATCGGCGTAACAGTTTCCATTTTATATTGATTAATAGAAACTTTTTCTTGTTCATTCTGCTGTAAATTAGAAGTATCATCACAACTTGGTTCAAACCAACCGCCGCAAGAAGCCGAAGCTCCATTAACATTTACAAAAACTATAAATATTAAAGCTCCAATAATTCCTAAAATCACTAACAACTCAATTAAAGTAAATCCAAATTGTTTTTTCATATTTTTTAGAAAGGTTTAATGTTAAAAAATAATGGTAATTCGTCCTTAAAAATTGCTCTATCAACTTCTTTTGCTCTCGCATTATATTCAGCTACCAAATCTTCATATTGGCTCATAAGGCCTTGCTTAACAGCTGATAATCGGGCATTTTCGGTTTTATCTTCAAAAGTCCAATCTTTTCTTTGACCAGCATTATCTTGAAAACCTTTGACCGCTTTGTCGGCAATTCCAATCTTATTTTCTACCGCCCCTATTCCTTCATATCTTTCTTTGAACCAGTGATAGTTATAAAGAGCGTTATCGGCATTATAAGTTTTATTTATAATCCCACGCTCCATTTCTACCTGTCTACCAAGTTTCAGCCAAGGAATGGTAATTATATTTAATGCCATTCCTACAACCGATAACCCAACAAGTCCCACTAAAACTAAACTTATGATTCCAAATGTTTTCATAATTTTTAATTTATTAATAATTTATTAAAATGGCAAATCGTCCGGTCTAACAGCGTCTTCTGGGTATTCTTCGGGTTCTTTAATCATCCGGCCGTCCGGAGTGTTTAATAATTCCTTAAGTTCTTTGACATCGTTTTCTAAATCTTCAATTCTTAATTCAAGCCAATCAGTTTTATTGGGTATTTTAAAATTCTTATAGCCGTTTTCCTCCCAAATTATGAGTTCCACTTCATCGCCCTCTTTGAATTGAAGCGCCGGATCGTCTTGGTTAAAAATCAGTTTTGAGATATAGCCGGCGTGCTGGTCTGTCTGTATGGCGATTTTTTGATAAGGTTTGCCCGTGGAAGTTATAAGCGGTTTTCCGTCTTTTGATTTATCGTTCAAGTAAACTTTTGTCAGTTTTACTTTGTTTATAGTCATAGTTTTTATTTATTATTATTTATAAATTTCTCTAAAATAATCTAACCAAAATTTATGGTCTCTTATTAAGTCATCAGCATTCATTCCAGAAGCGGCAAACATAGTTGCGTCCCTTTTAATCGCAAAATCTTTTATGGAATTTTGCTTTTGGTCTATGCTTTTTTCAATAAAACGCTGTTTCTTTTCCAATCCTTCCGCCGGAGTCGCCGGCAACTTTTCTATGCCAAGCATCGCTTCAATGTCTTTTACTTCAGCGTTTATGGTTTCCGCTTCTCGGTCTGTCCACAAAATCTCTTTACAGCCGGATATACCGCACTTATAAACCCTGTATGGCTCGCCTTTTTTGCTAATGCCTGAAAAGACACTCATTTGGCAGTTATGTTTGGGACAGATTGTTGACTTGGGGAGGTTGGCAAGCACCGCCTCTCGCAATTCCTCTTGTTTATAGGGCATTTTTTGGGGCTTGGCGGCCATAATACTTGCCAATTCGGCTTTTGTTTTTGTTTCATTATATTTCATAGATTCTCCTTTTTCAAATTTTTATTCCCTTTTTATATCTTCTAAATGTTCTTCATAAGTTATCCCTTCTTCTTCACGCATTTCTTTTTCGTGAGACCAATCGGCTTCTTCTCCGGCCGCTTTAACCTCTTCAACAACTTCTTCAAGTTCTTCGCTTGTTTTCAAAAAATCCGGCTTGCTTTCTTTAGCTTGAAATTCTTTCGCGTTACCTCTCACCTCCGCGGCCAAACCAAAGATATTTCTAAAAAACTCGTCATTGTCTTTTTTCATATCACTCGCCAATATCTCCAAATCCTTGGCAAGTTCAAGTAATGATTTTTTGTTTTCCATAGTTTTTTCCTTTTTAGTTTTGAAGTTCCAGACAAAGAGTCGCCTCAATAATCCAGAACCTCAAAACTGCGACCCTTTAATTTTAATAAATCTTTACCTCTTCTCCAAGATACTCATCCTCATACTTCTCGGCTATCCTTTTGTCAAAATAGGCGAGCGTTTGATAATATGCGGCGAGCGCCCTATTCTGTTCCAGCCAAGAAACTGACTTGTTGAATAGAAACTTTTTACCCACTTTCTCTATCCAATCGTTTCTTCGGCTGATTAAGTCATATAGTTCCATATATTTTTATTTTAATTTTAATCTTTATATTGTGGCCGACCTTGAGATATCCACAACTAATTTTATCTTATCATTTATCTTTTGAAGTATCAACACCTGACTTATCAACAGGCAACGAAGTAAATCTTTTAAGTATCCTGTAGACCGCTGACTTGTTGATATGGTAAAAATCGCCTATTTCCCTATAAGATAGTCCCTTTAGGTGCTTTTCCCATATTTCTTTGTTGCGTTCTTTTTTTTCCGGGTAAGCCATATAGTATCAACTATTTATAAATCAAGTATATCATAACCGCTTTTATTTCGTCAAGTTATAATAATAAATTTTGGGCGAGTAGGATAGTTTTTGTTTTTCTAAATATCCAAATTACTGAAACATTCGTCCAATTATTATCTGTTCGGATAAATGCTTTTTCCAACTCCACATATTTTGAAAGCGGTCGCCAAGTGCAATTATAGATTATCCGGCCACCTGTTTTGCATACTCTGACTGTTTCAAAAAACGGGTTCATTCTTTGGAAAAATCCGATTTTCCAAGGCGGGTCGCTAATTACGGTATCAAAAGTTTCATCGGCAAATGGTAGTTCATTCATATCGGCTTTTTTCACTCCGGGCCTCTGCGGGTCTAAATCCATTCTTACATCGCCCAATTCGCTCATACCGCAACAAATATGTAAAGAATATCCCTCAATAAATTCTTTTACTTTTTCGGTAATTTTATCTGGCCAAACCCAAGTTTCTTCTAACCGACAATTTGCTTTTAATTTTCCGCCAAATCGGCCGACTTTTGTTTCAGTTTTACTTAATTTTTTTCTTTTTAATGATTTGATTGCCGGCATATTATTCTATTTTTCAAATCTTCAATTTTATACATCTAAATCTTCTTTACAATTTTCACTACACATCTCAATTTTAATATAATTTTCTGGATGAATTCTTGCCGCGCATTTCCGACAATGAGCAAAACCACAGCTATGACAACAATTTAATAAAGCGCTTGGATAACCCCAGAAACCCAAAAAACAAAATTCAATCACGCAACATAAAGGATATTTATAATAAATTCCCTTATAAAAATGCTTTAATATCCGCACCAATCCTTGTTTATTCTTCAAAACTTGTTGTGGTCTTATAATATAAAACATAATCTTGGTTCGGTCATATAAGTTTTTTGGCGATTTTTAAAGATTTTCAAATAATCAAAATAGTTTATCCACATCCCCAAATCCGTGTTCTTCTAAAAATCTTTTATTGACCCCAGGCGCCATTGGCCCGGATATAATCTTTCCATGTTTCTCAAAATCACAAAATTTACAGCCAAAATTATAAGTTTCAGTTTCTGATAAAAATTCTATGGCATCATAATTCTTGCACTTTGGGCATTGTTTATGAAGTTTTTCATACCACTTAGATTCTTCAGGCATAGAACATATTTTTAGTAGTAATCCCGAGTTCTTTTTTAACTCCATGTTTTAATAATGCCCACTGACTTAAATGGTTATTATTTTTAAAAACTATCTTACCTTCCTTAAATAATCTATGTGCCAAAAAATGACATCTTCTACATAATCTTCTTAAATCACTTTGTTCAACATCTATCAAATTTCTATAGTTTAAATGGTGTATATCAACAATATTATCATTACAAATTCCACATCTGCTATTTCTTTTTAATTTTTCATTTCGCTTTAATTCCCAATCTTTTGATTTTAAATAATCTTTGTAGCTCATAAAAATTTTTTCGCCAAATTTTTCCCAACCTTTTCCCTTACTTGGTTTAAACAGGGCAATGGTTAATAAATAAATAATATAAATAATCTTTGATTAAGAACAAGCCAAGGGATCCGAAGATCCGGGTCTTGTATCAGATTTGCTTTTGGCAAGTTATCTGATAGCGGGTTAGTTGGGCGTGGCCTAAATACCTTAAATATTTTTGGCGAACCCGCCTTAGAAGATAGCATTTCAAGCTCCCTCCGTCTGTCCTTAATCTATCGGCGAAGTTTAATGTCATTGCCGTTTAGGACTGATTATTATTTTTAACTAACAAAAATCCGCCAACCCTTACAGGCTATTGACGGAATTTATTTGGTATGATAATATTGTTATATTAGTTTTCATACAAAAACTATTATACATCGGGCTTGCTATTCGTAGCAAGTCCTTTGTTATCCACATTTCTTTGCTTTGAAAAATCTTTCATAAAGATTTCTTCCACACGGCCATTAAGTTTCGGATAAAAATATGAGAAAATCTTCTTGGCATGTTCTTTATTCTCGGCCCGGCAGTAATCTTCCATACGGCCGGTTTTAAAACTAAAAAATTTATATTTCATATTTTCATAATACCACATCTAAAATCTTGTCTTGGGGATAACTTTTTATTAAATATGCGTTATAATAATATAAACGGCGCATAGAGATAAGCGGAAAAGCTCAAATAATTTTTTATAAACGCTTTTTATTCGCTTTCTAATAAAACCGTTGAAACGATGGCTGGGAATTGCGTGCGATGATGTGTGTTCCAACAAGTGAGAAATCATCTGTTGCTATAGCTAATTAAAGCGATCGGATTTCTGGCTAAAAGAATAAGCCCCGCCATTACGGGGCTTTTCTATTATTTTGCGGCAAATAGTTTTCGCCAGCACGTCCAGTGATTTAGTAGGTTATTCTTGGCCGCCCATTGATAAACAACAATCTGGTCTTCGCTCTTGTTGATATCCAAATCCGGCCGATTCATTTTAATAGTCCATTCTTTCCAAGTTGAGGGCATATATTGCAAAATACCAATCTCGCCCGCCTTGCCTACGGCATTCTGATTTGCGCCAGATTCGCACCTTATCACTGCTTCCATAATTAAATCGGTTTTAGGTGCTATTTTTGGCGTTTTATTAAGCTCAACTGGGGCTATTACGGCTTGGGCTGGCGCAACTAATGCTAAAGTAACAATTGGAATTAAAATCCATATTTTTTTACACATAATTTCTGGTTAATAATAAACCTGAAAAAATATGTCAAAGAACGAAGTTTTTAAAGAACAATTTAATTATAACACTTTTTGAGGTTTTACTTATGCACACCTACCGATTGGTGATGCCGGCCCGGATTGCCATTGACGTTAGCCCACCCCAGATAAACTGAAGTGCTGTGTTTGAATCCAATTGGCCAATGTAGTATCCGGAAATTCCATAAAGGATAGCAAAGATACCAAGGATGTAAGTTTTGCGGCCTTTCAAAAAATCAATATAATCTAAAATGTAATTCATTTTTTTAATTTAAATAATAATGCTTTGTAAAGTTCAATCAACTTGTAAAAAATCCAAATATTCTGGGAATAATACCCGTTCCAGTATAACTTTGGGTCAATTGCCCCAAACATTCCATTATTTTGGTAAATATTATAATAATTACCATTATAATGTTTAGCCACCGGCTTTATTTCAAAATGAAGATGCGACCCGCTGGAGTAGCCGGTATTGTCGGCATGGCCAATTATTTGGCCAACCCTAACCTCATCGCCTAATTTGCAATTAAATCCTTTCAGGTGCCAATAACGCATTTTTATTTGATGAATCCCCAAATCTCCCAAATCCCACAAATCATTACTTACGATTCCGATACCCAGACCTCTTTCTAATTCAGTTTGTATTTCTTCCACTATCCCGTCTTGAGCGCAATAAACTTCTTGTCCATCATAAGCCTGCAAATCTTCTCCGTTATGGCCGTTGAGACCCACTGATTTGTAAAGCGAGACGAATCCTTCGGGGCAAACTCCATTTACTTTACTGACCACTTGCTTGTCTTTGACGCAAATGTTATCGGCGCCAAATCCTTGATTGACGAAATAGGGTTTCACAGGAAAAAAAATCTCAAACTTTTTCATTTTAGATTATCAATTTTATTTGATAATTTTTCTAATGCCTTAGTAAGTTTATCTCTTGATTCAATTTCATGTTCCAAGTGATTGGTTAATAGTCTATTCCAGTCTTTGTCTCTTAAACGATTGGTGTAGAGAAGATAAAGCAGGGCTACGGTGGTGCCGCCGGCTACTATAATTTCTGGTTTAAGTTGTGATAGGAATTCCATAGTTTACAGGTTAATTGATATAAATTCTTTTATCTGTTCCTGATTATTATTTCTATTACCATATTTCTTATGAAACTTTTTGTGGCAATTCCAACAAAGGGTTATTCCATTATCTATCGCAAAACGAAGTTCTGGCCATTGAGCAAAATTCTGAATATGATGTGCCACTAATTTTCCTCCTAAATTTTTACATTTTTGACATATAAATCCATTTTTTGAATAAATCGCATTCCTCCAGATAATATATTGTATGGATTTTCTAACCTTATCCATTTCATTAATATATCCATTCCCGTGTTTATAATTAGGATTATTTTCTCCCCTTCCAATAGTGCAATGTTTTTTAAAGTAATCACTCAGTTTTTTCTTTGTCGCATCTGTATGCTTTCTTCCTGTAAAAGCTATACTTAGATTTTTTCGGTGTTCATCAGAACGCTCTTTGCCTTTCATAGAATTACTAATTTTCTTTTTTGTTTCCTCTGAATGACTTTGTAATCCTTTTTGGCCCTTATTCCAAGGTAATTTCCCTTTCATTTTAGAAGTATCTTTAATTTTCCAATGTTTTCCCTTCGTTCCACCCCCAAAACTCTTGTGTCCTGTTTTAAATCTGTTTCCTATCTTGTTTCCTTTTTGATATCCTTGGCTTGGTTTGTGTTTATATATTCCTTTTGGCATCTTTACAATGATTATTATTTATAGTATAATCATACCATGATTTACTTCATTGCTCAACTTATATATTGGTATCTAATTTTTATGGGGATTTTCATTTCTTTTTGGCTTGTAATAGGCATAATTTTAACTAATCTATTTGAATCAAAGACCTTTAAGAAATCCTCCAAGCGCTCTAATTGGTTTAGTTTGCGAAATCTCTCCAATTTTTGTAATCGCTCTGGCTTGAACTTTTGGAGAAAGTAATAAATCAATCCATTCTCTTGGATTGAGAAAACCAAAGGCCGCCGCTCTTTCTTCCGCTATTTTTCTACCAGCTACAATGGGAGTAATTGCTTGGCCACTTTTCTTTTCATAAAAATCAATAAGTTGTCTTATTGTATCTTTATTTTTTCCAAAAACATTAGCAATTCTTACAAAGGGATCGCCCTTGTGAAAGGCATCGACTAAGTCATCAAATACCTCTATATTTTCTGAAAATCTCTTATTAAGAATTCCATAACTTTTAGCTGCTTGAGATGGCAGTTTTTGTTTGATTAAATTATCAATAGAGTGATAATAACTACCTAATATGGGAGATTTTGAAGGAATCCCAGCCTCATCGGCAAAACGAGTTAATCTCCCCACTAATTGTTTTAAGTCATTTATTCCGCTTAATGTGAAATCGTCCCATTTATTTATGGCCTCGGCAACTTCTTTTATTTTTGTTATTTCTCCCGGATTAGCTTTTATTTTACTTATAGCAAAATCTAATTGATTTCCTTTGCCAATTTTCACTTTATTATCTTTAAGAATCTGAAAAAATGGATTTAATAATTCCGATCTACCTACCAACTTATCCTTATTTTGTGCCGCTAATTTATCAAAAGCCAATTTATGTCCTTGAATAAAACCACTTTTTAATTTTACAGATTGTTCAGCACCAATTCTTATGGCATTTCGTAATTGTTCATCTCCAGCTTTTATAGCCTTATTAGCCAACTGGGGATTTCTTAATGCGGCCTCTATTACATCCGAATCTTCTCCAGCTATAATCCCAAGCAATTTGGGAAATCTATTCATCGCATATTTGCTGACTCCTCCTATTATCTTTCCTGCGACAACAGATGTAACCCCAGCGGTAACCGGCCCCAAAACTTCTTGTTTAACTGTTTTTTCACCTCTTACACCCAATGCTTGACCAATAGCTCGTCTTGCGGCTTCCCCAGCTCCTACCCCAATACCCCCACCAATAGCGCCACCCACGGGAGTTCCTAAAATAGTGCCACCTCCAGCACCTAAAATACCCCCAGCAATAGGCAATGCCTCTCCTACAATATCTGCTATATCTCCAATATCAAATCTTCCACGAGTTCCTTGGGTTTCTTCGATTCTTCTTATTTCTTCAGCAGCGTCTTCTCCACCAAATGAAAGTGCGGCTCTTCTAAAAAATCCTCCCTGTGGTTGAGGTTGCGGTGAAACTTCTGGTTCAACCAATCCCTTCATCTGTAAAAAACCTTGAATCTCGTCATCGTTGAATCCTTGTTGTCTTGCTGTTTCTGAAAATCCATTAAAATCAAAATTAGCCATTTTATTGTTGAATAAACTGATTAAATAAATCTTCTAATGATCCGGTTTGTTGTTGAGATCCTTGTGTAATACCGCCTGCCACTTGATTTGCTTCTTTTATTAGTGCATCTAATGCGGCTATTGCATCTTCACGTCTTCCAAAAACTAAATCTTTAAAACTTGCGATCTGTCTAATAAATCTTTTTTCCTCGTCCTTGTTAATTGCTCCCCCAGAACGTAATCTGCCAATTTTATCTGCTACCTGATCAACTAACTTTGATAATCTTCTATCTGTTCCTAAAACAATTCCTCTAACAGAACCCTTATAATCTTTTTGAAATGCTAATTTTAGTTGATTTATTTCGGGAACTATTGTTTTAGAGATTGAAAGAATTTTAGAGGCCTCACCACTTAATGGCTTTGGTTTTATAACTCCTGGGGCTTTGGGAGCAACTGGTTTTGGAGGCACAATAAAAGTCCTATTTCTTATATCGTATAAACCACCCTGAACCTCTTTAAATTCAGCTGGACTAATTTCGGCTAATTTTCGGGCAGATTCTACTTGCTTCTGAGCCACATCCATAGCACGGAAGACGACATCTTGTGTTAGCTGTTGATTTTGACGTGTTTGAGCCAATGCTTGTTGTGTAATAAAAGTTGCCTGTTCTGTACCAGCTTCAAATAAACCCTGATCCAACTTCAACCTATTAACCAAAGCATTTATTTTTGATTCGTATTTGTTTTCTATTCTTCTCTTTTGACCGGCTCTGATATTGGCGGCCACAAAAGGATTTTCATTAACTTCAGCTATTTCTTCGTTCTTTTTAGCCTCTAATTCTTCAATAGACTTAGTAGAAGATTCTATTCTTTGTTTAACTGTTTGAAGCCCCAAGTCAGAATAAAGTTGCTTATAGGTCTCAGCAAATGCTGTAAAAGGACTTTGATCAGGAGTGGGTGGTTTGATACCAAATTTGGCAAGTAAACCAGTTATTTCATCTTCAAAAGATTCTGGCAATAAACCAGGAGCAGCAGGTGGCGCTTCCGGTGCTTGTGGCAACTGCGGTGGCTGTGCCGCTGGAGCAGGGGGTTGCTGTTGAGGTTGAGCGCCAGGAATGGGCGCTATCGGGGTTTTCAAAACATTTAGTGTTTCCCCAGGAAATATAAGATTGGGATTACCAGAACGAAATCCTGAAATGTTTGCGAGTGGGATGCCTAACTTTGTGGCAATACCTGAGGCCGTATCGCCAGCCTGAACCGTATAACCATTTGGTTGAGGCAATGTTGGGGGAGCTGTAGGAGCTGGTGCTGGTGCAGCAGGAGCAGGAACTGTCGGAGCTGCCACCGGTGGCGCTACGGGAGCAGTAGGCGTCGGCTGGGTTGGGGCCTGTAAAACACCTCCGTTTAAATCAGTAATACCCTCGGTGGCAATCCGTTTTTTTAAGTCTTCAAATTGTTGTGAAACTGTTTGTAATGTTGGATCAGCCATAGTTTTCTAAATAAAACGATCTCTCGTTAATAAATCATCTCTCAAAGCACCGCCAAGAACATCCATTCTTTTAAACATATTCTTGTCTTTTCTTGTTTGATACCCGTATTGTTCAGCGTTAACTTTTGTCCATATTTCTTCAAGAATTTCCACGGCTTTTTTGTGATAATAATCAGATTCGTTAAACTTTTTTTCTCTTAACATGGCAAAGCTCAAGGCTTCATACATTATCGCCTTATTGCCTTCTTCCTCGGCATCGGAAAAGAATGTGGTTGTCCCAGGAACGCTTTTATCAAGTTCCGCCGAGTTGTATTGTCCCCAAACAGTAATAGTCCCAGAAGCATCAGTATTGGGATTTACGAAGTATCTCCTCCCAAAGTCGGTGAAAATCCTATCATCAGCGGCATCATTATCTTCCCGATATGTTTGATAATCGTGGAACTCCATTTTTTGATGCCACTTGCCACCCACCTGAAGCAGACGGATACTATCTGATTTCCAGCTCTCTGGATAAGCGTATTCCTCGGAAACAAACGTGGTGGTCTCCTTGCCTTCGGTGAATGGCCATTTTTTATATGAAGTTGCCCATCTATGAGCATCGTTAATAAAATCGCCCAAGATTGTGTCCGTATAAAAAGCTGTTGAAGTTGAGGCGTTTAACCTTACCAAGACTTCATTTTTAATTTCACCTAAAGTTCTAATCATATTATTAGTAGCTTATTTCTCTAAATACATAATGTATTTTTATATATGAAACTTTTGGGGCCGCTGTATTACCTGAACCTACACCGTAAGAAAGCAGTGGCTTAATTGATGAAAAATAAGGAAGTTCGTTGCCATTTGTGAAAACATTGCGTGTAATTTGTTGAGTTCCGGCAGTAGTAACGATCAATGTTTCAAAAACAGTGCCTGTGCTCGCACCGTCATCAACAATAAGTTGAAATAACAACTCCCTTCCTCCGGAAGAACTGCCATAAAATCCTACTTCAGTCTCTATAGCCTTGCATCTCATTCTGGGAGGAGTTATGGGTTCTGCTACTAATCCTCTCCATTGAGAAGCGCCTTCATAAGTTGATCCTTGGGTCAGATATTCGCAACTTGTTCCAGCACCAGTTGAGATAAACAAATTGGAACCATCCAATGACTTGGCATAACCGCCAGAAGTTGTTCCTGAACCAACGCCAACCTTATTTACTCTTTCTGGAAAGTCAGGATAAGGAGAACCATAAGAATAAATTACTCCATCAGAATTCCAAACGATGCAATTGTCGTGAATATCTATGCCTCCAAAAGTAGGAGCCGATTCTGAAAAATAAAACTTAGGCACAAATTCTCCTCCTTCAAGTTTTTGAAGCTTGCTTCGTTTTCCAATATTTGCTTCTTCGCTTGGTCTTCCTTGAGTGAATGCCCACACGGTTCCCTTCCAGTAAATTAAGGCGGTAACCTCATTATCATTCAATTGCTTTGTAATCAGAGAGCTCTGCGAACCGTAATCCCACCATTCAACTATCGCTTCACCTCTGGCAGTCGCTGAACTGTAGCTTCCCTTGGTTCTTTCAGCTCCTAAAAGAAAATGTTCCCCAGTTTTCCCGAAACATTTAACTATGAAACCCGCAGGAACAACACTAGAAGTGCTTGAAAATGCGCCAGTATTAGACACAACCCTTAGGTTGGCCGCATCTCCAATATATAACTTATTATCGTCACCTTCTAAAATCGGATGGGGGATTCCCAGTGTAAAAGGAGTTTCGCCAGATTGAGATGAATACCAATCATTTTTAAAGTCTCCAGTGGAAGTGGGGTTTAGAATTACCCTGCCAAGGTCGCCATCGGTGTTATCGTTGAATGAATAAAATATATAGTCAGTGCCGCTGATATTAAATTCAGCAATATCTTCCCCATCGTAAGATGTGTGGGTTCCTGTGGAATGAATACCCCCGGAAGCACTTACAAGACCGAAGGGAAATGGGGCTGTGACTGATAAGGTTTTCCCTATAACCCCGGCAGAACCTGCTATTTGGTGAATTCCAGCGGCGCCATCCTCTATAAGCCAAGCATTGGGCTGGCTTGATGCTCTATCAACCACAGCGTTTCTAATAACTGAACTGGCATAAGCGCCGGAGTTATCTAAGGCAGTTGCTGGAAAACCT
>ERZ1292644.1193-Hain-H14-01um-R2-1193-length-13989-cov-4_pt1 | contig 13989 bp, 7 predicted proteins | sample MGYA00564402_ERZ1292644 | MGnify/ENA primary metagenome ERZ1292644 (study PRJEB36523, sample SAMEA6512644) | groundwater metagenome | collected 2019-01-09 | study: AquaDiva: Metagenomics assemblies of 32 groundwater samples
TTAATATTTAATTCATCCACAAGTTTCTTATTAAAAAATAAATATTTAACAAGAACCGGAGATGTTTGAGAAATAATTAATTCCTGTATTGAAATTTCAAAATCTTTCATTCTGTTGTCAAATAAAAATTCCAAGTTGAAAATGCATATCGTCACGAGTAGAAAAATTTCCTCCCCAATACCATCCATGATGTTCAAAAATTTCAACAATTTTAGGATTTAAATCTCCCTTTGTATTATACGCATTGGTTGATGGATTGATATCAAACGCCACCCCAAATGCGTGAATCGATAGAGCGCGTTTGGGATTAAATAAAATATGTCGAGGTACCCAACATCCTCCTATTGTTTTGGTATCACGAATATTAACACTCTCTGGACACGTAGACTTAATCTCTTCAAAAATTTTTCTTAACATCTCTTCAGCTTTTTTATGACAACGGATGGGTCCAATTAAAGGCAATGTTACGACAACAATATTGTTTTCGACCCACGATTTTTCAATTTCTATATATCCTCCGGATTTTTCTGTGTAAGAAAATTTTCCACAAATTTTTTCGATGTCAGCATTCATTAATAATTTGGGTTTAATTTTAGGTTTAACAATCATCGCTCCTGGTAATAAAATTGGAGGTTTGTATGATCCAAATAAATAAGAGAGAGATTCAAAAAAATTTTTTATCATTTCTTTTACATTCATGTTACTCCTTTTTTGTTAAAGAATTCTATGGGTTCATCCTACGGAACATCTTTTTTCCATATTAATCGTTTGTTGTCTTGCAATGAATATAATAAGCTGTCCCGCCGATCTCGATGGTAATAGTGCGATTTGGTGAGGTCGGAGAAACTGCATTAGCAATTCCTAATTCCCAGGCCCCTGCCCCTCCTACAGGAGCGGAGGTCGTGAGGGTGCTACCAAATGTCGCGGCCTGATCTCTGGCAATCGTGAGAGCCAGGAGACCAGCCCCCACATAACAATCAATGGTTCCTCCTACCACATCACCTGCCTGGAAAATCACTTTCCCCGTCAAGACATCTTCATTACCAGCAATCGCAATGTAGCCGCCTCGGTCGTAGGACGTACTCCCACCCCCATTGAGGCGGAGGCGCTTGTTGTCCGTACCGTCGCTGGTATTGGCGGAAATATCGAACAGCGAGGCAGAGAAGGTAACATCATCGGACAAAGCTAACGTCGTCACACCGGCTAATGCTCCGCCAATCGTCAGGGTGCCGGTGATCGTGGCTGCCCCCGCTTGCGTGATCGAAAAAACTGGTGTGGTGAACGTAGTCCCATCCACAGCCGTCGAGGGGGTGATTTCAAGCCCGTTGTTAACATTCTGCTGATTGGCTATCAACCAATTGTATTTGCCTGATACAGCATACATTTTAAGCACAATCCCTTGAGCCCCTGCGTTAGATGTTCCCTGCACCGTAAGGACCTGATACGCCGTGGTATTCTGCGCCTGAATCAACGCCAGCCCATAGGCCGTATGTGTAACAGCGGTGCCCACAGTGCCCACCGTAAGGGCACCTGTCACCGTAAGCGTACTCGAACACGTTACCGCACCCGTACTACTTACGCTCACGCCTTCGTCACCACCATCTCCACTTAAATAATTACTTCCCAAAATAATATTATCTAAAGACATGGTCAGCGTACCAGCAATTGCCACATTCGCTCCAGTCACCGTCATCGCCAAAGTCGATACACCATATATTTGTAGTGTTCCAGTAACTCCACGAATATATCCATGACGTGTTGTTTCATCAAATTTTTTAAATTCTAATTGAACATTATCATCGGTAACATTTCCTGCCAACACCAAACATTGTCCAACGTTATAAGCTCGAATCGTGGTTTGTCCAACAATCGTAACTGGAGTCAAATCATTAATACCTCTTGCATATCCCAAGGTAATTCCCGTATCTGGGTTAACAGGAAAAACACTTGCAACTGTTAATACTCCAGAAATTCCTACTCCTCCAATATGATTGACGGTCACTTGTTTGGCTCCATTGGTAAAAAATGCTAAATGTTGATTCGGGGTTGCATATAATCCACTTCCTGCAATCATGACTCCTGAAACATTTAAATCGCCCTGGACATACATTATGTTGTTCCTCCAATAGAAGCAATCACACTCCCGGTTTGTGGTTTATAAAATGTCACACTTAAACTATTTTCATTTCGATGACGAATCCCGCTAGGAATTAACATATTCTTCGCTTGATCAATCACATTCACCAAAGGATATTTTCCTAAATTGTGATTCACTTCCCAAACATTGGTTGCCGCAAATGATTGCATAAAATGTAATCCTGATGTGGTGGCGAGGGTCGAAACCCCTGTAGCAATCGCTGAAAAACTTGATTGATTATCGTTAAAATCAAAATTTTTCAATCGATAAAATGTTGCCAAATCTTCTGAAGGGAGCTGTCTAGTATATGTTGAAGTTTTTGCCAAACGATCAATTTTATTAAAAGTCATAGAAGACGCTCCATAGGTATTCCATTTTTTCACAAATACTCCATTAGAATCAAATTTTTGAATACGAGTAGTTCCCGCCCCAACATTATCACTCACATAAAGAAACCCCATGGAGTCGACAGCCATACCCGCAACAAAAGTTATTTGTCCATCCCCAGTTCCTCCTCCTCCTGCGACCGTACCAAAACTCATTGTCAATGTCCCGTCAGTTATTCTTTTGCTAATAAAAGATGATCCTGGTCTATCTGGAAGATACACATATCCTTCTTGATCAACGGCAATCGTGTTTTTTTGCAGATCCACATCTGTTCCTCCGGTAATCGTATATTGTAATGTTCCATCAGCACTATACACACTTATAACCGTTGGATTTCCAGGAGAATAAGGATTAGCATAAACATTATCAGAAAAATCTATAGCGAGATCACCCACATTTGTCATAGCCCATTGTGTTTGATAAGTTCCGTCCGCAGCAAATCGCTGAATACGATCATTGTTAGTATCAGCTACAAATATTCGACCCGTAGAATCTATCGCCATCCCCGTTGGACCATCAAACAATCCATTTGTTGCTCCAATCGATCCCCATTTTCCAATAAACGTTCCAGTAGAATCAAAGTATTGTATACGATTATTACCTTCATCAACCACATATACATTGCCATTTGGCGCAACCGCAATACTGGCATACTCAGTAAAATTAAATTGTCCATTGCCGGTTCCCGCTGATCCAAATTGTCCCAAAAACATTCCTTGAGTTGAAAAAATAATAATTTTATCATTTGTGTCATCCATAACATATAATTTTTGATAATTTCTTGATAATGCTATTCCTCCAAGCTCTGTAAAATTTGTTGATCCCGATGTGGCCGCTTCATATACATCTGTTCCCGCTAAATCAACTTCACTCCCATTCAACCACGTTAAGACCACTTGATTTAATCCACTAAATGCGGCTACATGTGTAGGTGCTCCTGGAGCAACCTGATCTCCGGCAATCAAACTGACTTCGGAAGAAAACGGTGATTCCACTCCAAAGGAATTTATAGCCGTCACTTTATAGGAATACGTTTTTCCTGCGACCAATCCTACATCCCGATACCGTGTCGTTAAATTATTAACTTCAGATAAATGTCGATACACAGAAGGAAATCCTATTGATGGAGTTCCAGAGACCGGCACCGTATCTATATAATAAAATGAATTTGTTTCTGGTCCTGCTGCCGTAATCTCAGACGCAATCAAAGAACGAGTCGGATAATTGCCCGAAGCTAAAGAACGATACACATTGTAATATGATGCAGAGGACGTTGTGGGTCCAGGCACTCCAGACCATCGAAGCATGGTTGCGTTATGAGTAAAAGATGTATTTTGATAAAAAGACGGGACTCCCGATAACAGAGGAGCATTGGCAACAGTTGCATCAATAGATCGTCCTTGATTAAATGTATCAATATATTGAGTTTGTCCACCGGCTAATGTTGCTACAAGACTATTCGGAGGAAATCCGCTTGTTGATTGAACTCCGGAAGCACGATAAATTCTATATCCGCTTGTACTTGGGGTAATGTCCCATTGTAATCCTATAGAGTTTCTTTTTCCAAACAGCGTACTCTCGGCTTTATCAACGTACTGATAACTCATTGTTCCAATAAGAGGATCATCAAATGTGGTATTGTTTTTTAATAAATCGGCACGAAATTTCACAACACCAGACGAATAAATAAATTGCCAGACACGAGCATTTTCATAATCCGTTGCATAAAATTGATTTGGGTAAAATGGATCTTCGGCAATCGCCGCAATCGTATTGGTTCCCCATGTTTTTGTAATACCAGACACATTCAGTCCGACAATATTTCCAATATTATTCGTTAAGACCAACGTACTCTGACCTTGAAAGCCATGCCAAACCAAATTTCCACTCGTCGTGGTTAATCCCCAAGGAATACGAACACCAACATGACCAGTAATCCATTGTGTCGAATACTGACCCGTAGAATCAAATTTTTGAATACGGTTCGCTCCTGCATTATTACGATCTACGACATATACGCTCCCTCCTGGATCAACCGAAATAGCATGTGCATTTGTAAATTGTCCATTCCCCGTTCCTGTTGACCCCCATTTAGTTCTAAATGTCCCGTCAGGATCAAACATTTGTATTCGATCGTTACCAGTTTCTGTAGTATAAACAAAATTTCCACTTCGTGTAATCGCAATACCATTTAATCCATTAAATTGTCCATTTCCAGCCCCTGCGGTCCCCCATTTTCTAAGAAAAGATCCGTCCAAATTAAATACTTGAACTCGATTATTATTTTGATCCGTCACATAAATCTCATTCCCAAACGAAGCAAGATGACCAGGCCCATCTAACGCGCCATTACCTGTCCCTTGTGTTCCGGTCCCAATTTGTAAAAGATAATTTCCACTAGGATTAAATTTTTGAATATAATTATTGGTTCCATCTGACACCCAAAAATTTCCCTGATAATCAACGGTCACTCCAAAAGGAAACGCCATCAGTCCAATACCTGATCCAGAATTTAAAAACCGATTTAATAATTTTGGATTATCATCACGAATTTCATTATATTTTGCCCCCGATGTCATGGCGATCCAATTATTTCCATTATCAAACGAATAATAGTAATTGACAATTCCGCTTCCATAGGGCTCATTGATAGGATCATACACAGGAGCAAACGATCGAAATTTGTCAAAGGTAACATGACTCAATTGTGTAGTTTCTACTCGTCCTGAGGTAACGGCAGTCACATTAAATGATGTAGCCTGAGTTCCACTCAAATATCGAAATTCTTTTAAGTATCCCACAAAACATTCTTGTAAATTACTTGGATTTGATCCCAAAATAATTGCGACTCCAGAAATAGGAGGTGATGTCACGTCAATAGTATCATTTAACACATTATTAACAAAGAGATTTAATCCTGATCCCCACGTCGCTGCGACATGATACCATGCATCGGGTTTCCATACATCATTTGAAGATCGTAAATACGCTCCCTGGGTTCCCGTTGTGGTGGCATATAAATATTTAAACGTGAGACGATTTTTATTCGCCCAATCATTTCCCTCTAAATAAATATTGAGTCCTGATCCATCACTGATTAAATACTGAGAACTCGTTAATGTGGCGTCATGCACAACCATTTGTCCTGATGTGGATACAATATTTCCTGCCACATCAATTAATCCACTGGGTCGAAACCAAATTTCTAATGTTCCACTAGGTACTCCAGATAAGGTGGTTTGAATATACGAAGGATCATTGCTCAATGCACACATTCCACCTGCCTGTTGTTGATTATCGGAAATTTGTCCATCACCAGCTCCTAATCCAATATATCGACCAATGATTATCCCACTTGTATTTGTTTTATTAAGGAAAAGTGTTCCACCAGCTCCACTACGCTCTCGTAAATATACATGCATTCCACTATCAATAGCGATCGCTTGTAAATTCTGAGTCCAACGACCATCGATTCCATCTCCCGTCGCTGTCCACAATCCGTAACGCGTACCACCGTATCCGTCACGTTTATCAACGGTACTTGCTTGAACAAGATACAAATCTCCAACCTGATCCACCGCCATGTCATTCACAACCGTACCAGACAAAAATGATTGAACCCATGTACCTGTTCGTGTAAATATTTGCATACGAGAAGGATTAAATTCCCACGCATAAACCAATGTCCCACTTGGACCTGTCGCAAGATTTCGAAGAGTTCCAGCAAATTCTCCATTCCCTGTCCCATTTGTGCCCCAGGTCGTTACAAAATTACCAGAAGGATTAAATTTTTGAATACGAAAATTGCCAGGATCAGATACGTATATTTCTTGATTGTACGCCGCAATTCCATTTACTCCGCTAAATTGTCCATTCCCTGCTCCTCCTGGAGTGCCAAATTGTAATAAAAATTTTCCATTCCGATCAAATTTTTGAACCCTAGAATTTCCTCCGTCTGTGATGTAAACATTACCCTCATTATCAATGGCGGAACGAAACGTCTGAGTCGCATATGCTCCAAATTCAGAAGGATTGGGTCCTGGGCCTCCCCATTTTGATAAAAAATCAAATGATTCATTATCAAATTTTTGAAAACGAGATTGATTTTGACATGAAACAAACACGGTTGTTCTTACGCCTCGCAAAAATACCGAATTCAATCCGCTTGCAGGCAATAAATTTGTGGTAGGCCATCCCCATACCCCACTAATCACGGCTGGACGATTATAGCTCGAACTATCCGTGATATTCACGCCAGAGGTATGTGTCAAATGATAAAGTGCCCATGTATCGCTGCTGTCAGTATACATCGTGCCTTGATAGGGCATTAGGTGTACTAATCCACTGGATAAATGAAATACCGGATCTCTTGCCGAACGATAAAATTCTATCGTATTAACTCCGCTAAACGCAGGATTCGTAATCCCCAAATCAATTCTCACAATTGTTCCAGAAGGATCAAGATCAATTTGTTCAATATAGCTTGCCGTACTTTCTCCTTGTCCACGTCCCTGTCCATCCCAAGACGAAACACTATAAGCATAAGTTCCGGAGGGAAAAAGTCCACTGGGCAAAGCCACAACAATTCCGCTTGCTAACAACGAGGTAGGATTTGTTAATTGACCAGATGTCACAACCCAAAAATCTTTAGACGGTAACGATTCTCCTGTTGATGAAGTTGACGTAATAGTATAATAATAATTCACATCATGTTCCTGCCATCCCTGAGCAGGAATATTAAATGATTTTATTCCACTCGGAATATTAGACATTAAGTGCCTGGGTCATATGGACCTCTTCGATACACACGATATCCTCCAATATTACTTTCAGTATTTTGATTCCATTCTAAAATATTAGTATTTTCATTGCGTTCAGAAAGCGCCTGATCATCAATTTTAAGTGTTACCCCTGTGGGCGCACTCACGTCATCAGATTGTGGAGTCACCCATCCTTCAGCAATACTTCCTAATGAGACTCCTAAATCAAATCGTTTTCCAGCCGAAGATGAAAAAATCATAATATCTAATTTATTCCATCCCGTAATAAAAGGCAAATACACAATTGAAAAACTATTTGTAGAGATCTGAGAACTCACCACCTTTGATCCATTCATATAAATCGCCAAACTTTCTGTCCATTTGATATTCACCTGACTACTTGTAGGATCGGCTTTATAAATATTCGCCGCATAACTATGTAAATAATTTTGAGCAACGGGATCAATAATTAATCGTCCATTCTGACTATCAAACATGGAAACTTGAGTCGTACTAGAAAAATTTGTAAAGAGTTGGGGAAACAGGTCCACATACGTCGGTCCACTATACGCAATTTGTCGATGAAACCATGGAGTATTCGCTACTGGAACAAGGGAATCAACAATTTTATTTGCAGAACCAAACGTTTGAACTTTTACACTATTAGGCGCAAAATTAAATGGCAACGGTGTATCAACTCTCGCATCAATTTGTCTCCCAATTTGTTTAAAAAGTCTACGACTTTCTGACATATAATTTCCTTTTAAGTATTTTTATGAACAACCATGGCAATGCCTGCTTCTGATCCCTGAGAAAATACCTGACACGTTAAAATATATAATTCTGGATTTGCTGATTCACCATTAAAGACATTGCTTTGCCAATCAAATACATGAAAATATCGAGATCCTAATGACGACAAATTATTATTAGTAGCAAATTCCATTGGTCGTTGTTCTTCCCAAACCAATTTAACATCTTTATATGAATTGCCTTCCCTCCGAACTCTGTATGCTTGAAGTTTTGCTTCTCCAGGTCTTGATGAATGAGCAATATAAGTAAATTGACCTCCTATTTGTGGATAAATTGGATTACTATCTCCACCGGGAATTGTTCCCATATAAGATGCAATCAGATCTTTGCATTTGGTCTTTGTTCCTTCAAAATCAACAGCTGTATTAAACATATTTGCAGGAAGAAACGAAGTTTGTCCATATAAAAAAAACAATGCTGATAAGATTCTATGTCCTGCCCTTGGCAGATTTGCATAAACTTTATCCATAAACACAAACAAATCAACAATATTTTGAGAATAAGAATATGTTGAACCAAACCCTCCCGCAACCGTTACCGCTCCCCATCCCAATGCGAAACCAATTTTTGCTGATGAAGATGCCACCGTCACAGTAGGAATACTCCCATTAGGTTTCCATACATATTCTTTGTTGGGAGGATTTTGTCTTCCTTCTGGAAACAACACAGATGATGATGGAAATTCGTCTCCATTATTATTCACAATTTGTCCATAAATAAAAATTTTATAAGTTCCGTCTTTAATAATATTGGCATCTTGATTCCAATCTAAAGTCCAATAACGCACAATGGTTCCCACAAGCTGAGTCGCCGTTCCTCCTCCGTCTGCTTGTAATTGTTTGTATAGCTTTGTCTCATCATTACTCCAAATTTCTACATAGAGGACCTGGAATAATCGACTCGTACTAAATTGAATTTTTACTGTTTGTTTTATGGTGGTATCAAATGGATCTATTGTGCTTGGGGTAATGGTTAAACTAGAAAATTTGTCCAAAATATCCGATGCTTTGACCTGAGAAACAGGTGTAATAATTTGATAGGGATCGATAGGATTTGTGGGATTTAAATTAACAATATTTACAAAAGGAGAAGGAACGGGGGGTCTCCATGAAGCCAATGGAGGATAGGACGTACATCCCCAGGTTGTTTCATAAGATGACCGACTACAAACAGACTTAATAGATTCTGTCCAAAACAAATCCAAAGCATTTTCATCGTAGGTTGTATTTTGTGCCGTATTCAAATTCATACGAGTCCCAGAAATTCCTACTGGATCTCCAATTTCAAGATGCGGCACGCCCACCGAAGAAAAATCGAGAGAACGATGACGACGATTATATCGCGTCAACACTTTTTCCGACATCCATTGTAAATGCGCGGGATCAGCAATGGTAGGAAGTTTCAAAATAAACGGCGCACGTTTTCCAATATAATTATTAGCTCCGCGATCTGTAATAGAATTCAAATCGACCGCCCGTCCATAAGGAATAGGACCTCCATCAGGAGGAGGAGTTCCTACCACCGTAATATCATTTCGAATATTTTCATTTTCTTGCCGATACCCCAAATCAATAATATCTTCTGTTGTTCGAAACGTATATTTGGGTGTAAACACATCTGCGCGATTCACAATAATGCCTTCGACTCCCAATGTTCTATTGCTCGAATTCGTTCCAATTGTTAATTTATATTTCCCAAATGGCAAATTTGTTTTTAAAGAAATTTCATTTTGAAAACTATTAGCTGCCGCCGAAGCATCAATCGCTCCATTGGCCATTTGATGATGTCCTCCTTCGGTTTGAGTAATCACCCATCCCACATGAGAATCTCCATCGGTGCGCTTCACAATCACGACAGAAACACCAACTCCTTCAAAAGGAAACGTCATAGAAGAACCGACTTTTAATTGAGGATTTAATAACGTGTACGATCCTGTCGATGTGCGAGAATCCTCTTCCCACGACCAAGGATTTTTTTTCATGACCACATTGGTTGAATCTTCAGGAAAGAGTTGTCCTGGTACGTCTTCATAATGTTCTTTTCGGTAGGTTTGACGAGGATCTCGAAATACCACGTTCCCCATAGCATCAAAAAAGAATGAGAATCCTATTAAATCAACGAGTTCTAATAATTTATCATATACCTTCGATCCATATTCAAATTTATACAAATATAAATGTTCTTCTTGTTCTCCGCTTATGCGATCTGTCACATAAGGATTCGGATACGCTTCAAGATCCCATTGTAATCGATAGGCCAATCGTGTTTCGATTTTATTAATTAAATAGGAGGGATCAATATTAGATTTAATACACAAATCAATAATTGCATCGCGAATCATCCATTTGTCATATGCAGAAACCCGCTCTTTAATCCATTGCTGTGGAAACTGAATAGGCAGTAAATACGAGCCACGATTCGGAAAATTTTCTACAAGTGTTTCTAATAAATTTTTTGTAAAATCTCGACAATTCACCGTAAGAGATATTTTTTTATCAGTTTGTTTTGGCACCACGTTATCAATGTGCCCAATAAATTGCTGCACAACTTCTTCCCCTGTGCTTGTGCGATACCCCATAAAAATTTTGACGAGACGAGATTGTCTGAGCACTCCCCAAGACTGTGTCACATTTGACCATACATACTGTGAATTATTTAGGGCATTCTCAATATTAATGGTTGCCATCGCCGCATCATTTGCGGTTCGTTCCACTTCGACAGAATGTACTCCACTTAAAATTGTTGCACTCACAAATGAAGTCGAAGGAGATAATACATTGGCCGATAATAATCGTTTTTGATCTGGCAAATCTCCAGGCTGATGATAAAAAAATGCCACCGATCCATCTTTTGAAGAAATATTTTTAATATATCGTAAATCAACAGCATACCATGCTCCTCGTATGAGCTGAAGAGATTGTCCCCTTTTAAGAATTGTACTATTCACAGAAATTCTTGTATCGCTATCTACGTGCCCTTGTCCTGTTGCACTTTCAAAAAAATACTCTCCTGTTTTTGGTGCTTGAAATTGTCCAATCCATTTCACGCTATATTGATCACCAATTTTTAGGTTTGTGCCAAACCCCAAAGGGACTCCGTTATCCCAATTAAATAATAAATTTGCATCATTTTGTGCCCAATACGGCGCATCTTCTCCACCAACTAATGAAGTATGTGTGGCATTATTATAGTAATAACCAGAAACTCCAACCGAAGGAACGGTATTCACCGTGTCATACACTTCCACTCGAAAAATTGGCGTTTGATCTTTGTATTTTAATGTGTCTGTGAGTGTTGATGAAATATCAATCATTTACGCATCCACCACAAATTCCATATTCACATTTTTATAATGCACACCACTAATAGTTCCTGCCATGGGTCCTGCATAATTCATCTCTCCATTAATCGGTGTTCCTTCTACTCTAAGAACCTTTACTGGGGTTGCGACATAGGCTCCAAAATTTCCATCAGTAAAATTGGATTGACGAATACGAAATGTGTCATCTAGTTCAGCATAGCGTTCTAATTGATGAAAAAAATTCTCTGTCAATTCTTGAAACACCATTTTGCGAGAAACGTTATCATATAATGGGGTGGCAACAGTATATGCTCCCGAAGCATTAGCGACTAATTCATAATCAGGAGCGGGATACACGTCGTATTCTGAAGGGTTAATTTCAAATTCTAATCTTCCTAAATATGTATTTGTAATAAAAAATGGGACCGCAGCCGGATCATTGGCTGGAGTAGAAAACATTACCGCCATTTAATATACCTTCACGACTTTCATCTCCACGCTCATACGATGCACCGCAGAAAAATTTTCTCCTACCGATGGGGTAAACACAAATGATCCAAGAATGGGAGTCGCGGTGACCTCTAGAACTTTTATCGGTGTCCCACTGACAATGGCATTTGCTCCTGTCCCAATTAATCGAACAGGGAATTCCCCTGTATTGCCATCATACAAATGTGCGATCGAAACATCTCCAACCCTATTTCTTTGTGCATAGGTTAATAAATTTGAATACAAAGAAAGAGGAACATTGGTCCAAGAAAACGTATAGGGTTCGGCATTCGACCATAATCCCCAAAGATGTTGACGAATAGGACGCCCTTCAAGTACCTCAATATTTTTAATCGGTTTAGATGGAACGCTAATATCGCTAGGATTATAAAGGAAAAAATAACGTGTCGCCGTTCCTGTTATTTCCGTTGTTTGAGCCATCGTAAATTGTTTTGACATGAAAAATTAAAGAATTTTCCTATTAAAACTACCTGATCGCAATCGATCGCTTCGATACACAGAATTTAAACGATCCATCACCGCATCAGCAACGGCATCGGGATTATTCGAACCATTAATGGTAAAATTAATCGCTCCAATAGACCGATTTCCAGCACGAGAAACTTCTTCTCCTTTATGTAAATATGCTAATCCATCTCTTGTAATAAATCCTCCAGATGCCAGACTTGGAATACCTCCTCCCATGCCTCCCTGAGTCACACCAGCACTTAAAATACCTCTAGGAATGGGTAGGACAAATTTCGCAGGCGCATTAATTAATTCTTCCATCAAATCAGAAATAGGACGTGTGTTGCGTTCGATAGATTTAAGAGCTTGGTTTTCTTTGTTGAGTTCGGAAAGTTGTAGTTCTCGTTGACGAGCCGCCTCATTTGCTGTTTCTTTCTCTGTGTCGACTAAAGATCCAAACAAACCCCCAATCAATCCACCAATACCTAACACCAATGGAGCAAAAGGACCTGACATAGCTGTTCCGCCAGCAATTAATCCTGCTCCAACCGCTCCAATCCCCCCTCCTATCGTTCCTCCCAATCCCTGACGACCTCTCGCGGCGGTCACACCCGCACCAAATTCCATCCCAGCTCCAAAATTTCTATAAATTCCTTCTTGTTCTCCTTTTAAACTTTTTAAATAGCTAGCCACATCTTTAGATAAATTCATCATTACGCTTAAACCGCTTTTTGCAAAATCTAATTCTTTATTAATATCTTCAAGTGCAAATTTCGCATTCAATAATTCTGTTTGAGTCGCAGATGTATTCGACAAAATAGCTTCTTGAAGTCCTTTTTGACTTTCCAATTTGCGAATTGTATCCGACGTATTGCCAATCTCTGACAAAGAACTCACTCCAATTCCAAGAATGTCTTGAGTAAATTTTTGTTGTTTGTTTGCTGCCCCCTGTTTATTGGTTAATCCTATAGTGCCTTCTTTTAATTGTTTTTTAAGAGCTTCGAATGCCTCCGAAGATTTCTCAGCATTGTCACCGATCATTTCTAATAATTCAGCAAGATTTTCTAATCCACTATCAATATTTCCTTTTAAAAGATCATCAGAAACAGACGCAATCTCTTCGCCAAATTCTTTGGCTCCCGACGATCCTTTTTCAAACAATCTATCAAGTGACTGAACAATTCCTCCTTTTTCTCCTTTGTTACTAATTAATAATTGTATCTGTTGTTGAATTTTTTGTTCAGGAAATGACAACGTACCACCACGTAATGTTTGTTGTTGTAATTGTTTTAACGTAGAACTAATTGAAAAAGGTTTATATGTTAAAATATCTTTTGGCAATGATGCTTTTCGTTCTTCCAACATTTTCTTATGTTCTTTGTCCGCTCTTCTTAATTCTTTTGTGTCTTCAGAATTTTCTCTTGCTTCTTCTTGTAACGCTGCTCGTATCCTTTTTCTTTCTTCATGTCTTGCTAATGCATCTGCTTCTAATTGAGACTCTCCAGGGCGTCTTATTCCAACAATATGTGCAAGAAGATTAGCACCAGGGAGAAGTTTGGGTTTCCCCTCAGGGTCTTTACCTTCTCTATAACGCTTTCCCCGTTCCTCCATCTCTTTTAGTATAATTTCAGTTC
>ERZ1292644.1194-Hain-H14-01um-R2-1194-length-13986-cov-5_pt1 | contig 13986 bp, 14 predicted proteins | sample MGYA00564402_ERZ1292644 | MGnify/ENA primary metagenome ERZ1292644 (study PRJEB36523, sample SAMEA6512644) | groundwater metagenome | collected 2019-01-09 | study: AquaDiva: Metagenomics assemblies of 32 groundwater samples
GAACGGTCTGCCGCAGAAGTGGATGGACGCGGCCACGGACGCCTTTGCGGAGAACTTGGCGGCAGGTCTGGCCACGGTATTTGCGAGGATGACCTAATGTCGCGGCGGGCCTTGCTGCTGGCTGTCCGGGACGCTCTCCAGGAGGACGTGCCGTTCCAGGCACATGAGTGTGACCTGACGTTACCGGGAGGTCAGCCGCCACCGGCGTGTGGCAAGTGGTTCGCGGGCATCTGGGCGGGCGGGTCGCGCTGTCAGAGCCGGGTGTCGTTGGACCAGGTATTCGACCTGACCGTGACCTTGACCATGCGGATCGAGGAGCCGTTTGACCGGATACGCGAGCGACTGGTGGAGCAGACACTGGGGTTCCACGACCTGGCTGAGAAGATAGCGGATATAGTCCACAAGGACTCGTGGACGCACCACATTCAGTATCGTGCCAATCGATACTTGCAGGATTTGTACGCGGGTGAAGAGCCGCTCGGGTTCCGCGAGGGATTGGGAATGCTGAACGATGTTGTGCCAAGGATAGTAGGCGGCAACTGGTTTCATGCCCAGACAGAGGCTCAAGAAGTAGGTCTCGTGCAAGACGTTAACTTTGGGTATGCGCGGCGTATCAAAGTTATGTCCAACCTGCCTGGGGAACTTGATGGATAAGCCTTACCGCTGCATACTGTGTAAAACGCCAACAGAGCCTTTCGGCCACGATTTTGTGAATTCCGAACCGTGTTGCCCGAAATGCAAGTTGTCTGGTGTGAATATCCTTCCGCTGGTGTACATCCATTTGTACTTTCCTGACGTGGATGGACCCATTCTTGGTACGGCTGGTGTCTGTTATCGAGTAGCCTGCAAGCCGAAAGCGAGGAATCCTCGTGGGGTTCCTTGTTCAACTCAGGCAATCACGGTTACTTGCCCGGAGTGTCAGAAGACCAGAGACTACCAGGAAGCCAAGGTCAGTCAGGAAGATGCTCAGAACGAATTGGTCCTTTCGTGAGGTGAGTCATGTTTCCATCAACGGCAACCATCATCGGTGGTCCATACACCGTTACTTGGAACAGCTTGGCTCTAGGAATCATGGAAGGCGACCAAGGTGTGCCAACCGTTGTGACCAGGTCGATGGCACGCATGGTGGAGTCGTCGGACCAATACGGTGCAGTCCAGTTGGGTGGATTCTATCTTGGGGCGCGTGGCCGTGCCATGATGCGCTGCTTGGAATACGACGCGGCCACCATCGGTGCTTCGTGGCCGTGGGGTGTTGATGGCGCTCTAGGTGTGGTCGGTCGCGATCTGTACGAGTTGTCGAAGACATTGCTGCTCACTCGTGCTTCAGACACAAACAGTTTCACGCCCGGCCTTACTCCGGCTACACTAGAGGCTCAGAAAGCCATCCTGGCTCCGGATCATGACGTGACACTGATGTTTGGACCGATGGTGCGCACCGTTCCGTTAGAATTCATCCTGTTCCCTTACGGCTCGGCTCCTGGAACTCTGTACACAAAGTCATAGCGATTCAATTTTCGAGGAGGGTTTGATGGCCTTGGCAAGCATTCGTCTTGAGGAAGACGACGGCATGGTGCAGGTGGAGACGCCGGACGGCAAGCAACTCCTGGACCTCTACCTGACGCACGATCAGTTAGTAGGGGTCAACAAGCAGTACGAGAACAGCCAACCAGAGGAGTACCACCAGGCGCTGTGCAACTACTTGTCGCAGCGCGGCGTGCCCGGTGCGGGCACCATGTCCTTCCGCCAGGTGACGCGGCTCATGGAGTTGATCTTTGGGCTCGTTGAGGAGTTAAAAAAAAAGGACGCGGCGGTTGGGGGCGAACCGAGTCCCGCCTTGCCAAAACCTACGGAGCTTACGCTCTAGCGCTGCCGTCTGTCCTGAAACTCAAACTGCTGGCCAACCTGGAATCGGTTTGGGCCGAAGAGGTACTCCGCAACCCACAGGCCATGCTCTCGCCAGATGCTGTTTACCATCTCGTCCTGCTGGCCACGGGTGACGAGATGAAGGCCAATGATGCCAAGGTCGAGACACACCAGTGGCAGCGGCGGCTGCGCTTTGAGTACGGCCTGGATGAGATAGGGGCGTCATGAGTGATTCAGTACTCAGGATTGTCCTGGAGGACGACAGTGCCGCTCCCAGCAAGAGCGTGCCGGGCAGTTCTTCTGCGCCGCCACCTGGACCACCTATTCCTGGTGGATCACCTGCTCCCTTCACCATTCCCATCCCGCTGCCAGTTACGATAAAGAACACGCCCGTACCCGTGACGGTGCAAAACCTCTACTCGGCGCATTGGCAGCGGACGCAGATGGCCAACGCCACGCACCTGTACGCCACTAATACCATCTTGGCCAAAATTCACACCTTGGGCGAGGACCGCAATGAACTGCTGCGCGAGTTGGTGCGGATCACGCGCACGGGTCCTGGACGAACGCCAGGAGCACCCGCTCCGGGACGAACGCCTCCACCCACGACGTTTGCCGAGTGGATGCAGCAGCAGATAGCCAACTCCATGCGCCGTGGGGGGATGCCATCGCTCCTAGGATTGGGCATCCGCGCTGCTGGTTGGGCGGCCACGAGTGGTGCTGGAGTAGCTGCTGCTGGTGCGGCTACAGCGGTCTTTGCAGTGGACCAAGTCGTTAACCGTGTCGGCGATAAGTTCCTGCGCTATGCCAACGTCTGGGGTGCAAGCCGTGCTGGCGGCGCAATGAACGAGACGGTTCAGTTCATGGGAGGAAAGGCTGGTCTGAAGACGGCCATCGCCATGAATGAACTCCAGGAACTCATGGAGAGCATCCCTGGGATACGTGGGGTAGCCAAGATGGCCCGCGCTGCCATAAACGCCGAGACTGCCGAGATGGAGCAGCGGGCGCGCAACATCCGCCAGGCGGGCATCACCGGTGCAGCGCGCGTGGCTGGTGACGTTGCCAGCGTGACCAGCGCCCGCATGGCGGCCATCCAGAAGCGCATCAGCGAACTAGAGCAGATACCTCTGGTCGGACCTAAGCGCGCGGCCGAAGTTCGCCAGCAGGAGCAGGCTCCCCTGGAAGCCTTCATGGCCCGCTTCCAGGCGTACCAGGGGCGCATTCAGACCATCGGTGCCCTGAGTCCACAGATTGCTGGCGCACAGGCGTTCGCGGGCACGCGCGACATCATGGCCAACCTTCGCGAAGGTCAGGTGATGGGTGACCAGTATGGCGAACTCATCCAGTGGCGCCAGCGTGCTGAGGAGTCCACTCGCCGCCTCAATATGGAGGAAAACAAGAAACAAGCCGAGAAGGATGTTAATGTCTTCAAAACCCGCGCAGCCATGACAGAGATGGCGATAGAGATGAAGGGCACTCGCCAAGCCACAGAGATCACCAACGCACTTCAACAGCAGGCCAACGGCAATCAGGAAGAGTTTCGCCGCATTTCGGCCAAGTACCAGGCCGAGTTGAACGAGATGATAAAGAAGATTACCAAGAATGACATCAAGGAAGCCGAGGAACTCGTGCAGCGGCAACTGCGCGACTTGATGGGCCAGATGGACTGGGACGAGATTGCCGTGCCGCGCCAGCAGATAGACATCGACGCCCGCCTGAACCTGCCGCTCTTTAACGTCCCCTTCGGAGGGCCGTAACATGGCAGTCACTGGTCTTCCCGCTCCCTTCACGGCAAGTTACAACGGTCACTCCTTCTCGGCCGCGATGGAGACGCTGTCCATAGACGGGCGTCCGATCTACGACCAGGCGGGTCGGACCATCATCTATGTCGTTTACCACATCACCATCAAGGACTATGTATCAGGAAACGGTGCCGACCCAGGACCGCAGTTGGAACTCATCCGGATGCGATTGCAGACTCCCGGCCAGCAGTTCCGCTACCAGAACAAGGGGTTCGGAAACCTGACCATCAACGTCGGCAACGTCAAGGACGTGGTCTGGGGTCCGAAACCACGCCTCCTCAGTTGGAAACCATTCGGTTCCCTTGGTTCAGAAATCACCTGGGAAGTGGAAGTCGCCATCCCCGAGTGTACGACAGCGGTCTACCAGTTCGCCTACATGGAGTTCAACTACAAGCTGAGTTACCGCATCGACTCGGCCGGATACACCCAGCGCACCTATAGCGGTCACCTCTCTGTGCCGCAGACGCGGCAGGGTGGGGCGCGCACCCTGCGCTACACGGCGGATCAGGCGAGGGAGAACATCGTCCCGGTCCTGCCGTACAAGTTCCGCCGGTCGAGTCAGAGTTTCGACCTGAGTGAGGACAAGTGCAAGATAACCTTCCGGATTGTAGACGACGAACTCCCTAGTCCACTGCCGCCGGGAGTGGTTCATGCCAGCGGCAGTCACCACATCACGAACCAGGTGCATCACGCTCTCGACTCCCTGTGGATAGGAACCATCGCGGCTGAATACGAGATGATCCCGACCGAGGCACGAGCGCAGCCGTGGCGCTACTTCATACAGCTGGCCACCGACCGCATCAACCGCGCCACCCAATTCGGGCGCGTGAACAAGAAGCCGTTCCCCGTCATCATCATCTCCTTTTCAGCGACTGAGCAGGAACTCTACGGCCGCGACCGCTCGTCCTACACGATGGTCTACACCTTCGGCTCCTCTCTCAAGGAGGTACTCAGGACCAGCGGCTTGTTCCAGCCGATTCCCGGCACGGACTACTTCGCTTGGCGCACGTCGATGGACCTAGCGCACCACCCGCGCGGCACAGCGCGGTTGGCCTTCAATCCCGGCGACGACAAGATCCTGGACCTGTGCGACCAGAGTTACCGGAAACCGGTGCAGAACCCACCGCCAGACGTGACCAGTCCTGGCACCGAGCAAGTTATCGAGCAGAAGTGCCCTGAGCCGGAGAAGTCCTGGCTCGGCTACGAGCAGAGGATCTACGAGCGCGAGGAAGACGCCACCGTCCCGCTCAAACCCTTGCCGCAGGAGGCGGTGCCGTACAAGCCAAACCCGGCAGACATCCTTGGACTGGGCGTTGGCATCCCCGATCCAGGCGCTGGCGACCAGGTCCTGCGCGGCCGGGGTGGTTACGTGTCGCCCTACCAAGGTTCCCAGCAGCAGAACACGATAGTGCAGACGCGCACGGAGCCGTACATCATCGTGACGCTGGAGGGGTGGGCCATGCGGGTGTGCTACCCCATCGCCAAGCCTAGCCTGGCGATAACCGGCCAGGGTGCGGAGGGCATAACACTCACGCCGCACAACGACGAGGCCAACGGCTTCAAGACCTGGGAGGCTACCCGATGGAATGGACTGCCGGTCATCGCGGCCAAGTGGCGACTGTCATGGATTATGAACCGATCCCTGCCCGATGGCGTAACCTTCGTGCCTAACCCCATCGTCCACACACGGGACATCCGGAGGTAGCGTGTGAGTGTGTTCTTTGGTGAGATCCAGTGCCTCAACCCCGATGAGATCAATCAGGCTTGCGCTGCGCAGGGGTTGCCGACTTTACCAGTTGGCAAGGCCAACAGTTTTCGCTGCACGCTGGGGTCGGAACCGGGGCGCGGCTGGGTGCTGATGACCCGCGGCGTCCTGGAGGTGATGGACCTCAACGCGTTGCACGACCTTACCTTTGACAATGGTAAGGACCCGGAAATCATCGTCAAAGACTTGGTCGTCATCTCTCCCATCGTGTGCGTGACACCGGGGTGGGGCAACCAACTGCTGAAAGATCCGAACTCAGCCTACTTGGTGGAACTGGCGGACGTGCGCTACTTCGCGGCCAATTCCAGGTGGAAGCAGCCGACCATTCTGAATACGGCCTACAACGTGCTGGCCCCCGCAGCGACGAAGGAGTACTACCAGGACACTCTTCGACCAGGAGGTCTGCGCTACACTTGGCAGACGATGCTAAACGACCTCTGGATACTCGTCGCCGTGCCAGAACTGGGACCGTCACCGCAGATGCCCGTGACTGCCCGTGTTGGTTTCCCCAAGAACTTTCGTTTCCACGGGGTCTCTGCCTGGCAGGCGTACAACGAGGTGCTCACACACCTGAACTATGCCTTCGCCCTGAATCCGCTCAATCCAGCGGCAACGCGGTCAAGCCTGGTGCAGTTGGGGCAACTTGGTCAGGGATCTACTCTGGGACAGGCTCAGATCAATCGGCGTGGGCGACTCATCTGGGACTTGTACCCAGAAGTAAACGACCGCAGCCTGTTTCCCGAGAAACTGCGGGTGTTCTTTCCGTCCATCCGAGAGCACTACGGCACAGAGGAATCCACGGGTTGGGCCGCGAACTCCCAGGAGTCCACGACGCCGCTCTACAGCGTCACTCTTACGAGTGCCGTGCCAAACACTCAAGCGGGCAGCATCGCCCACGTCTACGACGATCTGCCGGCGATCTTCGACTTCGCCTACGCCATCACCAACCAGGTTGATTTGGACGCGCGCGCTGCCGAGCGCGCTAACGACTTCTACCGCACGCTCACGGTATTCGGTTCGATCATCCACCAGCGCTATGCTGGATTCCTCAAGGATGCCGGGTTCCTTCCCGGACCCTGGCTGTCCGGTGTGGCCTGGATGGACACGGGTGGCGGTGCCGCTTCGCCGCAGGGCGGTTGGGTGACGGAGATCATCCGCCACATGCCGCCGTGGAACCCCAGCCAGTGGAAGGCGTCGGATTATGAAGTTGCGCAGAACCTGCGCAATCCGGACCTGGGGAGGATCAGTCACCCGCTCTGGCCACCGCTATTGCAGCCAATCAAAGTTGGTGAACCGACGCAAGACATAGACTTTACCAACTTCGGTATCGTGCTGCGTGTCAATCCAGACGGATTGAAGAAACCTGAGTTAGAAGAGAATGAAGACTGCCTCATCTTTGATGCCAACCTCAGTGGGTCTCTCTCCCCAGACGACGTGGTGTTGGCAAGACTGAATGGTACTGCTATATCCAAAGGGGAGAAATATCCGCTTTATGTAGTCGGCAAGATGGGTGATGGTTTTGCCGCTAAGATAACTGGCGGCACTCTGTGCAGCAATGGCGTCACCAACCCCTTTCAGATAGTCGAGCAGCGCCCCTTAGCTGATGGTGGCTGGGAAGACAGGCCGAATGGTATCACCAGCAGTCGCGCCTTCCACGCGAACAAGATTAACTACTCGCCGAGTGGGCCGATCCTTCAGGTCGGGACTGTCGTCCTGGGGGTTGTACCGGGCTTTGCCGGGTCGCCGCAGGAGTACGTCTTCGATTGCCCGGCGGGCCACAGTGGCACATTCACTCTGCTGAAGAGCGTGCGGTGCGTAGACGGCCGAATCCAAGAGTTGCCTTACTTCTTGACTTTTCGGAATGGCCAGTTGACGCATGAGCCATGCCATGTGCAATCTGGTGACGTGTGTGCCCCCTGTCCTTCTCCTCCCTAGGAGTATCTGATGCCGTGGCTGGATGTGCCTGGATGCGTGAACTGTGGGTGCGGCGGAGACCCACGATGCTGCGTTCCTCGTCCGCCGAACCGATTGCGCGTCGTCTTCTCTTCAAGAAGAGGGTGTGAGTGCTTATCAGGTTATACACTTGATATATTTTTTGACGGAGAATTCTGGAGGGCCACACCGCCAGCGGAGACGCTGTGCGGGCGGCTTGGTAGCGTCTCCGCTGGCTATGGTTGTTTTCTCTTTGGTCCTACTTGCGGACTATCTGGCGTTGGCCATGCTTTCTCTTGGTCATTTCGTCTTGTTGACTCTGGTCGTTTATGGAACACGACTGCTAATTATTCCGCACTCGCGGAGGAAGTTGGCTGGATAAACACGGGATTTGGTTACTTTTGCTATCCGCTATTGGGCATATCGCTAATATGCCAACCATTCTTTTTTCAAGCCCGTGGAGTTAGAGTTGGTAGTGGTCAGGGCGACGAGCCGTGCGAAGGAGGATTTGATGCACTTATAGATATAACCGTTTTTGCCCCGGAGTGATTCATGAATAATAGTTGTCGTTGCCACACCATAGAGGAGGCTGCCAAATGTAATCGCGCCGGTACACGTATGGTCCGCCCGCTCTGGGATCTCTGTCAACGCAGCGACGCACACCGTCGCCTCTGGGACGGTCTGCCCCAGGTCCAGGCCACGCCGACGCTCAGCGGCTCCACGAAACTGAAAACCTGCGAAAAGCGTAAACGCGCTATCCGTAATCCAGATGGCACGGCTCTCACGCGGCTGTGTACTCTGGGGTGATGGCGCAAGGAAGAAATGCTCGTCGTGTACGAGTGCTCCATACACAAGACAACGGAGGCCAGTCAGTGCGGGCGATGCAGTGATTTCACTGCGAAGCCGGTAGCTGTCGAGGTGGCCGATGGATGATCTAACCGGAGCCTACGCCTACTTCTTACAACTGCTGGCCGAGAAGCCCGACGCCAGGTCGCGAGCCCTCGCCCGGCGCGTGTGGGGGCGGCTACTGTCGGACGAGGTGGAGCCGCACAACCTGCGGTTCTGCGAGGAGGCTCTGGTCGCGTTGGGCATCGCCCGGCGCGGCGTCCACCCGGACTATGGGGGAGTCGAGGTTTTGTTTCCGGGAGACGGTTTGCCGGACTTGTAACGTGGCCCGGTGGCTTTCGAGGGGAGCGTGAGAGCGTCTTTGTTTGCTGCCGCTTGAACCTGTCCGTGCGGTATCTGACGGCAGTTGAGACGGCGACTCTGGATATGCTACGCTGTGCTTATCATGGTCATGAACTTCACGCCGTCAACGGTGGGCAGCCTCTTCTACAGGCTTGGTCAATTGGGTGGCATTGCCGACTTCGGCAGGACTTACTTCCGGGATGACGGTCAGGCCATCGTTGACAACCGCACTCTCATAGAAGCCTACGCGGGCACTGGCGTTTCAATCACTGGCGACATCAACAAGGAAGAGGACATCTCCGACAAGATGCGCTCGGCATTCGACCGCTTCCGCGAGGGGTCGTGGCTGTCTTACATGGGAGAACTGAAGACTTCTGCACTCTTGACCCTTCGTCGCCACGTTTGGCGTGACACGAACACCTTCAGCAAGTCGTCCCTTTCTTCCGAAACCACCAAGGATGACCTGCGCGAACTTTTCCGTCAAATGGTGGCCCAATCGGCCACCGTGACGGCCTGCACCATCACACTCACGTCTGCGACCGGCTCCACCAATACAGGCAATGGCGCGCTGGTAACGTCCACCAAGCGCAGCGATGGCAGGGTTAACGAATTGGCGATGGCCGAAACACTTCGCCTGCGCTGCGATGAGGACAGTTTCGTACCTGCTGGCATCAAGGGATACGAGCGCTGGACGGGCATCGGTCAGGAGTCAGTAAACGGCTTCCATCCCAATTGGGGTGAGACAGGATACGGTTCTGGAGCACGTGCGCCGTTCCGCACAATCAACCCAGAAGCCTGGGCCACCAACGGCAACATGCTCATCAATGGCTTCGAGACGTTTCCTTCGTCTGGGAGCGTGAATACGCCGACTGGCTGGGCCACCGACGGCGCTGGCGTGGATGCCACCGACTTCTTAAAATCCACGGCTCAGAAATACTTCGGCAGCAACTCTCTCCAGTGGGTAGCTGGCACGAGCGTCAACACGGTGCTGGCGCAGTATTTCAACCGCTACAACGAGACGAACTCCACCTCGGAGAAATTGTTAGGCTCCACGCAATACGCCGTTATCGTGCGCCTGCTGCACACGGGAACCATCACGGGTGGCGTACTGACGGCCGAGTTGACGGACTCGGCCAATGCCGTCACAGCGGACAACTTGTATACGGAGACGGCGGGCGTGCGTGGCACACAAAACACGGGAACCGTAAACGTAGCCACTGAATTGCCCGTTGCGAATACTTGGTACACCTTTGTCTTTGTCTTTCGCTCACCTAAGAATGTCCTGGCTGGAACCAAGTTGCGCCTGCGCTTAAGTACGGTATTGACGGGAGCAGACCTGTTCATGGATTCGGTGGCAATGGGCAGAATGACGCACGCCTACACGGGTGGCCCTGCACTGGCTATCTTCGGTGGTTCGACTCCGTGGGTTAAAGACGACTTCTTCACTGTAGCCGTTGCCAACAATAACGGTGGGGTGGCACACGCTCGCAAGAACTACCATAGACTCGCAGACGCAGCCTGGGACTTGCATGCGAACGATATCCTCCTCAACACGGCCGGCACTGGCAGTATTGCCGACGCTGGCAACATTGCCTGAGACGTTCTATGGGTAACTACGATGGCACTTCTAACGGTGAGGCAGAGGTGCCTATCCTGCCGAGTCCTGAGTTTCCAGTACTGGTCATTGGTTTCATTGTTGGCAACCCAAACGGCAGTTCCGTAACTGGCACGCTCTACTTTCGCAGTCAGAATGCCAGTCGGGCCATTACGAACTTCACCGTCACCGCCAATTCGTCCTGGACCTACTTCGTCGAGGACATGCCACTGATGCCAGGTCAATCCTGGACTGTTAAACTCTCCAGTAAACCGACCACGGAACTTACTCTTCTCGGTGGCTGGAAGTGATTGTGCCCTGCGCGGAAATAGATGCGATGCTTCGCGCAGGTTTACAGAAACTTACCACCTGCGCCCACCGCGCGGCTGAACCTGACCGAGACGAGCGCGGCCGCGCTGTCACCTTGCAAGGCTTCGACTGAAGGACGCACACGGTCAAGCGACTCGTAGTTTACGAGTGCAGCAAGCGCGGCAAGATAACGGTGGCCCACTGCGGGGGATGCGGACAGTACGAGCCGTCATCCACCAGTTAGCGCCAGCCGTATCTTCTTCTGGTACTCAACGTCTCCGGTGAAGAGGAATGGTCCCCAAGCGAACGCGCGATTCAGATAGACACCTGCTCTGTCACGAGCCTTTTCGGAACCGTGCTTTTCCGCAATCACTGCCTGACTGCCCTGGAGATGGACCAATTGGACTGCTCCCACGGATATGTCATGTGCAAAGGGAGAAGACACGTCGCCAAAAAACAAGCAGACAGTCGGCGGACTTTCCCTGAGAGCCATCACTGCAAACTGCAAGCCTCTCCCCTTCAGCCTCGCGACTAGTTCAGCGTGCGTCCATTGGGACAAGTCTTCACTGACTGGCTTGGTTGCCACTGGCTCGACCACGCGGTATGGCGCTGGTTTGGCAATCGGTACTACCTCCTCTTGGACAAACGTCACTTCCCGCAACTGCTCTGACTTGCGAACCTGTTGTCTGACTGGCTGAACTTTGACAGGCTGTGCCACGGTTCGGGCAGTAGGCTTACTAGCTTGGCGCAACTGCTGGAAGATAAACAGCCAGCCGACGATGCCGAACAGGGAACTTACCACAACCACGAGCCACTTCTGATAAGCGTGCATGTATTGACCTCTTTTTGGGCACCTGCGATTGTCGCGCGCTTTGCGCACCACCGCAAGTGTGTAATTGTACACCGTGGAGAACCCGACTCCACTTGTTTTATGCTGCCCAACTGGATGCAGGACACCGACTTCCGTTACCCTCCTGACACAGAGAGGGTATGCGCATGGTCGGAACCAACGGCAAGGTCGGCAGTCTACTCGGCAAGGCGCTCACGGCGTCCTACCGTCCCACGGCGACGGCGATGCCGGCCTGGTTTGGTGAAAGTCAGGGTCGAAACTTCTCCCTGTCGCTGGTAGACCGGATGATCGAGGACCCGGTCGTGGCGCTGTCCATGACGCAACTGGAGGCGCCGGCAGCCACGGCGATGGGTCAGTGGGACATCAAGGCGACGAGCGACACCGTCCACCTCTTCGTCCAGCAAGCCTACGAACGGTTTTGGCGCTATTCGCTCAAGACGGCCCTGCGGCACCTCCGCTACGGCTACAGTCCAGCCGAGGCCCTCTACTTCCGGCACCACGACGGGTTCATACACTTCGACCGGCTCAAACCCGTCCACTCCCGCGACGCCACGGTCCTGACCGACGCCGGTCAGTTCAGCGCGGTGAAGATCACCAGCGGTATCCAGGACGAGAGCGGCAACGTCTACCTTTCCGGTCCCGGTTACATGCTCAACCGCAGGCGCTTACCGGTCAAGAGCGACGTGTTCCTGCCGTCCAAGGCGTACTGGGCGGTCCACATGGGCCACTACGACCTCTGGTACGGCCGCAGCCGCTTGCAATCGGCCTTCCTGCCGTGGCGGGACAAGAACTCCACGGACGGCGGCCTGGACATCATCCGGCACTGGTACTACAAGAACGCCTTCACAGGCATCCGCATCTGGCACCCGGACAAGGACATCCGGACGGCAGACGGCTCCTACGTCTCGGCCAGGGACTACGCGCGCCAGATCGGCGAGTGGGCCAAGGCCGGGGCGACGATGGCCTTCCCCAACACGGTGGACCCGAAGACCGGCAAGCGGCACTGGGAGGTCGAGGACCCGAAACTGCTGGGCAACGCGGACGGGTTGCTGGACTACCTGAAGTACCTGGACAACCAGATCACCCGCGGCATCCTGATCCCCGACGACGTGGTGACGGGCGCGAGCGGCGGCAGCTACTCGGGGCGGAAGATTCCGGAGGACGCCTTCTACGTCGGCGAGGAGGACATCCTCAACGATGTGCTGGCCCCGTTCGACCAGTACGTCCTGCGCCCGCTGGTGAAACTTAACTTCGGTCACGAAGAGGACTACTCGGTCGAGCTGAAGCCGCTGGTCCCCATCCGGCAACAGCAGGCGGCGGAGGCGATGGCGGGGGCCGCCCAGCAGGGTGGTGACGACGCTGGCGGTCAGGATACCGGCGAAGACGGTGGTCAACCTCCCGGTGGGCCACCCTCTGGACCGCAGGGCAATCCTCTGGCGTCTCTACTCGGTGGGTTGGGCGGTGCGGGGCACCCGTCACAGCAGATGGACGGGCGGAAGATGCAACTGTCCCTGGCTGAGGGAGACGGTGTCCAGAGCGTTCTGGACGAGATTGCCGGTATGGCAGACAGGCCCACGACCTACCGCATGTCGCTTGCCGAAGACGGAACGGTCCAGTTCGCCCTGAGCGACACGGCGTACAACACGGGGTCAAAGCCAGCAACTCCGAAAGCACCCAAGCCAGCCGTATGGCAGGAGAAGCCGAAGAAGCCGCAGGGTCAGACCGTCCCTGTCAAGAACGTGAAGCCGACTCCTACACCGTCTGCGACTGTGGTCAAGCGCGGCGGCGAGGTCAAGCCAGAGCACCGCGAGCGCGCCCGCGCCATCATGGACGACCTTCGCCAGCGGGCGAGCGACACCAACCACCCAGTGAATCGTCTGGGCAGGGACGCGACGGGCAAGTCCAAGGCCCTGCACGTCGTCAGTTTCAAGGACGGTTCCCTGCCGAACGTGAAGACGATTGCCGACACGGAACAGCACAAGTTGTCAGCCGACGACCACGAGCACATGCGGCACCTGCACGAGCGGATCGGCGTACTCTGGAAGATGGCGGGCGACGAGCAGATGGCGGGGGCTCACCAGAAGCTGGCGGAGTTCCACCAGAAGCAGCACAACAGCAAGATGACCGCCGCCACTCCGAAGTGGTCGGATGCCCCAGCCACTGCCACACAGGTACAGAAACCTGTGACACCAACGAGCGATGATTCACAACAACAGACTACATCATCTACGAAGGAGCCTCCACTGGTTCCGTCGCAAGTTCCTCCTACACCAGAGGAACTTGCGACGGAACGGGAGAGGGGTAGATTGCGATCTGAAGGCATGGCGCGGAAAATAGACAAATCACGCCAGGAAGTTACAAAGCAACAGCAGACGGCTTCGGTTCCGACTACAGCGCCGCAACCGACACCGGCACCGAAGCCTGCGGCACCAACTCTGAATGATCCCGTGACGGTAGGGAAGAACCTGCTGCACAAACTGGCGGCATCAGCCGGTGTAGGTCAAGGTGCGGAGAATATGGCCAAGAGTACGCACTACACGGACAACGGTCTCAGGTCGGCAGGCGTCAGCGATGCAGAGCGGGCAGAGGCGATAAGGCACGGTGTACTGCGGCGGACGGGGACGGGGCACTTTGAACTGAACCCGGAGCACTACACCGAGAAGGAGACGACAGCACCACCTGC
>ERZ1292644.1195-Hain-H14-01um-R2-1195-length-13983-cov-8_pt1 | contig 13983 bp, 20 predicted proteins | sample MGYA00564402_ERZ1292644 | MGnify/ENA primary metagenome ERZ1292644 (study PRJEB36523, sample SAMEA6512644) | groundwater metagenome | collected 2019-01-09 | study: AquaDiva: Metagenomics assemblies of 32 groundwater samples
TGCGACTTTCCGATAGATTCGGTCAGCGACATCTCTTCTATAGGATTAAAACCAATGCGGACGTTTGATACAGGCGCCACCCGCGATACCGATGACACGAAGCCGGACTACGAAGGCTTTCTGAGCCCGTTGGTGATTGAGCGTTTTGGCCAATACATGACCAAGCATCGTTTTCAGGCCGATGGGTCAGCGCGAGCTTCAGATAATTGGCAAAAAGGGATACCGCTTAACGTGTATATCCAGTCAGCCTTCCGGCATTTCTTGGATTGGTGGTTGGCGCACCGCCACGATAGGACGCTAGAAGTTCGTCCGTCAAAACAAGAGATGGCTGAAGAAGCGCTGTGTGCACTGTTGTTTAACGTCCAGGGCTATTTGCACGAACTACTCAAGCTCAAAACAAGGAATCGGACATAAAGCTATGAACACAGCAATAGCGAACATAGCAATCGTGAACACAGGAATCGTGTTCCCTCCTGTGTCGCCGCCACGACTCACCCTCGTCTATGTGGCGGGGCCGTTTCGCGGACCAGATGCGTGGGCCATTGCGCAAAACATCCGTCAAGCCGAAACGATAGCCCTTGAGATATGGAAGGCTGGTGCAGTGGCGATATGCCCGCACGCCAACACCGCACACTATCAGGGCGTGTTGCCAGACAAGGTATGGTTGGAGGGGGATCTTGAAATCGTGAGACGCTGTGATGCGATGATGATGGTGCCGGGCTGGAAACTGTCGATTGGAGCGCGAAGCGAATTGAGCCTAGCGGATGAACTTGGCAAGCCGGTGTTTACGCGATTAGCGGCTTTGCAACGCTTTCTAGCATACAACAAAACACAGAAGGCCAGGTCGCAAGCTCCATGTCTCCAGTACCCCTAACGTTGCGGGAGATAGGGCGTCAAGACGACCTGCAAGGATGTCCATGGGACCGAGAGCGCGAACTGGTCAATTTTTCCCCAGACCACGCCGACGACTTCGCCGTCCTTGTTGAGAACTGGGCTCCCGCTATTCCCACCAGCAATCGCCACGTCGAGCACATCGCAGAGTTCACTACGTTCAGCTTCAACATTGACATATAAATCAAGCGCTGCCACCCACCCACGGGTCTCAGTACGAATGAGTCCGTAGGGGTAGCCAATGACGCGAATGGGGTCTCCGACCATGGGCGGAATACTCGCGAGACGAAGCGCCGGAGCCGACGTGGCCTGAAACACGGCAAGATCCCGATAGGCGTCCGTATACACGACGACCGCCCAGCTCCCGTTGAGCCGAACTGGTGTCCCGGTCTTTTGCCAATATTCGAGCGCGATCACGCCGCAATGCCCTGCGCTGACCCAATATCCTGCTTGTTCGTTTACACTCCACGCAGTACAAAACGTTTCGCCGTCGTGGGTCAGGTTCAACACGGAATCCGCAGCCCGCGTAATAACCTTGCCCAGAGCCGACGTGGCACGTGCTTCGCTTGTTGGCGCACAGAGCTGCGTGGTGAGCAGCACAGTGAGCATAAGAACAAGACGAGTGAGCATCATAACTGGCCGCCCGTTATCTCGCCGGCGAGTTCGCCTGTCGTCTCGCCGTCGGTAAAGTCAGGCAGGGCGTTCACCGCTGGTGTGGACAGACCAGGCACGCCGCCGACAATCACGACGACGCGTGACCCAGCGGTTGATGGAGTTGCCGAACGCTTCGCAGATAAGACATCGAGCCGGTCAAGCACCTCAAGCGCAGGAGTCGCATCGCCTCCATCAGCGGCGATCTTGGCGGCCTTCATGGTGTGGTGGACCATTTGGACAGCTGAGGCGGTGATCATGGCTCGTGCGATCTTTCTGGTGTCTGGAAACTTGGAGAGCACTCTCGACACTGCGCTCTGTGTCACGCCCATAATCTTGGCGATCTCTGTTTGGGGCTTGCCCTGATTGTGGAGCTGCAGCGTGAGAGACATTTGCTCTTCTGTCATACACCGTGTTTTCCATGCTTGCCGGTTCATATTGCTATCATAGCCTGGCGTATCATGCGCTAACGGTGGGGTTGGTAACGGTGGAAGCGGCCGTCGATAGACGGGTTGGACATCATGAGGAGCCTCTTTGTGGCAAATACTGCATCGCCACTTGCGGATGAGAAAGAGCGTCCCACAGCCACAGCGAGCGTCTGGGTGAACGGGTGGTTCCGGGCGAGCAGCCGAGAGAGGAGGCCAGCGGAGAGGCGGCGGTTTCCACGTAAAATGCTTTGCGGCGTTGAGCGTGGCGCCACGTTTACGCTCCCATGCCCAAAGCTGCCTCTGGGTTGCGAGAGCCTTGTGAGGAGCTTGGTGAGTGGCCGAAGGGTGGCCGTCTTGACGGCGGGGAGCAGCAGGAGAGGGGACTGCCACGTCAACACGCGTTCCGTCATGACGCACCCTTCGGCCAATTGGGGGCTTAGGAACGACTGAGCCCCTTGTGCGTGATCAGCCGCAACACAATATTCACGATGGCGAGCATCTGGGGGTCAACATCGGGAATGGACATTACGCCAAAATACGGCTTAGCAAAATGCAGGCCGAGCGCGACGACATTCAGCAACAGAACCTTTGATTTCCAAAACGCTTTCATGTGATATCCTTATGCTAGAAAATGAACGATGAGCCACACCATCAACGCGAACAGCGCCATACGACGAAGCATTGTGCCTGGCCGAGCGAGCCATTTCCAGACGTATTCACTCAATGTATCGCCTGGGTCATGGTTCATAAGGGCTCGACCTTCAATGAGGCCAAACAATGCAAACCAGCCGATCCAAAGCCACAGAAAGGTCATGGTGTCACCTTGAGCCCGCCCGCAATGCCCCGAAAAAACTCCACCGCACACTGGCGGGTAATCGGCCTCAGCCCGTTACACGCCAGGCCGTCAGTTGAGTGAAAATAAACGGCGCTGACCATCGCAATGACGGTCCCGTAGATGCCAAAATAGTGCGGGACGTTTGAGCGTCGTCCCGGAATGGTCAGCTCATCGGCGCCCATCGGCTCGTCATAGAAAATCGGCTTGCCACGAAGCCACAAATAGGGCGCGGATTCATGCGCCTTTCCCACCCACTTCTGCGCGCCACTCTCCGTGTTTCGGTCGGTGTGAAGATTCAGGCAGGCCAAGTCGTGGGTCTGGTCTCGCAGGTCGTCATAGTTGCCTGAATACTGCACCACAGGTGCCCACGGCGGTGGCTTTGTCACGTCCGTATCAACGCCATTCTTGAACGGCTCGTTACAGGTATTCCAGATGACGTTAGGCAGATGGGCAATAGCCGCACAAAAGATATTCGCATGCTGGTTCATGCCGATGGAACCGTGATGCTCTCCCATGCGCGGATCGGCTGAAGGAAAGCAGAGTTGGTTGTCTCCGCTCGTCCAGTCCACATAGAAACCCAGTGTCCCACAGCGTTGCGTAAACGCGGCAACTTGAGCTCCATCGTAGGACCATGGATCGAGCGCAAAGGCATTCGGGGGAGCCGCGTTCCGAAACACGCGCAGAACGATCGGCCCCTCATAGCCACCGTCATGGGCGACCTGACGCCATTCAACGAGAATAGGGTAGACGAGCGCATCCCAGCCGTTTTGCATCAGATAGCGCTTGAAGAGGGCAAACGCTGAGACGCCCGGCAGACGGGCACGGTGTCCGGTGTCGCGCTCCACGAGATGAGGACCGGCAACCTTCAATGCTGGGGTCATGCTTTGTCCCATTCTACGTGCAGGTGGTCCTTCTCCACGATAACCTGGTAGCCTTTCCCGAGCCGCGTTCTACACAGCACGGCCCACTCTTGCACCTGTGTTTGTGTTAAATCACGGGTTCGGAAGTCGGCCGCTTCGTCCGTATAGTGCTTGCTCTTGTCCATGTGGAGACTGTCGTTCATACTAGTGACGAAGGTCTCATCAGGCACAGTCCCATACACATTCATCGATTGGCGCGCATTATGGACCGCCGCGATGATAATGGCCGATTTCGGGCAGAGGACGTTGCTGGTAAACCTAAGCACGTTCAATCAACCGATCCAATTTCTCGTTGACACGGGCAATGCTGATACTGAGGTCTGCCAGCGTGATCTTCATGTATTCGTGTGTAATGCGGTCTTCGGCCTCATGCGCAGTCAGGCGGTGATCCAGCCGAATGGCCCAGACGCCAACGCCGGCCAGGATCGGGAGTATGGCCAGCACAACGGTCAATTCCATTATTTCCGCAACCTGGCCATATAGGCCTCTCGTCTGGCTCGTTCTGCGGCACCAGGCAACGGCTCGTCACCGCGTGGCACTGACTGGCCTGTCCAGAACGACGGCACGCTGGCTGAGCGGCCTTGGTTCGCCGCGCGAGTCACTTCAGCCGCAAAGCCTTCCATCTCGTCTGGGCGCTGATAATACGGTGTCCCGCCTTCGACCGAAAACGGATTCACTTCGCGCAACGCTTTCCAGCGTCGCTCTGCAGGCGTCCGAGCCAGGACTTGCCGTCGATGCGTCAGCTCATGCTTGAGCGTATCAGCGATTTGTTGGGTTGATTGCCCTTGTGCTTGTGGTCCAGTCTGATAGACGATATTGCCCGTAAATGGGTTCGTGCGCGCGGCCGTATAGGTCGGCTCTTTCCTGAACAGATTGGGAATGGTATCCGTCAGAACATTGAGCGCTTCGCTGCCAAGTCCCATCGGCTCGATCGTGGCACTGGCCTCTTCTGAGGGCATTTCTGTCTTCATCATCTCACGAGCGAGACGGTATTGCTCAGAGACGGTAGGGCGATATGGGCGAGGCTGTGCAGGCATGAAGGTTGCTTAGCCGTGTGGTATGACTGACATGTATGGACTCACGCCAGAGGGTTGGCAGGTGCTTACAACGCTCGGCTGGTGGATGCTGAGTGTGTTCTGGGTCATCTGGTTCTGTCGGCGGGCCAATCTGGCGGCCCATGCTACTTCGGCCAGACGCTCCGAGCCTGACCCGCAGCAGAGAGCATGCCTCGCCGAGCGGCCTCTGCCTGGGCCAGGCGCATGACCTGCTCCTGGGCAGCAATTTCAGCCGGAGAAAGAATAAGCCGTTGAGCGGTCGGTGCGACCGATCCAGGCACGCGTGCTACCGCAGTGCGAGCCGTCGTGCCAGCAGCGCGAGCGGCAGCGAGACCCCGTCCTCCACGAAGGCTCCGTAAGATGCCGCCTCCCATTGCGCCTTCCACGACGCCCCTCATGGCACTGAATGGTCCGCGCTGTGCTCCTTCCAGGCCGCCCACCATGGCACCGGTAACTGGGTGCATCAGGACATCAAGGCCTCGACTCATCAGGCGGCCTGCGCCACGACCAAGCTTAGGAAGGGATTTGATGGCCCCCCCCAACGAGATTAGCGGCTCCCCTGCCACCATGTTCCCACTGCGAAGCTCGTTTCGGGTTGGCGCTCCAGGACCATACCGTGTCTGATAGGCGCTTGGCGTGGCTTCTGATACGAGCGGTGTCTCGACAGGCGCGGACTGAGCGCGGATCACTGAGGCAATATTTTCTTCCGACTCGCCTGCATCGAGCATCCGCTGGACCGTGTCTTCAAGCGGATCATGCTGCGCCATTACCGGCCCCCATATTTCTTGATGAGATCTGCGGCCGTGGGCTTGACGGATGGCGCCTCAACGCCTTGATCCTGATAGACCAAATGTAACTTGTCTCGTATCCGGCCAAGCTCTTGCGCGAACACCTCTTCGCTCTGATTCGGATCAAGCTTCGACGCCGCCTGTTGGAGTGTTTCGAGTTCCTTCAGATTCAGTTGACCAAAACCTGTGGCACCAGTCTGTGATTGACCTTTCATTTCCTTGATCAGATCAACAACCATTTGACTCTTGAGACGGTTCAGCGAAGCTCGTGCATTCGCTTCAGGCGATCCTGGGATCATGCTCAAAAGCGCGCCGCCAGCCATTCGGCTTCCTCCAATAGCAGGAGTTAGGCCTGGGCGAAGCTTGCCGGTGTTCGGATCACGCAGTTCATCAATCACGCCGATGGTGTCTTCGACCATGCGAATGGAGGCATTACGTTTATTGGTGGTGGCCTGTTTGCTGACCTCAAGTTTTTCGCGTGCCGCATCAATTCGCATTCTTCCCAACTCATTGGCAACGCTTCGGTCTGGCGGCGATGGTGGCTCTGTGACAAAATGCGTGCCTTTTGGTGTTTGGCCGAGCGTTTCAAGCCTGCCGGTTCGAGGATTGACGCGCATGACATCTTGCAGCTCGGGCGGGGCGGGCGGTGTCGCAGGTACCGAGCCAATGACCTGTGGACCCGCGAATCGCGATTGTCCAGGGCTGAGCGTATAAGGCGCTTCCGGCTGTGGCTGCTCTTCGAATCGCTGTCGGCGTTCGGCGACCCCCAACGTCCCCTCCGCCACGCGCTGTTGGCGCTCCTGAAAGGCTTCTTTGAGTTGAAGCTGACGCTGCGCTTCGGCCTGTTGGGCCGCCATTAGCTTCTCGGCCTTGCGCTGAGCCAGTAATTGGTCAAGCGCGCCGAGCGCGCCAGTCATCTGCAATCCTTGGGCCATCAGTTAGAACCTCAGCGAAGGAAAACGTGTTCGAGGATTGATTGGTTGTCGTGGCTGATCCTCGTCGTCGTCTTCGCGTGGCGCGAACAGGCTGCCTATCCCGCCAGCGAGACCAATACCACCGAGCAGTTTATCAAGTCTACCTGCCCGAGGCGGCTGAAACGGTGCCGTATTGAAGGTATAGGGGTCGGCTACACCGCCGCGTCCGAGCTGGCTCAACAACGCCTGACGACTCATCGACCGGCCCAGATCACGGGTTCCGCGCGATAACAGACTAGGAGAGAGTCCGCCACTGAAGCTGAGATCGCGCCCAGTTCCAGTAAACTGTCCTGGCTGGGCATTAGCCAGAATGTCACCGCGCACGCCAGCGGTGGCACGAGCACCAGGCGCTTGACGATTAAACAGAGCAGCCTGTAACGCCACCTGTTGTTGTCGAGCGAGCTGCTCAGCTTCGGCTTGTCGCCCGGCGCCACGGCCTTGTGTGAGCGCACTCGCCACACCGCCGATTGGGCCTAAGAACGGCAAGATTTTCTTGAAGATCTTTCCAACTGCCATTATGTTTTCCTCATTGCGTGGAGCATGGCCTTGCGCTTCAACGGCTTGTTGACGTATTCCGGTAAATCGTGCTGATTGGGATACTCACGGTCCCACCGCTTCGCAATGCCTGGGTGGCGTGCGTGCATGAACTTGCGTTGGGCGTCACTGACGTACGGCATGATTACTCGCCTCTAAGGGCCGCTATCAAAGCGTCCCGATCCTGTTTGGCTTTAAACTCAGCTAAATTGAGGCCATACTGGTCATTCCACTGGCCTTGCTGAAAGCCGAGATTACGGCCAAACTGGCTCTCTTGCTGGCCCAACGAGGCATAGCGGTATTTGTTATCCAAGTCGGCAAGCTGCTGTTGAAGCTGAGTGGATTGATCACGTGCGCCAATGGCATTCGCGAGCTGAAGCGAATTCTGAAGGTCGTTGCGGCGTGCTTGCACTTCCTGTCCAACGAGCCCGGCCTGCTGCCCGGCAATATCCTCGCCCGCTCGCTCGCCAATATCCGCAACGCCGCTGGTAAAGGCTCCCGAGCCGGCGCCACCTGGATTGAAGCCGCCAAAGGCCGCGCGCTCGGCCAAGGCTTCTCGTTCTCGGGACGCTCCGCGTTGGCGGGCTGTGCTATAGGCGCGTGCCTGTGGCGCCAAATTCGGGTCGGTCTGGACGTTGATATCGCCAGGCTCGTTTCGGGCCATTAGACGAAGCAGGGCCGCTCGGAGTTCAGGGTCCACATTGGCCCCTCCGGCCCCTCCTGCGCGTTCTGCCCCAAAAGCCCCTCCAGGGCCCCCAGGAAGCCCAGCGGCTCCAGCCATACCCTGGCCCCCTTGGCCGCCACCGCCACCTCCCCCAGGGCCTCCTAGGCCGCTCCAGGCCCAACTATTGGCCCCTCCCACGTCGCCAATAACGTCAAGGGACTCTGGACCCCTATAGATGCCCGTTCCAGCCTCAGAATAGCCAGGCAGATTCACGATATCGCCACTCGCCCCGCTTTGCGTGATTCCAGCAAATCGAGGATCTGAGGCAATCAGACGCTGGAGGTCTTCACGGGTATGCCCGGCCGAGCCTTGCCAGGCTTGCTGAAAGGCCATGCGGGCATAAGGATCAACGGTTCCGCCAGCCCCGCTTGGAGTATTCGGCGCTCGTCCCTGGTCAGCGTAGTCTTGTGGACCTTGGGCGAATTGCGCTTGATTGGTTAGAGGACTATTAAAATACTGCTCCCTGGCCTGCGTCTGCGCCAGATAGGTTGGATCTGTTATGCCTGGATCACTCTGGTAGGGCTGAGGCGCGCTAGCGGGGCCGCCCGGTCCTGGCGCGTTCGGATCGTTAGGGTCCTGAAATGGCTCGTACTGATAATCGGGGTCCCAGGCGCCAGTGTCTTCGAAATCGTATGCCACGGTTATTGGTCTCGCTTTTTCTGTTGTCGATGAATGACGCGAAGATTGTTGGCGGCAAATCCGCCATGTACGGCGCCAGCTCCCATGAGGAGACCGTTCATGATCTTGGGATGCCTCTTAAGGAGCTTTTTGCCGACAAGGTATGCGGCAAACTCCATCCCTGCGCCAATTGGCAATTGGGCCGCGATAGGAAATCGGTTGACGAGCGGATTTGTTTCGTGTATATCTAGCTCGGGATGTGACTGAAAGTAAGCCGTACTTCCGACATCTGCGCCCATGCCTGCCAAGAAGGCAGCCCGTGCCAGCTTACTTGGCCCCTTTGGCTGTGATGACGCTTCTGTACGGTCTGCTGGATCGACCAGGGCGGCGTGTTGCTTCGCCGCTCGCTGGATCATGGTCTGTAACGTCGCGTCGTCCATGCTAAAGCCTGAAATACGGCAGTACGGTCAGACGCGCCATGTCGACTGTGCCAACTGCGAGCGCAGGCACACTGTGGGTATGGCTGGCGCTTTGTGTGCCCGTCGTCCCGCTAACCGCATGATCGTGTTGTGGAGAACGGCCTGCTGTTGACGCATCAAGATTATCATCTGTGGCAAGGGAGCCTGGGTTCGTCAGGCCCGTCGTGGCGCTAAAGGTGTGTGTGTGGTCGGCAGACTGATTACCAGAGGTGCCTGTACCAGTTGAGCCACTTGCAGCCGTGATCCCCGCATATGCGGCTCCGGACTTTTTATAGGCTGGCGAACCTGAAAGATTCGGCGTCACAAAGCTACTGGTAGTCAGCGTGGCACCGACCGTGAGCACGTTATAGGTGCTACCATCGCAGAGCCCCCATCCCACGCCAGGTGCGGTTTCATGGTCAGCAAAGAAACGGTTCCCGCCGTCCATAAACGTCCATGCCGTTCCAGACCAGCGAACAAAGTGGTTGAAGTCGGTCACGAAGTAGAGTGTGCCGACATCTGCGGCAACCAGATTGATTGCGACATCGGCACGGGCGGCTTGGAGAATGATGTCACCAGCAGCCAGTTGCGCAGTCACCGCTTCAAAACTGGTGTTCAGCACACCAAGCCATTGCTGAAGCGACGCAAAGGCTTGCTCCAGTTCCTCGAAATTGGTTGGGGCCCCAATCAACGGCACGCTGGAGACGTTGACGGCCACTACAGGTTCTCCTGCTGAAACACCGGAACCTCAAGCGCGTCGAGCGCCCACTGGGCAGTGGCTACCGCCGCAGAGTCGCCAAGCTGGACTTGCACTGCCGCGGCTTGGGCAAGGTCAGACGCTTCAAACTTCTTGATCACGCGGCTTTCGGAGCCATCAGCTGTTAAGCTGACCGTTGAGGTGCGTGTCTCCAGGCCATAGTTTCGGTCAAGGGTCTGGGTAATGGTGACGCCTGTCGCGGCCTTCGCTAAGAGCACAGATTGTCCAATGGCCACGTTCTGTCCAAACAGCCCGAGACGAAGCGGCTTCGTTTTCGCGTACGCCTGAAATGCGGTGCCGGCATCATCAAGCGCAGTCGTATCACACTTCCAGATGGCGCTCGCGTCGGTCTGCCCAATATACGGCTTGAGGTCTTGGGACATCGTGGCACCAAGCGTATTGGACATCATTAGCGAGCAGGCCGCTGCGGCACTCTTCCCGTCATGTTTGTACCAGCCACCCCGAATCCGGTCGCCCTCGACAAACCGGCCTAGCAGCACATCAAACACGATCTTCACCGTCGGATTCGCGGCGCCGTCTACGGCAACCCACCACCACACCTGATGCTTATCATTGTGATAGATGCCGTGGGACAGCACGGTGGTGGCGGCCAGATTGATCGTGGCCCAGATATCCTCAATGTCGCGTCCGAGGTATTGCACCGTGGCTGATCCGCCCTGTACACCCTGAATGACAATGCGACAAGGGCCTTCGGGACTCAGAAAATAGAGTGCAGGGTTCCCATAGGAATCTTTGGCAGAGATAATGGACTTGTGGTTGACTGTCCCGTACCCGTCAATAAGTTTTCGCGGCTGGTAAGGCACGGTCACGTCGCCAGTGGGGTTCAGCTTCCAAATCTGCCGATACTTGAACACGTAGGGAGCACCATACACTGGACCTCCCATCCCGGTAATCGCGCCACCATCGTTCTCGTTCAGGTCGACCCAGTTCTGCTGTTCGGTCGTATTCGGCACGCGCTCATCATCGCCCTGATCGGTGGCACCTAAGACTGGCGTAAACCACACCCGCGAGTTCTTGCCGCCGGCTTCGTGGGCTCCTGCACCAAGCAATCGATTGCCGTCCGTGAGCAGATACTTGACTGAAGTCCATTTCGTATACGCGCCGGTGATCGCTGAAAGTGTATTAGTTGAATACGTCGTCGTGACGGCCGAATCGGTATAGGTCGTCGTCGCAATCACCGTTTGGGAGAGCCGATAGAATGTCGAATTATCGAGACTGACTTCAATTTCCCAATGGGTCTCTTGTTCGCTCGGCACGGCCGGTTGCGCGACAATGACCCCTGTGCCTGTTCCGCTCGGTGTAAAGCCGACAGAGGTGCCAGGCTCAGAACGTCGCCAGGTTGTGGTGCCAGTGAGTTGGAGCCACCGGACACGGTAATAGCGAAGGATGGCCGCATATGCGCCTGCTCCGGTATTGGTCGGTGCTGCAATGGCCGCAGGCGTTGCGAAGCCCACTCGTCGCACTCTTGGTGTCGCCAGGTTAGGGTCCCAGACATGTAAATAGTCAACGGTTGAGTCATAGGCGAGAAACAGCTTGCCGTTGAGTGTCGCTGCCGTGGCGTCTTGTGGTCGATTGGCAATCGCGTCACTCAGCGTGACATCAGCAAACGACGTGCTCCCAGCCATCCGTTTGACAAGGGGAGTCGCCACACCATCAATGCCCCAAAGTTCAGCCGCCGCTTCGCTCGCTGCCGGAACAAATCGGAACAAGGACTTAACGCCACCAGAAAACGCGGTCCCGCCTGTCTCTGTGAGCAATGTGGCGCCGCCACGTTTGTTGGCGAGCAGCCCCGTATAGTTGTCCACATTGAGCATTTCGACCGCTTGATTGTCAGGCAGGCTATCGGGCGGATCGGCGCCGTTGCGACCACCGCGGAGGTCTGACACAATCAGTGAACGGCGTGGGCTAGCCATCGATCGTTCCGTGAATACCCGCCTGGTCAACCGTCGGCGCGCCATTATCACCGTGCCACGTCATTGTGCCCACTGTCCCAGCACGTTCGTTCCACGAATAGGTATGGCGCCCCACGGCTGGATAGTGCTTGAGATGGGCCTCTACCGCAATGTTCTGGTTCGCGACCTGGACGTAGACACGGCCCATGAGCTGCCCGGCCGTATAGGTAGTGGTGTCATCGTACCCAATCCCTGTTGATACGTTGTCCCCCAAGCTGGTCGACGCGGCGGCAGACCGGCACGTCACATCTGCCATAACCTCAGCGACACCGACCACAAAATCGAGTTGGTTGGCTGCGTTCGCATTCGATTGACGAATCGTGGCCGTGCTATACGACCACGTGTCGGTGCTATCGGTGACGCGCATAATACGCGGGACGCGGTTGTAATAGTTCCAGAGATGCCGCTTGATCAGCGTATCCTCGGTCGTGGTCGTACTCGTGGTGCGAAACGTGCCGAGATATTTGCGTGTGGTGACGCCACTTTTCACGAGCACCCCGTCTTGGAGCACGAGCGCGGTGGCTCGCGTGGTGTCGTTCGTCCAGGCAAGGAGTTCGAGCGTGAGCGTTCCGGCGTTGTCGTAAATGAACACGTCATGTGGCAACGCGTTCGTGAGCGTGCCAAGGGCGAGCGTCAGCTCGGTGAACGTGTACAGTCTCCAGTTGGTCCCGTTGTAAATGGCAATCCTATTGCCACCATAGGGCGTGAAGAAGATGTTCGTCACGGCAGACACGTCTGTCACGGTGACGGGAACCGCCGTCGTGAGCGTGAGTCGCCCTTGTGTGATTTGTGGGAACGCAGCCGCCCAGGATTGATCGCCACGTAAGAACGTTTCAACGCTTGCCGTGCCTGATCCGGCACGCGCGGTTGGCAGAGTTCCGGTAAGTGCCGCGGCTTGCGAAATATCCACTGCTCCAAAGGCCACGGCTGTGCCAGAGCGACGAAGAACCTGAAAGTCGGATGCCGCCACAATAGAGGCTTCGTCGGCCGTGGCGTTGCCGGTCACACCCAAGACAGAGAGAGCTGTTCCTTGGGCGAGATTGGCGAGCGGCAGATCACCTGACACGTCTGTGGTCAGAACGACTTGTCCGTACGCTGGGATGACGCCGACTCCGCCGCTCCTCAGCACTTGTCCTGTGGCCACGTCGAGAAGCTTCGCGAGCGTCGCCGTGGTGTCGGCCGTGAGCAGGTCGCCGACCGTATAGGACGAGAAACCCGTTCCTCCGTCCGTGACCGCCGTCGGCGTGGTCGTGCCGCCCGTTGCCGCCGTGCCCCCATCCATGATGGAAGGCCGTGAAACAAACGTGCCGCGCAGATTGGGCGTTCCAACCGCTTGTTCATACAGCGCGAACTTGAGCTTTTTGAGCGCTTTCTCGTACTCGCGTTGCGCCAACTCCCATCGTGAATCGGAAGTTTTCTCGTATTCCTTCATCCTCGCGCCGGTGGCAAGAATATGGTGGAATGAGTATGGGATGATGGGCTCGTCTGTATTCTCAACGAGGTCCGCCACGTCGCGTTCGTAATCGAGACTATAGGTAATGGCCGCAGCGGGAGTTGGCGCAAGAGCAATCCGACGGTAGCGAGAATAGAGGCGACCAACCGCAATGGTCGCTAGGGTGGTTCCAGTGCCAGAATCTTCTCGAAGCGTGACAGTTCCGGCGGCTGCCGCAGAAATATAGAACTTGGTAATATCGACGACGTCCGTATAGTCAGGGAACGTTACAGCGGTCACGCCCGTCATCGTCACTTGATCGATAAACTGGTAGCCACCCGAACGAACGCCCTCAATGAACGCTGTGCCCACATCGGACGCGCTGCTACTAACAACATAGATGCCTGAGGCATCTGATGGCTCCACGCTGATCGCATCAAAACCCAAGTCGACGTAGCGCGTGGGCGTGCCCGTGACGGCCGCAGGGCCAGGATATCGCTCTCGATACTCGCCAAGAGACATGCCTGGCAGGATAATGCGGTTTGTCGTCGCATCTCGCATAACCTTGATGCGTGCCACCGACGGCGGCAATCCGTACGTCTGTTGGTCGGCAACGGACGCAAAGGTTATTGTCGCATTCTGGAGAAACTCCATGCCCGGTTCATGGAGGATCTCCTGCTGTGTCTCATTCACGAACGCTTTGATGCGTGTGATGACGGCCGCATCGGGAGTGGTCGAGAACCCGCAGCGCCGATATACGTCGAGCAGAATGTTATTGAAGGTCACCTACGCACCCTTCAAGGCCAGCTCAGCTTTCAAGGCTCGTACTTGTGCCATGAGTCGATCCACGCTCGGCAGCGCTTCACCCATCGCTTCTCGCAGATAAGAAATCATGGGCATGTGGTTCATACGGTCGTCGGTGTTTTTGCAGGGGAAATGGAAGGT